>Ga0308019_10000175_pt1 | contig 39890 bp, 33 predicted proteins | sample Neamet284_FD_203135 | JGI IMG/M metagenome (GOLD analysis project Ga0308019, IMG submission 203135) | Marine microbial communities from water near the shore, Antarctic Ocean - #284 | ecosystem: Environmental > Aquatic > Marine > Unclassified | place: Southern Ocean | collected 2014-10-01
ATGCCAAGAATCCTAATTTATATTTGTTGAAATATATTTACATCATGAAAGTTGAAAAATTCACAATAGACCTTCGCAGCGATACTGTCACGCGTCCCACTGCTGAGATGAGAGCTGTTATGAATAGTGCTGTTACGGGTGATGATGTTTTTGCGGAGGACCCTGAAATCAATGAGCTGCAAAGTAGGTGTGCGAAAATGTTCGGGATGGAGGCCGGATTGTTTTGTCCTTCAGGAACGATGACGAATCAGATTGCGATTTCAGTGCATACAAGACCGGGAGATGAAGTCATTTGTGATAAGCTATCTCACATTTACCACTATGAAGGTGGTGGTATAGCTCGCCTTTCAGGAGCTTCAGTGAAGTTGTTAGATGGTGATAGGGGAAGGTTTACATCAGAAGATGTCGTGAATGCGATCAATCCCAAGGATAGCCATTATGCGAAAACATCGCTTGTGAGTTTAGAAGATACATGTAACAAGGGAGGCGGATCTATTTGGGATGAAAAAGAAATAAAAGCGATACATGAAGTGGCGAAATCTCATTCTCTAGCTATGCACCTTGACGGAGCGAGACTTTGGAACGCCATAGTTGCTCGAGGGATTCAGAATGATTCCGAGGCACTTAGGAAATATGGAAGAAATTTCGATTCTATTTCACTTTGTCTTTCTAAGGGGATGGGTTGCCCCGTGGGGTCAGTGTTGATCGGAACGGAAGAGTTTATCGCCCAGGCACATAGGGCTCGAAAGGTTTTTGGGGGAGGGATGCGACAAGCCGGAATAGTTGCAGCAGCAGGGGTTTATGCTCTTGACAATCATTTAGACAGGTTAGCAGAGGATCATCTTCATGCAAAAATGCTTTGCGAAGCCGCTCTTAAACACAAATCTGTAGCATCCGCTGTGAATGTTGAAACGAACATCTGTATTCTTGAGCTTCATCCTGGAATTGACTCTGCAGCGTTAGCTAAGGAGTGGGGAAGGATGGGAATTGAGTGTTTTCCATTCAGCCCAACGAGCATTAGGTTCGTAACACATTTAGATGTGTCTCGTTCTCAAGTAGAAATGGCGTGTAGTATACTTGAGCAATAATGTCTACTGAGATAAAAAAAGGCTGTGAAGTAAAATTCCTCAACGATGTAGGTGGAGGAATTGTGTTGGAGATTTTTTCTGATGGGACGGCTAATGTAGAGGGGGAAGATGGGTTTGATATGAAATATAACCTGAAGGAGTTAATGCTTGTGAGTGAAAGTATAACGGAGCAAGAAGAAGAATATAACAACAAACTTCCTGACTTGGCGAAGATTATAGCACAGGACGTGAATGAGGAAAGGCAGAAGCTGATACAAAAGGATTTCGAGGTTAAATACGCCAATGTTCGAGCGACCAATCAGGAAAGGAGGGGGGAGCATATGGTGATTGACCTTCATATCCACGAACTTATTGAGGATCAGTCAGGTCTACAGGACAGAACGAAGTTAGATGTCCAGCTCAATCACTTTGAGAGGATGATGAGGATTGCGGGGGAGCAAAGGGTCAGGCGTGTGATCTTTATACATGGCGTAGGACAGGGTGTCCTTAGAAACCAAATCAGAACGCGCTTAGATTCTTATTACCCCGACTGTACTGTCCGTGATGCCAATCCTCGCGAATATGGTGCAGGTGCTACAGAGGTAATTTTAGGTCAGTCCTCTTTTTGAAGGTTTTTTTCTTTCTCGAGATCTTCCACATATTGTTTGGCAACCTGTTTCAAGTCAAGACCTAAAATCTTGATCATGATATCTTCTTGTTCTAGTTTAAACTCTCCATCTAATCCCCAGTTTAGGATTCTGAACTTATAGCTGTCGCAGTTATATCCCAGAGGGATCCATGATTCTTTTGTGATCGCAGAAGAAAGGAAGGGTGAACGAGTTTGGTTTTTAAAAATTAAACGAAGCCCCCTTTCTAACATTAGTCTATCCGGCTTTTTAAACGATTTCTTAGAAGCTACCCACATTGTGTGTTTTGATTCGTCTAAAATGGCAATTGCGGGTTGGCATTCTGAATTTGCGATCGTGCTTTCAGGGCTTTTTTTGTCGACAGTGTATTCCTCAGTGGATTCTATGTTGTCAGAGTATCCAAGAGCTTGCATCATTTCAGGAGAAATTTCAGCACCTTGGTTTTTCGAAGGTGTGATGGTGATGATAGGGGAGTCTTGAGTGGCGCGGAAAAAAAAATTATTCTCGTGATTCAGATCTTCAAGCCAAACGACAGCCTCGTGATTCTCAGAGAAATAGATCTTTCCAGCCCTGCTTTTCTGCTTCTCTTCTACTGTGTACATAATAAAGCTCTCAAACTTAAGCGTGCCTTCACCCAGAGGCTTTCTGGTTAAGTTAGATATTTCTTCAGTCATAGAGGGTAAAAATCTTTTCTGAGTAGCAGTGCTGTCTTGAGCAAGTGAGCTGAGAAATAAGAAAAGAAAACTTGTGATGAATAAAACGATTTTCATAGATATCAGATGTTAGTTGGACCTTTTAGATCTGTTGGGTCTGGGGTCGTTATAAATTTTATTGCGTTTACTCGATTCATTCTTGTTGCTCACATTTACGTCCTTAGTGAACACCCACTGTTTTCCATCCCAAACAAAAGCGTCGTATTCCATCGTAGGGCCATAAAACGCAGTAGCGCCGATTAGAGAGGGGTCACTCGGGGCGAGGCGGTCAAGTACAATTCTTTCTTTATCCGCCTCATAGGTAAGTGTTGCTTGAAGCTCATCACCATATTCTAAGACGTGTCGTTTTTTTAAACCCTCATTGGTTTTTAAATAGGGGACTCCCAAGCGAATCCGATCATTTGTAATGATCATCGTCTCAATAATTTTTCTTGTGACCTGACCATCTGCACCCTCCCAACCGAGTAAAGTATATACTGGAGACTTCTTCACGTGGGTAAGTATAAGCTTGTAGTATATAGCTCCAGGCCAGTCATCGGCCCTGTAGCTTCGAGCAACGTTTGTTGGGTCTTGTTGCCTGTTGTGCGTAAGTTCAGTCCATTTAAAAGTGCTGACATCCCCCACTTCTTCAAAGCCGAAAATAATGAAACATCCGTAGTCTTGTGTCCTGTCGAATCTTTCCGAATTCCATGAGAGAATTACAACCTTCTCTGTTCCAATGCCTGCAGTAATGTTGCCTGCTGGCCAGTTGCTGATCAAAGGTTCTACATCTTCGGTAGTTAGAGCATCGTTGAGACTCTGTACTACGTAATCATGAAGGGCCTGATGAGCGGTGGCTCTATCGATGTCAGTTTTCGCAGTTCTAAGAGATGTGAAAAGCTCTGTTTGGGCTGAAGTAAAAAATGGACACAATAAAAGCGCGATAAAAGCAAAAATTGGTATTTTATTCTTCATTTTCATTTAACGCCACAGAAGCGATACATATTATCTCACTTAGACGTGTAAAAACGACTTTTTTGAAAGTAGAACCTCCTCACTTTCGCGAACATCTTCATCATCAACGCAACAATCTACTGGACAAACAGCAGCGCATTGTGGCTCCTCATGAAAGCCTACGCACTCAGTACATTTTTCTGGAGAAATGAAATATAAGTCCATGCTGATAGCATCATTTTCCTTGTCAGCGTCTACTTCTCCGGCTGTTGGGTGTACTCCCTTACCAGCAAACCCTGTGCCGTCAGAAAACTTCCATTTGGCAGCTCCTTCATAGATCGCTGTATTGGGACATTCTGGCTCACAAGCTCCACAGTTAATGCAGTCGTCGGTAATAATAATTGCCATGTACTTTTGCCTTTCAATTTACAGATACAAAGATACAGTGAACACACTACAACCTGTCTTAAAGAAACTAGGAATTTGGTTTCTACAAAATGCCCCCAACGAAAATGAATTGTTGCGGTTGGCTGAAGCTCACAATGGTTGGTTTACAGTGGATAGTGTGAAGACTGCCTTTAAGTCAATCGGAGAATCATTGAGGGAAGATCAGCTGAGTAAGTGGCTTTTAAATGATAAACTTCCCGATGCAATAAAAGCGAGTTCTGGAAAAAGAGTGGGGCTCATTTTAGCGGGAAATCTTCCTCTTGTCGGGTTTCACGATATTCTTTGTTCAGTTGTCGCGGGTCACAATGTCGCGATTAAGGCTTCAAGTGGCGATGTGATTCTTCCTAAACGAGTTGTTCAAGAGCTCGAAAATATTGAACCTAAATTAAAGGGCAGAATTACGTTTGTAGAAGGTAAATTAGGTAAGGTGGATGCAGTAATTGCGACTGGAAGCTCTAATACAATGCGGTATTTTGACGCCTATTTCGGGCATTTACCTCATCTTTTCAGATCCCAAAGAACCGGTGTTGCTGTCCTAGATGGCCTGGAATCTGAAGATGAGTTAAAAGCGCTTGGGGATGATATGTTTACACATTTCGGACTAGGCTGCAGAAGTACTACAAAGGTCTTCTTGCCTAAAGATTTCGATCTCGACAGGTGTTTTGCTGCTTGGGTTTCATGGGGGGATTTGGCAATGAATAACAAGTATGCAAACAACTATGATTATCACAAAGCTATTTGGCTTCTCAATAGGGATGATTTGATAGAAAACGGCTTCCTTTTAGTAAAAGAGGACGAGAAATGGGTATCCCCTGTAGGTTCTCTTTTTATAGAACGCTACGATGATGTCGATCAGGTCGTCAACAAGTTGACAGATTATCAAGATGGTCTTCAGCTGGTTACTTCCAGAGCTGGCGCAAAACAATTTAAATCAGATTTGTCTAAGCAATCGCCAAACATTGCACAAACAGATCTTGGCTCGGCTCAATTCCCTGCCTTGGATGATTATGCTGATGGTGTGGACACCATTGAATTTTTATTAGACCTTTAATAAGCATCTTCAAATAAGTATCTTCGCGACATGCAAGTAAAATACCTACTTTTTCTTATTTCCATTATCGGGTTGTCAAGTTGTACTACTGACGTTGATTTAACGGCTCCATACAAATCTATCCCCGTCGTATTTGGCCTTTTAGATGCTGAGGTAGATACGCAGTGGGTTCGCATTAACCGCACATGGTTAGGTGATGGAGACCAAACCCAAGTAGCTCAAATCGCTGATTCATCTGAGTATGAACCTGCTCGACTTCATGCGCAGTTTGTGGAGGTTATAAATGGAATTGACGGAAGAGTTTTTGCATTAAAGGATACTCTTTTGCAGGATAAGGATGACAACGGGGTGTTTTTTGCTCCTGAGCACAGGGCGTATTTTGTCACTACGCGTAGTCAAGATGGAGATGATTTAAATCCTGATGCTTCGTACCGATTAGAGATTGTGATTGACGACACTACAGAAGTTGAAGCAAGCACGAATATGATCGCTTTGGCTTTAGGTAATATCACTCAACCTCCCATGGGTATAGATAATTTGAAGTTAGGCTTTGCCAGTGTAGGCACCACGAACGTGACCTATCCGGATTACACATTCAAGTGGTCATCCACACCTGGTGCGGCACGATATGATGCTGCCATAAGAGTGCATTTTATGGAGAACTATTGGGCGGATGATTTTCACACGATCTTAGATAGCTCTAAATACCGCACTATGGAAATCCCTGTTGGTTCATTAGATCCTAATGATGATGATGGTGGCGAACAATTAACCAAAGTATTTGGCGGGTCAACATTCTACAGTACCCTTTCTACCAGACTTGAAAAAAACATTCGGATAACACGAGAGTTAGGTATTTGGGATGAAGATGTCCAAATATCACGAGCCTTTGATTTTTTACTTATTGTAGCAAATGAGCAACTTGCAATTTATCTGGATATTAACTCACCCATTACAGGTATTATCCAAGATAGACCTGAATACAGTAACATAGATGGTGGCTTAGGTCTTTGGGCTTCAAGGACCATACAAGGTGTGTTTGGTCTAGGATACACAACTGATACAATTGAGCACCTACAAGAAGGGGATGAGACGGCAGAATTAAATTTCTGTACGCCTAACCCCCTCTCAGATTATACTTGTCCGTAGTCGTTTTACTTGATGATTACTGTTGAAGGGCGAGAACGCAGCCCTTTGTTTAGTAATGTAATATCAGAAACCAAGTAAGCTCCTGAAGCTAGTCCTGTAGTTGTAATCGTGTTTCCGAATCCGGTATTGATTACACGACCTGTAGCATCTCTGAGTTCCCACTCAGTATCTACAGAAGCTCCACCTAAAATAATGTCATCAGATGCAGCAATTGGATTTGGGAATGGAACGAAAGCGTTAGGAATAACTGCTGTTATACCATTTCCAGACGTGTCTATAATTGGAGATGCTCCTTGGTATTCAACAGAAAAAGTAGCGTCGAACATAGTCTTAACCTCTAAATAAGGCATTCCACCATCACCTATCCAAGAGTACACAGTGGAGACTCTATCTAACTCGAAAGGCTCTGATCCAGAAAGAGAAAAGATATCGTGGGTCGTGATAGTCGTGTTTACTCTTAAAACATCGTGCGTAGCTCCACCCGGTAAGGTAAGAGTTCCCCAACCATCCACAGAACCAACTCTTGAAGCTGAAGTCTCATATGTAAATGCATCAGGAATATTGACTGTGAATGCTGATGTAGAGTTGATTTCTTCCATGTAGTTTAATGGTAGAGGGTGAATTTCGTCTATGTCAGTGTATTCAACAGGAAGGTCAAACCCCTCGATGTTCATTGAGATTCCAGCGATGTTGTATGAATCGTTGGTAGTCTGTAAGTAATTGTAAAGATCAGAGATCGCAACAGGCAAATCAATGCCTAAAGTTTCTAATGCTGAGAGGTCGAATTCTCCTGGACCGTAGAAATCACATAAGTACTCTGGACTCGTCCACGGGTTGTTGAAAGAAAGTTGTGCTAAAACAGGAGCGTCTTCCATAGCGCCGAATTCTACCTCAGCTTCAGCGTCAGAAACCAAGCTCGAAAAATCCCAATCAAAGCCTTCTCCAGTTGTAGCAAAGTCAGCAAGTGGGTCTGGTAACGAGGTTTGTATTGTGTAAGATTCTCCAGCTTGAGGAAGGTCAGAAGAAGTAATGGTGATTTGGGCTGAAGTAGATACAGCAAAAGTTAACATAGAGGCAAAGAGAAAAGAATGTAAAGATTTCATTTAGGTATTTTTTAAGTCGAGGTATTCAAACGTCGATTGTGTTTTTAACTTTGTAAAGATATTGTATCAATGGCTTATTTAAGTAAATGTCACTACTTTAGTCGCAATCATTTTCCAATGCGATATTACCTCAGGACTGTTTTCATTTTATTTTTGTCTTGCCCTTCTTTTCTGTTCTCCCAGAATGAAACGGATTATGTTATTTCGATAGATACAGGTGATGCTTGGGAAGCAAATATTTTTTATAGAAAAACGGGGGGTCCTCTTAGACCAGTCATTATTCTTGACTCAAGTGGGGAAGAGTTGTTCTCTGAAGTTTGGCCTATGCAAGGCAATGATTTTAAAGTAAACGACAACAATAAAATTACTTTTTATGATTTGGAAACAAATGGATGGATGGTGATGGATTCACTTAAAAACATCGTTGATTCTGTTTACTGTCTTAATGGATATGTGGCTGACCACCACGATTTCCTTGCACTTGAAAATGGTCATTATATCATGTTTGCTTATGACCTTCAGCCCTATGCTATGGATACTGTTGTGGAGGGGGGTGATCCAGAGGCAATGGTTGAAGGACTTGTCATCCAGGAGGTTGACGCTGATCACAATTTGGTGTTTCAATGGAAAAGTTGGGATCATTTCCACATTACCGACAATCAACACCTTCCATTGAATACCCCAGTATTAACTTTTATTCATGCAAATGCGATAGACGTTGATTATGATGGTCATCTTCTTTTGTCATCTAGAAATCTAGATGAGATAACAAAAATAGATAGAAGCACGGGTGATATTATTTGGAGATGGGGAGGGACTCAGAGTGATATTTCTTTTGTAAATGACTATCCTTTCACTTACCAACACTCTATTACAAGCCTTGGAGACAATAGGTATTTGTTGTTTGACAATGGAAATTATAGTTCTCTATATACAGGTGTAGAAAATGTATCCAGAGCTGTCGAGTATGTTTTGGACCCTATTAATATGACAGCCACAAAGGTCTGGGACTTCGTACATCCAGACAGTTTGTTTTGCCCCACGCAAGGTTCTGTTCAAAGACTTCCAAATGGAAATACCCTGATAGATTTTGGTAATTTATCCCTTTCTAATTTAGGCGCTATTGTGACTGAAGTTACACCCGAAAATGAAATCGTTTTTCAATTGGAATATAATTTTGGAGCTAGTTTGTATAGAGTTAAAAAATTTGATTGGTTTTTCTATGAACCAGAAGTGGTAAGAGTTGAGGAGAATCTTTCTTTAGAAGTCTCCCCCTCACGAAAACTCGTCAAAACTTTGAACTTACTTGGACAAGAGATCATTCCCTCTCAGGGTCAAATAGCTATCTACATCTATGATGACGGATCGATTGAGAAGAGGTTTGTCATAGAGTAGTTTTAGTAAGTTAAGATGACTTTCACGCCGTACTTTTGTCATTCGCTTTATTTCACAAATGGATATTTCTAAACTTACTATTCTAGCCATTGAATCATCTTGTGATGATACTGGAGTAGCTGTGTTAAAAGGCGATAAAGTACTTTCTAATTTAGTGGCCAACCAGGAAATTCATGCGAGATATGGAGGAGTGGTTCCTGAGCTAGCTTCTCGTGCCCACCTCAGCAATATCACTCCAACTGTAGATCTTGCCATTTCTGATGCTGGAATTTCTCCTGAAGAAATAGATGCTGTCGCTTATACCATAGGCCCCGGACTAAGTGGATCTCTCCTTGTGGGAGCTTCTTTTGCAAAAGCTTGGGCTTGGGCTCGTAGGATCCCGACTGTCCCGGTACACCACATGAGGGCTCATGTTTTAGCTCACTTCATCTCTCCTGGTCCCCCTCCGGAATTTCCATTTTTATGTCTTACGGTTTCTGGTGGACATACCCAAATGATCCATGTCCACTCTCCATCTAATATGGAGGTGATTGGAGCGACTCTCGATGACGCAGCAGGAGAGGCATTCGATAAAGTAGCTAAATTGATTGGGCTGCCTTATCCTGGAGGTCCACTGATAGATAAATATGCTGCATTGGGAAATCCTGAAGCATTCTCCTTTTCTAAGTCGAAAGTAGTGGGGTTGGATATGAGTTTCAGTGGCTTAAAAACTCAAGTGCTCAGGTTTTTACAATCTCAACTTTCTCAAGATCCAGCTTTTATTGACAACAACCTCCATGATTTTTGTGCTTCAGTACAATCAGCGATCGTGACGATGCTTATCACGAAATTGGAACTCGCTGTAAAAACTACGGGAATAAAACAGGTGGCTATTGCTGGTGGCGTTTCAGCAAATTCTGGATTACGAAAGGCGCTAACCGAGAAAGAATCTTTGCCAGAAGATCCATGGCAGGTATTTATCCCCCCTATGGGCTATTGTACAGACAATGCGGCAATGGTGGGTATCGTAGGTGCCTTCGATGCTGCCAACAAGAAGTTTGGCTCCCTCTCAGACACACCCAAGCCCAGGATGCCCGATCTCAACTCTTAATTCGTGTACGGGAGAGATATTGTCGCTACACAACCTCGTTGATCCTTTCTGTTTTCGAGCCTGAATTCGGCTCTTGTAGAAATCAACTGCAGTCTTTCCCGTAAGATACTAAGTCCGTAGGATTGACGCTTTGCCTCAGAGAATTTTATGGATGTTTTTAAGTTCGATGACTTCGTAAGTCCGCGCCCGTTATCTAAAACACGTATCACAAGTAAATTTCTCTTAGAGTCTACATCAAAGTTCAATTCTATCTCAGGGATAAAACCTTCCCGCCCAGACATCTCAACCCCGTGCCAAAGTGCATTTTCTACAATAGGTTGAATTAAAAATGCTGGGATTTCATGGTCTAAATTTACGTTTGTATTTATTTTGAAAGTCACCTCTCCAGAAAGTCTAAGGCTTTCCAGATCGAAATAGTCATTTATAAAATCTACTTCTTTCTGTACTGAAGAAATCCTTAGGTTTGTAGGGTTGTCAGTGGCGCTCCCCCAACATCGGATTAGAAGTCCTTTAAATTTTCCTAAAGCTCCGAGAGTCTTTTGAGTATCTCCTTTGATCAAAAGCATGTGAATACCCGTGAGTACATTAAAGATAAAATGAGGATTCATCAATAAGAGGAGGTTCTTTTGGCGTATCGCAGTGAGTTCCTCACTTACATCGGTCTTCCGCCTAATTTGGAGAAGAGATAGGCTTAAACCACGATACCGCTCTGCCAATATCATCGGGTTTAATTCTTCACCCCCAAGTTTGTGCACGCGAATATCTCGAATCAATTCTGATTCATTCGTTAAGACAGAATAGATTGCTCCAGTGATTATCCCAAGTAATATTGCGAGGAAATAATAGAAGAACATACTCAAATTATAGCCGGTCTAATTTTCGGTTTTCTCTTCTTCAGATAAAGCAGAGTTGAAATCGTGACGCAATTCAGTCTTTAATCGACGTGTGTATTCGTCTTGTAGCCAGGTTCTATAATTGTCGGTTGTTTTTGCCATGCATTTGGCATAAATCTTCACCCTGAAATTAATATCATCCTTTAACTTATGGATAATCTCCACAGCATCCCAATAATCCGTTGCAGCATATTGGATAATCGCTTTGTGTTGAATCATACTTAGATCGACAGCCCTCTTAGGTCTCTCAGCTCTCTTCATGACATTTTCATAAACCTTGAGCATGTCAAATTCAGCATCGGGCCCGCCTTCAAATCTTTTCGCTAAATCCTTAGGGATTTCATAAACGAATTCATCTTCAATCTCTTCGTCAGAGTAAAGTCCATCGATAAATGATTGTGGCTCTTTAAAGATTTCATACCAGTCGATCTGTGAGTCCCACAGGCCAAAACGTCGAGCATTGTTCCCCAAATCGATAACGTTAAAACTCTTCTTGTTAGGAAGTGATCTAGAACCACGTCCTATCATTTGGTGATACAGTGTGAGAGACTTGGTGGCGCGATTTAGAATAATCGTAGAAACAGTAGGTTCATCGAATCCAGTAGTTAGAATACTCACTGAAGACAGGATGGCGTCTGGTTTTTCATGAAACCATCTAAGTATCTCGGCTCTTTCTTTCTCGCTATGTGTGTTGTCTAAGTGCTTGCACTCGTAACCTTCCTCTTTAAACATAGCTTGCACCTGCTTAGAGGTACTAATTCCATTGTTAAAGATGAGTGTTTTACTTCCCTTTGCTTTTTCTTCGTACGCATAGAGAAGCTTTTCCTGCATGAGGTAGTTCCCATAGAGTCTTTCAGAAGAACTTACAGTGTAGTCACCATTAATCCCCACTTTTAGAGCTCTGAGGTTTACGTCATAGTTGTAAGTCTTAGCACGCGATAGATATCCGCCATCGACCAATGACGAGATGCTTTCTCCTACGATTAACTCGTTGTAGTTGTCATTCAGAGGAAGTTTAATGTTAGAACTTAATGGGGTAGCAGTAACTCCAAGTAAGATTTGGTCTCTAAAGTGCTTAAATAATTTTCTAAAGCTGTTATAATGCGCTTCATCGACAATCACTAGGCCAAGGTCTTCGAAAACCATTTGCTCATCGTTGATACGATTGTTGAGTGTCTCAACCATGGCGACATAACACCAGTGTTCCTCTCCGTCATCAAGATCTTTCACCTTAGCGTTGATGACTTTGTTTGGCACGCCAATCTCAGATAGCAACTTTGAGGTTTGGCTTAAAAGCTCAATACGGTGGGTGAGAATCAGAACCTTTTTCCCAGTAGATAGTATAAATTTCTTTGCTAATTCAGAGAAAATGACTGTCTTTCCACCACCGGTAGGGAGCTGAAAAAGCAGGTTGAAGTTCGTTTTTTTTTCAACGAACTTTTGCATCATCTCATCGATAGCCAATTTCTGGTATCCATAAAGCGTTTTACCACTTTTACTTTCTAGGCGAGCCTTGATTTTAGGATCCATCGATTGCGAAATAGTCTTTAATTAAACAAATTGTAAAAGACAAAAATACCATGTACATTGCTTAGTCAATAATTATAGTTGTCCTATTATACACAAGATGTTAAAACAGTTGTTTGAATCACATCATGAAGAGTGCCATATTAATTTGAAAATGAGTTCTTTAATAGCCGCATTATGCTCTGAAGGAGGGGTTGGAGATTGGATGAAAATATTTAATAAAATATTTCTACATCCCGGGGCTCCCAAATCCGATGTTTGGGATAATTTAAATAAAAAGGTAGTGGATGCATATTCAAAAGAAACGTGTTTTCCAGCTCCTGAAAATGTATTTAGATCTTTGAGGCTGTGTGGGTTAGATAAGGTAAGAGTTGTGATAATAGGGCAGGATCCATATCACGGAGTGGGTCAAGCTGATGGGCTGGCTTTCTCAGTGCCTTCGGGTGTAAAAGTCCCGCCCTCACTGCGAAACATCTTGCAAGAACGGGCAGATGACTTGCAATTGTCACCCAGAAATTCTGATCTTTCAGATTTAGCTTCAGAAGGAGTGTTGTTGTTAAATTCTGTCATGACCGTTGCATCTGGCAGAGCTGCATCACATAAAAATTGGGGATGGGAAGAGGTTACTCTAGAGCTAATAAGAGCGATAAATTTGAACAATGAAAATGTGTGTTTCATTCTTTGGGGAGCTTATGCACAGAAGTATAAAACTGAAATTAATGAATCGAGACACTTTGTGCATGTTTCACCCCACCCGAGTCCTCTCTCATCTTATAGGGGATTTTTTGGATCCAAGCCATTTTCTAAAGTAAATGCCTACCTAGAATTATTTTCTATAATGCCTATTAATTGGTAGCATTTAAACCCCGTGTAGTTTACTTTTATAGCATGCAATATTTATGGTTAGCAGTTTGTGGACTTATCGTGTTTTCATTTATTAAATACCGCAAAAGGTTAAAGAAATGAGTAAGCCTTCAATTCCCAAAGGAACAAGAGACTTCGGACCTCCAGCTATGGCTCGCAGGCAGTGGATTTTCGCGACGATTCGTAAAGTTTTCGTTAAACACGGATTCCTGCCTATAGAAACTCCGTCTTTTGAAAATTTACAAACACTTACTGGGAAATATGGTGAGGAGGGGGATAAGCTCATCTTCAGCATCTTAAATAATGGAGATTACCTTGCCAAAGCAGATGAAGGTGCCCTTGAGGCAAAAGACAGCAAGAAGCTTACGCCTTCTATCAGTAAAAAGGCGCTTCGTTATGATTTGACTGTTCCATTTGCACGCTTTGTTGTGATGCACAGGAACTCTTTGACTTTTCCTTTTAGGAGGTACCAAATCCAACATGTTTGGCGTGGAGATAGACCAGGGAAGGGTAGGTATCAAGAGTTCACTCAGTGTGACGCAGATATTATCGGAAGCACAAGTAGCCTATGTGAGCTAGATTTGGTCCAGGTTTTTTCAGAATCGCTTACTGATTTGGGAGTCCCTGGTTTCACCATTTTAATAAATGACAGACGAGTCCTTGCTGCTGTCGCATCTGCCATGGGAGTGCCGGATGAGAGGCTTACTGAATGGACTGTTGCTGTTGACAAGTATGATAAAGTGGGGCTTGAGGGAGTGAAAATTGAACTTGAGAAGAATGGGTTTAGCGAGCGTGTCATTTCTGGGATGGAAACACTTTCGGAAATAAATTCTAAGACCAACAGTTTTGATATTTTATCTCAACTGACAGAGTTTATAAAAGGAAATGAAAAAGGTGAGTGCGGCCTGAAAGAAATGGAGTTGCTCTTGCAAAGGGCAAAGAATGATGGGATTGTAGCACCCCAGATCAAGTTCGATGCAATGTTAGCTCGTGGTTTAGATTACTACACAGGAGCTATTTTCGAAGTGAAAGTTGCGGATTCTCCTGTGGGGAGTATTTGTGGTGGTGGACGTTACGACAATCTTACGGGTATATTTGGACTTGATGGCATGAGTGGTGTCGGTATAAGTTTCGGAGCAGATAGGATAGAGGATGTTCTAGAGCATTTCAATAAATTCCCAGATAAAATTGATCAGACAACAGACGTCTTAGTAACCCAAATGAATCCCGTACATTGTTCAGAAGAGCTGAAATTAGTTTCTCAAATTCGTGCTTCTGGATTTTCTGCTGAACTGTATCCTGATGCTGCAAAACTCAAGAAACAGATTAAATACGCGAACGATATCAATATCCCTTATGTGGTGTTAATTGGTGAGGATGAGCGTAATTCTGGAAAGGTGACTTTAAAGAATATGTTTGACGGTACTCAAATGACCATACTACCTGAAGAAGTAGTCAAAAATATTTGAACTCGTTCCTAAATCTGTAGTGTAGAATCGTCTTATTCTTCGTTCTCTCTGATGCGTTCTATAAATGGAATGCTACGTTTCATTTCCTTTCCCCCAAACGTTATTGAATAGGTAGCTTGATATGTGTCTGAGCTAATTTCAACACCGACATAGTCGATGGGCTTGTTGTTGATGACAGCGTCCCAGAGTATATCAGTAATCCAAGGCATAATTGCCAAAGACCGAATAAATCGAGAATTGTCCAATTCAAAAATCTGATGGTCGTTAATTTCAAAGCCCCATGAGTTTTTATTTATACATGAGAGCAAAGAAAGTAGATGTTCTACATGAGTTGTGCAAGTGCTGAACTCTATTTGATTTGTAGCTGACTCGTTCAGGATTTCTCTTAAATGTCTGCTAAATGTCGTCAGTAAAGAGCCCGCCCATGCTTCGTTCTCACTTGCGATAGCGATGCTTAATTTGTTTATTAAAACCCCTATTCTTTCAATGATAGTATTGATGGTTTCTGTATCATTGTCATATTCTCGGAGTTTAGAAAGTAAAAATGTAACCTCATTTAATCGCATGGTGTGATCTCTCACGTGCATGGCTCTTTCATTTTGCTTTCGAGCTCTCTTTAGAAAGAACTTGTTTTCAGCAATTTTTATCAGTTTAAACCATCCGATATATTTGATTTTAGGTTCAAATTTACGGGCTACAAGAAAACCCGTTACGAAAAGAATTAAAGCAACAACTGCGACCATTAAGACACCCGGTTTTTATAAACCCAGGACCAAGCGGCAGAGAAAGCGCTTTGTTTTCCCGATTTCACTTCTTGAGATAATTCTTTCCAATCTGCTTTTGAGCTAGGATCCCCCATTTTTTTATCTAACAAAATGTCTTTTGCGTGGGAAAGCATCCTGTCGGATTGTTGGTTAGATCTCTGAGTCATGAAAAACCCAGACTTTTGCCAATTTTTTGCAAGGTGTGTAATGTGCTCTTTCACTTCCTGATGTCCAGTACCGGTGATGCTGCTTGCGGTCATTACCTCGACGACTTCTCCTCCATCTGCAACGGGGAATAAATGCAAAGAATTGCGATAAGATTGTGCTGTTTGTATACATGTATCGATGCGGTCCCCATCAGCTTTGTGGACGACAATTAAATCTGCCATTTCGACGATTCCTCTTTTAATCCCCTGCACCTCATCGCCAGCTCCACCGATGAGTAAGAGTGTGAAAACATCAACCATTTCTCTGACTGATGTCTCACTTTGGCCTACACCTACAGTTTCCACAATCACCTTGTTATATCCAGCTGCTTCACATAAAATCACGGCTTCCATGGTTGCTCTGGCAACCCCGCCAAGCGCAGAAGCGGCAGGAGAGGGGCGGACGAAAGCCGCCGGGTGAACAGCCAACTCATCCATTCTCGTCTTGTCACCTAAAATACTGCCGCCAGTCTTTTTACTAGACGGGTCAACGGCAAGTACGGCAACTCGATCACCATCTTTAATCATGTCCAATCCCAGCCTCTCAATAAAAGTACTTTTCCCCACGCCTGGTATGCCGGTAATTCCTACTCTCAAAGTTTCATTCGCTGTGGATAGGTCCTTAACCGCTTGAAGTAATTCCTGAGCCAGCGGTCTGTCTGAGGGGTTTTCGCTTTCGATTAAGGTGATGGCTTTCGCTAATTCCTCACGTTTCCCTGCAACAATAGCCGTTGCAATTTCAGAGGCGTTAAAATCTTCAGTTCGATATGTCTGAATTCTCTTTCGCGCAGCATCGACAGCTTTATTCTTAGAAGACACTTTCTGACTACTCATGTGGGGAAGTTAACAATCCTTTCATGTTTCGCCACATTTTGATGGCTTAACTTGCGAGTATGTATAAGCGTTTTATAGTTGGGGCCATTTCGTGTGTTTTTTTTGCAGCTTCTTTTTCAGCCCAAACCTTTACCCCATCGTCTCGTTGCGATTCCTCAATAGTTGTGAGTGGTTGGGTATTTGAACCCTCTGGTGGTATTATTCCCACAGCGATGGCGGTAAACCGCGAGAGCGGGGGAGGTGTTTTTGTGGAACGAGACGGAAGTTTTTTAGTACGTGCTTGTCCAGGTGACACACTGGTCTTCGGTGCGATAGGATATTATTCTGTGGAACGTCAGGTGGTTAACTCTATGCGTACCTCAGACTTGAAAATTCAATTGCATCGATTAAAAGTCGATGTAGGTGTGGCGGAAGTGTATGCTCCAAGGGCTTTGCTTGCAATACTCCACGACATTGAAGCACTTGGATACAATGAAAAAGATTTCAGAGTATCTGGGGTAAATGCCCTACAAAGCCCCATTACCTTTTTGTATGAGCAATTCTCTCGACGTGAACAATCAAAAAGATTAGAAGCGCAGTTAGTCAACAAAGACAACAGGCGAGAATTGCTTCAGGAATTGTTTGTAAAGTATGTTGATTACGATATAGTGCAACTCAAACAAGAAGAGTTCGATGCGTTCGCTGAGTTTTGTGATCCCGGTGATGAACTGCTGAAAAAATGGACTCAGTATGAGTTTATCTTATATGTAAAAAGACAATACGGTCTTTTTAAGATGATACCCCACAGGTTAGATGAAGGCGATTATAGGTACGATCTAGATTAAGCTAAGAATGCCGAATCCATATAAAACACAAAGATTTGGAAGATATAAGCAATAATACAGTACCCCACGGCGATGACGTGAAGGACTCTAAATCGATCATTTAACTTATCGTATCTAACGACGAGGTCCACAAATAAAGTCCCAAGACCTAGAAATTGGATGATCATAAGCGGAGTTCTGATTAAATCGAACACTTCTGAGATGATAGCCGCTTGAGTTGGTAATACGTTATCTAGCAACTCTGAGAAGAGAAAAAGGGTGGTAATAGCCATGATCGCCCACAACGTCACTCGAATCATCTGTCCGTCTTTATTCATTTAGCAAAGATAACACGCGAAAAGATATTTTTACACGTTCGAAAGTGAGCAAACATAGTTAAATGGTTTTTTTATTTCATTTTTGAATCACTATCTTTCACCTTCAAACACAAGATTCATGAAGATTTCTCTATCTACCCCACACGCACGTTTTTATGCTACTACAGCAATCATTATGGCTGTGATAAGTTTTTCCCTTTCTTCTTGTACTGCTACCCACCAATCTTGTGAAGCTTACCAGAATATTGAGTTAATCTCTGAGTAATTCCTTTTTAGCAACTTATACCTTCTAGAACTGGAAGTATATAAACGGCGCTGGAGCTGACGCCCCCACTTTCCACAGAACTGTAGCGACTATAATTGTTATGCAAAAGACAACGGTTATAGGAAGAGATGTAAACACGTTTATCACTTTTGAAGTGATTTTTGTGGGCATTAGATGAAGCATATATCCACCCACCATTAAAGAAATTACTATGAGGTGCCCCTTAAGTAAATCTAATGGAGGTATGTCATAGAAATGATTTGAGATTTGGTATAAAAGATCGTTTGCTGTGAACCATTCAGTTAGAACATTGTGATCTCCACTGGTGGTATTCCAACCTATACTCGACCCTGATCTAAACCAAATTCTAGTAAAGGTGATGAAGTTGAAGGTTAAAATGACTCCCCAAGCTCTCGCTAAGAACTTCTCGCTGTTCGCCCATGGTAAATGTCTGCCTATGATTTTGTAAACCAACAACCCAATTCCATTCAGCGCTCCCCACAGAAGGAAATTCCAAGAAGCTCCATGCCACAGCCCGCCAATAATCATTGTCGCCAGGATGTTGATGTAAGTCGCAAGTTTCACCCCCCATTTTGTATACATCACTCCTGAAGCATACATCATCATTAACACCCCGCCTCCTGAAAAGATTACGCCTAAATTCATCACTTCATCTCCTTCTCGAAACATAAGCCCCGCAAATAAAACCATTCCTATTGAGAAAATCACGGAAAACATGCTCGCGCTTCTGCTTCCACCCATGGGGATATATAGGTAATCTCTTAACCACGTAGAAAGTGAGATGTGCCACCGCCCCCAAAACTCTCCCACATTTCTCGCTTTATATGGCGACCTGAAATTTTCAGCCAAACGAAACCCCATAATCAGGGCTACTCCTATTGCGATATCACTATATCCGCTGAAATCGGCAAAGACCTGTAAGCTGTATCCATAGAGACCTAATAGAACCTCCATACCGCTAAAGCTTGTGGGGTTTGCGAAAACTCGATCGACTAAATTCATCGCGAGATAGTCAGCTATAACTATTTTTTTTATCAGGCCTGTTAAAATCCACCACACTCCCAAGTTGAATTCTTTTCTTGATAAATCGTATTTGCTTTGAAGTTGTGGGATAAAGTCTTTCGCCCTGACGATTGGTCCAGCAACGAGTTGAGGGAAAAATGTGACATAACACCCGAAATCTAAAAGTGATTTAACGGGGGCCACTTTACGACGGTACACATCGATGGAGTAGGATAAGGTTTGGAATGTATAGAAAGAAATCCCCACAGGAAGCAATATGGATTCAACTCTAAACGAAGTGTCAAAAAGCATGGCGCTAGAATCAGCAAAAAAATAGGCATACTTAAAAAAACCGAGCAATCCTAAGTTTATGAAAACACTGAGAGTTAGCCACAGTTTCCTTAGCAAATTCTCACTTCTATCCATCGCTGCTGCAATACCCCAATCGGCGACAGTAGAGAAAAGGAGCAGGAATACGAATGCAGCACTTGTCTTCCAATAGAAAAACAAGCTAGCAGCAAACAAAAAGGCATTGCGCATTGCCGTCTTATTCTTCAGCATCGAAAGCCCTACCATCACCGTGAGAAGGAATATGTAAAAGGCTGGTCTTGTAAATAATAACTCCGTACTCATTCTCCTACAATTGCTTGTTCCCAGGATCTATACTCGGCTCTGAACGATTGATCTAACAATTCTCCTATCTTTTTTGCTCCCTTAGGTGTGAAATGTACCAAGTCTGAAGATGCTAGTTTAGGTGTACTCTTTGCCCAAACCTCCATCGTTCCAGCTCCTCCCATTGCCTCAAACAAATCCCAATAAAGACCTTCTTCTAATATCGTCACCTTCTTCATTTCTGCTCTAATCGCACCAAGCATAGGGTAGGTGAGTGCTGTAGAATCGGCTGTGACCCCCATATCGGATGGTCCGATAACTAAGAAAGTAGATTCAGGAAGTATGGTTTTTAAATATTTCAACTGGCTGCGGAATCTCCTCCCATAACTCTTTGCTGCCTCCGGGTCTTTAACATACGGTGCGGTGTTTCCGCCGAATTGTAAAATAACCAATCCCACATCCCAGTTCTGTAAATATTTTTTAAAATGATCTTTATTAAGTCTCTTAAAGACAGTCCCCGAACTAGATCGCATGGGAATGTTGTGAATAGCAAGACCACTTTTGCTGCCTAGCCTTATCCCCGTTATTTCAATCTCATATCCTTCAAAGCTAAAACTCACCTCCTCCTTTCGGCCTACAAGGTCAACTAATATCGAGCTGTGGTTCCCGGTGCTTGTTGGAGCTATATCTAGCGTGATAGAGTCAGTGAAATCCCCTGAAACAGTGAGGCTGCCCCCTAATGGTGCTGCCCCGATCAACACTTCGGCCTGGTTCCAAACCTGATTTTTCCTAAACCCCATCGGATGTGGTTTAACGGTTACTTTTCCATTATTTCGAATTCTTGATAATGTAGCCATTCCTCCATAGCATGTGTGTTCAAGAGTAGTGTCTATTCTTCCGAATTTAGTAAACCTCTTCATGTCACCCTCGTGTAGTTGCCTCACTGCAAGTGATGGAATAGGTTGTACTGCAGGGATTAATCCTGGGCCACTTCCGCCCCATGTTTTCTGCCAACTCGATCTTATTCTCCCTGTAATTCTGTCTCCTTCAATTTGGGAATCTCCGAAGTGAAACACATGTAATTTGGAATCTGAATTTAATCCGTTAAGTTTTTCGAAAAAGCGCCATAAATTTTGTTTTGCTTCGTTGCTGCGTGCAAACTTTTTTTCCTTTGCTAAACTTCCCACACCACATGTGTCGTAGTCAGGGCGCCAAAGATTGCTTTTTAGAACGAATTTTTTCTCACTTTCAAGTGATTTCACGCTTGCATTTTCGATTTCAACTGAGACTTCTATGGCAACTTCAACTTCAGCTAAGGTGTCTGCGATGGATTCAATTTCAACTTCAATATCCTGGTTGAGGATATCCTCTTCTTGGGCCACTTCTTTAGACACCAGGATTTCTTTGAGTTCAAAAAATTGAATTAAAGTAGTATGGTAGAGTATCCCTATGAGTAGAATTAGAAATAGAGCGGTGTGACTAGGCTTGTGAGGTTTATTGTTAGTCACCTTGGCTATTCTGGAATCACAATTAAACTTCCGAATGTGATATTTGTGCTTGTGTCGAGATTATTGGCAGCTTGAATATCGGAGACTAAAACACCATAGATCACTGACAATCGATACAGGGTCTCGCCTTTTTTTACAAGGTGATATTTTAAGCTAGGGCTGGGGTTTTTAAGGTCGAAGTTTTCGATTAGCCGAATTACAATGCTTAATTCTTGAAGAAAGAATTCGAATTCGCCATTGGTTTGGCTATCTATAAATAGTGCCTTAAGACCTGGGAGTAGTTCTTGATTATCAAGATGCTGTAGAGATTGTAACGAGGCCCCTGACTTTTCACAGTCGCAATTTTCATGCTGAAATCTTCCATAGAGCATAAGAGGAATGAAAGCCGCTGAAGGGGGTATATCTAGTGCCTCAGTTTTAAAACGCCACACCTCTTCACACCTCTCAAACCATTTATTTACCTCCAGAAGCTTAGCATATTCATTTACTCTATAGGCTTCCATGATTTCTGATTGTATGCCTTTATCGTCAGCTACAATTTTATATAGAATTTCCCAGTTGTCTGGGGCTCTAATTTCCTGTTTTAATTCTGGAGTATAGGTTTGAGATTGACAGGGATGTTGAGTAAAAAACAGTGCGAGAATCGCTAAACATCTGCTGATATTTTTCAATACGGACTGCATCAATTAGTTCTTCCAAGCCTGATCTATCAGGAATTTAATGTGAAATCTGTGCGCTTTCGTAAGTGCATCAGGAGATTGCGCCCCACCCTCGAACTTTTCGATTCGATCTAGCTCAGAGAGAATTACTCCGCGAGCAATTCTGTCATACTTGTTATTAGGGTCTAAAGCGTTGATTAACGATTCCGTGTAAGCGATTTGAAGTCCTTGACGGAACGTGTTTACAGAGCTGCGAAGATCCTTTTTGAAGATGTCGTCAGTTAAGTCGCCTAAGTATGAAGCCACATCGTACTCTCCTCCGTAAAGCGAGACGTCTGTGAGCCTTCGTAGAACATTTCGGTGGAGTAAGTGGGCGAGAGCCGCTCGTTGAGCAGAGAGTGCTCTGGCGTGAATTTCAGGAGTCTCTGAACTGCCGTAGAAGCCGAAGCCTCTTCTCTGAGCTTGTAAATAATTGTACGTGTTACTTGCTGCATCAAAGGCATCGGGAGCAAAAGCGTGTTTCGCGAGTGCTGCGAGTGCTGCTTTTTGGTCCTTGAGTGAAACAGGTGTGTATGGCTTGCCGTCACCTATGTTAGCGGGTCCAGAACGGTCGTAACGCACGCCGGCAATTTGGCGAGTCATCACACGCAGCTGTATAGCATACTCACCTGTGAGGGAGTAATATGCTGAACGTACTTCTTCGAAACTTGACCCCAACCCTGAGTGTTTCTCAACGATTTGAGGAAGCAATTGATTTACCAGTTCACATCTTTCAGCAGCGTAAGCAACGGGGTCGCTTGAAAGGTCATAGATGTTTACATCTGGGTTAACTCCTACGCCCGTACCCCGCATATCATCAGCGTCGTTGCCAAACTGGAGTAGGGGAGAGTTAGATTTTGAGAGAATTTCTTCTAATCGAGCATCTTCCGCTTCAATGTCGTCGAGGCCTACGCTATAGCCGTACTCAATCGTCCAGTAGTCGTATGGGCCGGGAGAGTCATCATAGTATAGGGTTAAATCTTTAGGATTAAGTGTAAAGTTTATTGCTGGATATTCCATGACGCTGTTACACATGCCGTTCTCAGCTACCTTGTCAGCATCCTTCAGTTCATCTGGAGTAAGCATGGTAGAAGCGTGCATATTGTGACTCAGTCCCAATGTATGTCCTACCTCGTGAAGGGCAAGTCGGTGTAAGGTTTGTCTTGTAAACTCTGTATGCTCTTCATCACTGTAAGACAAAGTTTTCATAGCGGATAAGGTGAACATGGTGTTGCGAGCCATCATATCTCCTGCTTCGCAACGGTTGATCATCTCAGCTGTTCTTTCACGGGAGGTTTTCTTATCATCTGAGCCGTCAGTGTTTTCGTTGGTTTTGAAAATTTCAGACTTCCAAAGTCTACGTGTCATTCCAGCAAACTCGAGCATAACATCAGCTCCTAAAATCTCTCCAGTACGAGGGTTGACGAAGCTTGGGCCGTAACCGCTAAAGGGGACAGAGGGTGAGGCGGCCCATCTTAGAACGTTGTATCGTATATCTCCAGCATCCCATGTAGCATCGTCTGGTTGTATTTTCACTACGATCGCGTTTTTAAATCCAATCTTTTCAAAGGCAAGGTTCCATTTCTCAACACCAGTCTTGATGTAATCGCGAAATTCATAAGGTGTTGTGTTTTCTATCCACCATGTAATGGGCTTTATAGGCTCTGAAAGTGCCGCCGACGAATCCTTCTTTTCTAATCGCCATCTGTGTATCATGTCTTTCCACGGAGTTAAATCAGTAGAGGTCATGTCATTAACCTGCGTCATAAAGAAGCCGATTCTTGCATCATCTTGACGAGGTGTGAATCCATCCTCGGGCATTTGCATAAGTGCATGACGGTAGCCAACAGTGATGTAGCGAGCATCCGTGAGTGCTGATGCATGGACTGATGGATTCGGATTGTCATAAACGTAGTCAACGATTACCTCTAGATTCTCAGGGTAGTTGTTGAAGTCTGTTATTTTTGTTTTGCTGCTTGAGAGTTTTCCTAGAGCACTTTTTTTCCCCGGACGAGATGGTGGTTTGATCATCGAGATCTTTTCGCTTAAAAATAGCGCGTCTCCTGAGATCAAGAATATTGAGTCATCACCTTCTGTGGCTACGATATCCAAACTTGCAAGTATGGGCGTATTGATGTTTGCGTTTTCAGCAATTGCTAGCGGGCTTTCGGGATCGAAATAGAATGAAGTGTTTTCCTGATGAACTTCAATTCTATTAAATTGCCTATGAAAGGTAATGATTTTGCTAGATCGGTAGCTTCCACGGAAGTTTCCTGTTTGCAAAACTCCATCCTCTACTTGAGAAAAGTAAATAAACTCTTTCTCTAATGATTCCATTGGAATAGCCATCCAAGACTCACCAGTAACCGTGTCGCGATACATTGTGAACAATCCCTCGAACGACTCCGCCGCTTTCGTAATCTTCGAAATAGATTTCGCGTCAGACTCGTTACTTCCTCCCGTAGACTCTTTTTTATTTTTCTTTTTAAAAAACTGAGCGTCAATATTGTTAGGGACTATTACTTGAAGTCCTAATACAATCGACAGTGTCATTATCCCTGTTCGAAAAGTCATCCTAGATTAAAATTATATTGTGAGAGCACAATATAAGACCTACTACTCAAGACCTATTTAAAACCTCTTGCTTTTTTTATCTCTTCATATGCACTCTGAACTTGAAGGAATCGTTCTTTTGCTTGCTTCTTAGGTCCCTCTCCGAGGTCACCTATTTTATCCGGATGGAACTTAATCGCAAGCTTTCGATATGCTTTTTTCACATCAGAGTCGGAACAATCGTTAGATATCTCTAGTACTTTATAAGGATTTGCTGAACCTGTGTTAAATGGTTCTTCTATGCTCGTAATGTCCTTTGCGCTTATGCCTAAGTGGCGTGCTATAGTCCGAATTAGGTCTATTTCACTCTTATCGACGTTACCGTCTGACTTCGCAATCCCATAGAGATATTGAAGTAGGAGGAGGCGCTTAGGGTGATCCATGTTAGACCGGATTTGGGATGCGACCCCCCTAACATCGACATTCTGTTTAAGAGCCTCGCGCAGAAGAAGTAACAGCTGGTCCGCCATATCATCCCCAAAATTCAGCTTCAAGAAACTCTTAACGAATTCGAGTTCAGATTTAAGGACCTTGCCGTCAGCATTCATTACTGCTGCGCTAAGAACAACTAGTGCCATCGCGAAATCACCCCCGCGAGTGGCTCTTTGACCTTGATACGCTCCTCGACTTCCCTCTTCATCCATCTGAATTCCAGAGGTGAAGAATTTGCCTACTTGATACCCTAAGATCCCCCCAATAGGACCTCCTAAAGCCCAGCCGATTGCTCCGCCAACCCATTTCCCAAATCCTGCCATGGTTGTCTTTTTTAAACAGTTTAAAACATACCTCTAGCTAAAACAACTGCCAGCTTCGATATTGTTGTGGTGATTATTGTAGGTTTTTAAATCCACGTTCAATAAATGCAGCGAGTTCTTTACCTTCGAGAATCCCTTGTGAAAGACGGGCTAAATCCGCAGCGTCTCTAACTGTTGCAGTACGAACGGCTTCATCCTTTTCCTTCAACAACTTGGTTGCAAGAGGGTGGTTGGAGTTGATAGTGACATCATACTTCTCAGGCATTTCGCCAAACATTTGAAATCCTCCACCACCTACAGCTTGCTGCTCTTTCATTCGACGCATCCACTCACTGCGAGTGATGATAAATGGAGCTGAAGTAGGTGACATAGCAGCAAACTTAAGGTCATACCCACTTTCAGGGAATGCACTTTGAACGATGGGCTTTAATACCTCCTGCTGCTTTTCATCCAGTATGCTCGTTGTCTCCTCGTCTTTCTCGATTAGATTCTCTATGATTTCTGAATCCACACGCTTGAATTGAACATCGGTGTGGGTTTGTTCTAACTTACCTACAACGTGAGCTGCCAGTGGTCCCTCCATTACGAGAACTTTGTATGCTCTGTCTGTTGCCTCCTTAACGAAAGTGTGCTGAGCTGAAACGTCAGATGTGTAAGGAAGAATGACTTTGCCAGACTTGTCCTTTTGAGACTCACCTACTGCAGCGATTAGTTCATCGTGCGTCATGCACTTACCATCAGTGTCTTTATATAGATAGAATTTTTTTGAACGCTCTGAGAATTTTTCGTCTGTTAGGATTCCGTATTCTACAAAGATTCTCAAATCATCCCACTGCTTCTCAAACGACTCTCTGTCGTCTTTAAACATACTCGCAAGTCTGTCAGCGACCTTTTTAGAAATGTACCCAGAAATCTTTTTCACATTTGCGTCCTCCTGAAGATATGAGCGACTTACGTTAAGTGGAATATCTGGAGAGTCGATGACTCCGTGGAGCATCGTGAGGAAGTCAGGAACGATGTTCTCGACGTTGTCTGTGATAAATACTTGGTTAGAGTAAAGGTGTATTTTATTCTTCTGCAGCTCCATCGTCTTTTTAAGAGGAGGGAAGTATAAAACGCCTGTGAGGTTGAATGGGAAATCAACATTTAGATGAATATTGAAGAGGGGATCCTCCATATTCATTGGGTAGAGTTCACGGTAGAATCCAGAATAATCCTCGTCAGTTAGATCTGCCGGCTTCTTCATCCAAACTGGATCGGTGTTGTTAAGAATATTTGGTACCTCAACGCTAACTTTCTTTGCTTTTCCTTCCTCATCTTTTTCTCCTGAAGGATCTTCTTCTTCAACAGTGCGAGTTCCAAATACGATCTCGACAGGCATAAACTTGCAGTACTTATTAAGAATTCCTCCAAGTCTTTCGTTCTCTAAGAATTCAACAGAATCTTCTCCAACGTGGAGAACGATGTCAGTACCTGCTTCCTTTTTGTCAGCCGGATCTATAGTGTAATCAGGTGAGCCGTCACAGCTCCACTTTACAGCCTTAGAACCTTTTTTAGCACTCTTAGAGATAATATCAACTCTTTCTGCTACCATGAAGGAAGAGTAAAAGCCAAGACCAAAGTGACCTATAATAGCTTGTTTTGCGTCGTCGTCCTTGTATTTGTCTAGGAATTCGGTAGCGCCAGAGAAAGCGATTTGGTTGATATACTTGTCAATCTCCTCGGCAGTCATCCCAATTCCATTGTCGCTAATGGTGATGGTCTTCGCCTCCTTGTCTAATGTTACGTGAACCTGAGGATTCTCGTTTTCGAAAGTTTCAACCTCACCAGATTTAGAAATCGTCTTGCGCTTCTGAGTTGCATCAACTGCATTCGAAACAAGCTCACGAAGAAATATCTCGTGGTCGCTGTAAAGGAATTTCTTTATGATCGGGAAAATATTCTCCGTAGTAACGTTGATACTTCCCTTCTGAGTTTTTGTTTTTGTTGAAGTGGCCATGGGGCTTTTTTTCATTTTGTATTATGTCCACCCTTAGTCAATTCTTATGCCATCACTTTAGCGTTAACAAAACTCTGCCACCATGACACGTTGCATGTCATTATTTCAGTTTATATAGACTAAGTAGGACAAGGTGATCCAAAGACGGCCAAAATCATCAAAATGTCAGTAACCGTAACAGCGCCATCCGCGTTAAGATCGTATTCACACCCGAAGAAACATCCAAACTGTACTAAAATAGCAAGTATATCATCGACGCTGATAATTCCGTCAGGTACGATATCCTCTATGCAAGTGTTTTCGAAATTGTAAGTGTACTTATATACAACCCCGTCAGTAGGCCAAGCATCCCACCCGTCAAAGGCCGGGCTGACATTGAGTGAGTCATATTCTACATTAAAGAAAAGTGGATACTCCGGATCGTCAGCATCACCACTTGACCACATGAAGTACGCCATGTATTCCTCAAAATCCCAGTAACTCGAAATGCCAGAACTAGGTTTAGGCCAGAAATCTATGGCTTCTAAGTCCGTAACAGTATTGGGGCCATAATGATACTCAATTGTTCCTTCTTCGTAAAGCCAAATCTGAAAATGAGCTCTCGAAGGTGCCAACCCTGTCCACGTCATTTCATGATCGAACCCCACGTTGTTAAATTCCAATTTGAAAATCCGGTTAGGCGCCGTTCCTACAGTAACGTACCTGTGCGTACTTCCCTCAGTAACTGACGAGTCTGTAGCGGCAACATTTAAGATGTCGTTGATGGACACTGTTGAAGCGCTAAAGAGATGGAACTCTCCATTGTCTCCAAAGACCTCTATCCCAGCTCCGATATCTGTTAGTCTAATTTCGCCAGGTGTGGCGACTCCCCCAAAACATGGGAAATCGAATTCAAGATTAAGCGGGACAATGGGGACGTCCCACATTTCATCTACATTCAGAGGCGACCAGTTATCGAGTGCTTCATACGTGGATAAATAAGTTTCTGTTGTATAAGGAAGTGAATCCTGCTGTGTTTGGGAAGAAGCGTTCATTGCACAGAGTTGAACAACAATGACAAAAGCAACTGTAGAAAAAGTACTGTTTTTCATTACGTTAGAAATTAGGTTTCAATTCAACTTTCGAGTGATAGTTGGTGATGACTTTTACAGCCTCCTCAGGAGTGTCTACTACATGCAGAACATCAGGGTCGTGCTCGGAAATCGTTTTATACTCAGTGAGTAAAATATCTCTGAACCAATCTATGAGCCCTCCCCAAAAGTGAGATCCGTATAGAATAATGGGGCGCTTGTCGAGTTTGCCTGTTTGGACTAAAGTAAGCGCTTCGAAAAGTTCGTCTAACGTCCCAAATCCGCCTGGCATCACAACAAACGCCTGGCTGTATTTGACGAACATCACTTTGCGAACGAAAAAGTAGTCAAAGTCGATGCTTTTATCACGGTCGATGTATGGGTTGTCATGCTGCTCGAAAGGCAGTTGTATGTTCAGCCCCACAGAAGGTCCGCCCGCCTCGTGTGCTCCTCTATTTCCAGCTTCCATCACTCCGGGACCTCCTCCTGTGATCACTCCATATCCAGCTTCCGAGAGAAGTTGGGCCACCTTTTGGGCATCCTTATAAACTTGCGTGTCAGGTCCTGTTCTCGCTGAACCATAGATTGAGACGCATGGCCCTATTCGTTGAAGTTTTTCATACCCTTCAACGAACTCACTCATAATCTTGAATATAGACCAACTGTCTTTCGACATGATTTCAGCCCAAGTTCTGTGTTTTAAATTTTTAGACATACATCAAACTTAGTGAAGAAAAGGTGAGTATTCTTCTATTATAAGATTTTCAAGAAGTTAAGTTTATTAACTCAGTACATTCTTTAAATACTCCCCCGTAATACTATCGGGTGACTTAGCTAGCTCTTCAGGAGTGCCAAAAGCGAGGATTTCTCCTCCTCCATTTCCTCCTTCAGGACCGAGGTCAATGACGTGATCTGCTACTTTTATTACGTCTAAGTTGTGCTCGATTACTAAGACGGTGTTTCCAGAGTCGGTGAGTCTGTTGAGGACGTCTATAAGCATTTGTACATCAGAGAAATGAAGTCCAGTTGTAGGTTCGTCAAGGATGTAGAGGGTGTTGCCAGTGCTTACTCTTGCGAGTTCTGAGGCGAGTTTCACACGTTGAGCTTCACCTCCTGACAATGTCGTGGAGGGTTGTCCCAAGGTTATATATCCAAGTCCCACGTCTTTAAGTGTGGACAGGATGCGATTTATCTTCGGGTAGGCTTCAAAATACGTGGTAGCTTCGTCAATGGTCATGTCCAAGACGTCCGAGATGCTTCGACTCTTGTATCTGACTTCAAGGGTTTCGCGATTGAATCTACGCCCCGCACAGGTGTCACAAGGAACGTGCACGTTAGGGAGGAAATTCATTTCTACCGTTCTAACTCCAGCACCTTTGCAGTCTTCACATCTTCCTCCTACGACATTGAAAGAAAAGCGGCCAGGTTTATACCCACGTATGCGTGCTTCAGGCAGGTAAGTGTAGAGTTTTCGGATGTGATCCATAATCCCAGTGTACGTTGCTGGGTTAGAGCGAGGGGTACGACCTATTGGGGTTTGGTCTATGGCAATCACCTTGTCAAGATGCTTGAGCCCTTTAATCTCATTAAAAGGCAGTGGTATGCGAATGGGCTCGTGGAGGAAGTTCTGGAGGGCGGGGTAAAGGGTGTGGTTAATCAGGGAGCTTTTTCCGCTCCCTGAAACGCCAGTAATGCATGTGAATGTTCCCAGTGGGAGTGTAAATGTTACATCCTTTAGATTGTTGCCGGAAGCACCTGAAAGCACAAGTTTTTTTCGGGATCCTTTCCGACGTCTTTTGGGTATTTCGATTTTCTTAGCGCCAGTGAGATACTGAGCTGTGAGTGATTCTGAGACCAAATGTGTAGATGGAGGTCCCTCGGTAACGATACGTCCTCCGTGGACTCCTGCACCAGGGCCTATATCAACGAGGTGGTCAGAAGCGAGCATCATTTCCTCGTCATGCTCCACGACGATAATGGAATTTCCGGCATCACGCAGGGCTTTTAACGATTTTATAAGTCGATAGTTGTCACGCGAATGCAGGCCTATCGAGGGTTCATCTAAGATATATAGCACTTCTGTGAGGCTGGACCCGATTTGGGTGGCGAGACGAATGCGTTGGCCTTCTCCACCTGAGAGGGAGCGTGATGGTCGATCTAAACTGAGGTACCCAAGCCCTACATCGATCATAAAACCGATTCTCGAACGTATTTCCTTCAGGGGTTCGCGGGCTATGGTTTGCTGTCTCTCTGACAGTGTAGTTTCAACTCCTTCAAACCAATTTTGTAGTGCATTAAAATCCATTGCTCCGAGTTCCGAAATGTCCTTTTCGGAGATTCTAAACTGACGACTGATAGCTTTAAGACGCGTCCCTCCACATTCTGTGCATGGGATTTTATGCATAAACTGCTGGGCCCATCTTTTCAGCGGAGCAGATGTTGTTCGGGTGGCTGATTTCTCAATTATAGCAACGACTCCTTCAAACTTTACACCTTCATTTTTAGGGCCAAAACGACTTGGTACCATGATTAAATCCACGGTTCCATACAAGATTTTCCCGATCAGTTCTTCGCTGAGATCTCCAACTGCAGTTGTGGGTTTTACTTTTTCTGTGGCAAGTAAAGCCTCAATAATATTTGAAGTTTTGTTGCTTTTTAATGCGCCAAGTGGTGCAATACCACCTGTTCGTACGCTTTTATTCGGATCAGGGAAAACGAGTTTCCTATCAACTTCGGTTACCTGTCCCAATCCATTACATGTCGGACAAGCACCGTAAGGTGAGTTGAAGGAAAAAAGATTAGGCTCTGGGTCTGGATATGCAAGCCCAGTAGTAGGACACATCAGGTTCCTAGAGAAGTGAACTGGTCGAGGGTTTATTACTCCGTGCTCAAGTATAGACATGGACCCTTTCCCTAAACTCAGAGCTGTTTTCACAGAATTCTCAAGTCGTTTGCGATCTCCACCCACGATGACTCTATCGATTACCAATTCGATGTCGTGCACCTTGTACCTGTCAACTTTAAATCCCGAGTCTAACTCGACTACCTCACCATCTACTCTTGCCCTCACATATCCTTGTTTTCGAACCTTGTCGAAAAGTTCTCGGTAATGCCCTTTCCTACCTCTAACTAAAGGAGCGAGGAGAAGTAGTTTTGTGTTGTTAAAGCGTTTTTCTATGCTTTCACAAATCTGATCGTCTGTAAATCGGACCATGGCTTCACCTGTCTCCAAAGAGTATGCGTTAGCAGCTCTAGCGTACAGAAGTCTAAGGAAATCGTGAACTTCTGTCACCGTTCCTACTGTCGATCTAGGGTTTCGAGTGACCGTTTTTTGTTCAATTGAAATCACAGGGCTGAGGCCAGTAATTCCCTCTACATCTGGGCGTTTTAATCCGCCGATAAATTGCCTTGCGTAGGCAGATAAAGTCTCGAGATAGCGACGAGATCCCTCAGCGTAAATGGTGTCGAAAGCGAGGCTGGATTTCCCTGACCCGCTTACTCCGGTAAACACGACAAGCTTGTTTCTCGGAATGACCAAATCGATGTCACAGAGATTGTTTTCTCTGGCTCCGCGAATCACAATGTGGTCTTCTATAGCGTCTTGAGACTCGCTATTTTTAGCGGCGGTTCCCATCTCTATATTTCAGTTTATAACCTACACCTGCAACAATTAAAGACATAATAGGGCTGACCCAATTAAAGATGCAGTAGGGGGCGTATGCAAGGGTGGCGACCCCTAGAATCCCGCTTTGGGCTACTCCGCAAGTATTCCAAGGGATAAGCACAGATGTAACAGTGCCGGCATCCTCCAAGGTGCGACTCAGGTTTTCTGGAGCAAGGCCTTTGTCATCGTACGCATCGCTGAACATTTTTCCGGGAACGACGATTGCAATATATTGGTCAGACGCAAGGATGTTGAAAGCGATACAGGTTCCAACTGTGCGGCTGATGAGTCCAAATACGCTATTTACTCCAGAAAGAAGTGCGTTCGTGATTCGCTTTAACATTCCTGCCGCCTGTAATACAGCACCGAAAGTCATCGCGCAGATGATAAGCCAAATGGTATTCATCATGCCCTTCATTCCTCCAGCAGTCAGAAGTTCGTCAGCAAGCGCGTTTCCTGTAACGTAAGCCGTGTCAACTGACATTGCTTTCATCGAAGCTACATATGATGCTGCAGCAAAGTTTAAATCTCCACCAGCGACCACCATGATCACATCAGGTTGGAATATCACAGCTGTAAGAGCACCGAGCAGGACGCCGATAAACAATGCAGGGGCAGCTGGGACCTTCTTCGCAATCATTACAAGTACCGCTAGGGGTGCGATGAATAAGCCTGGGTGAATATTGAACGTGCCGTTTACCGCTTCTCCGAACCCTTCAGCAAACCCAGTCTCAACACCACTTGTTGCGCTTCCTCCCAACCCCACAAATAAAAACACTATTAAGGCTACGATAAAGCTAGGGATAGTTGTTATTGTCATATACTTGATATGGGTGATCAAGTCAGTTCCAGCGACAGCAGGAGCCAGGTTAGTAGTATCAGACAAAGGAGAAAGTTTATCACCAAAATACGCTCCTGAGATTATCGCTCCAGCGATCCACCCTTGATCAAGGCCTAAAGCGGTTCCTATCCCCACAAGAGCAACACCTACAGTACCTACCGTCCCCCAAGAGCTACCTGTAGCAAGAGAAAGTACAGCGCAAATTATTGTGGCTGCAAATAAGAAAATTTCTGGTTGTAAAATCTGTAGACCATAATGTATGAAAGCCGGGATAATACCTGCCATCAGCCATGTTCCAGCAAGAGCGCCTATCAGTAAAAGTATTAAAATCGCCTCAGTCGCTTGGCCTATACTAGATGAAATGGCATCACGAATCGCTTCCCATTTAACCCCTCGGTAAATCCCTATTCCCCCTGCGATTAGGGCGGCGATAAGAAGTGCCATTTGGTTCGATCCATAAGAGCTGTCCTCCCCAAACCAAATCACATCTCCCGCCAGCATTGCTATTAGTGCAATCACAGGAAAAAGTGCCACAAACAGTGACATGTTTTTTGTCGAGCTGGAAGCTTTCATGACGAGTGTGTTATACGTTTTTCTGCTGAAGATCCTGCTCGTCAGCGTTTCCTGTCGGAGAAACTGCTGTCTTGTCTACGCGAGCTTTTCCACTCTCAAGCTCAAGCATCACAGTAAGATCGCTCACAGAAATCACTTTCCCGTGCAATCCACCTATCGTAACTACTTTATCTCCTTTAGAAATCTCATCACGAAAAGTCTTGGCTTCCTTTTGGCGTTTCATCTGTGGACGAATCATAAAGAAGTACATGATGAGGAACATTCCTCCGAGAAGGATGATAAAAGAAAAGTCACTTTCCCCAGCAGCTTCAGCTTGTAGTAAAATATTGAATAGCATAAAATTGAATTAATTTATTTAGTAGTAATATCGGACAGTTCGAAATCAGGTCCTATAACATCGCCTGTCAATTTAAGGACCAAAGAGGCAGGTCTTGAGTTGGACACGATATGAATAGATTTGTTCTGATGCCCAGTCCTATTCGAGGAATCGAATTCCACGACGATTTCCCCTCCCTGTCCGGGCATGATAGGGTCTTTAGGCCAAGATTTGGCAACCGTACACCCACATGTAGCGTGCACGTTAGCAAGTAAAAGGGGGGAGTCGCCAGAGTTCACGAATTTGAACAAATGATTCACTCTCTTCCCTGCGGCTATCGTTCCGAAGTTGAATGTAATGTTGTCCATCTGCAAAATAGGCCCGGACTCGTTCGTTGAAATGTCAGAAGAATTAGCTGTAGCGCTAATGTTTATTAAATCAGTGCTGATCCGCCCCTTATCCATTCCATCCCCACAGCTGGATAGTGCAACTACAACTACTGCAAGCAGAATGTATTTTGCAGGAAATGTCATTAGATTAACCCTCTGCCGGTTTTTTTAATATCTCCGGACTCTTTAAGTTTGGTAAAGAGTTGGTCTAAGATGCCGTTAATAAACCCATGACTTTTCTCGGTGCTGTAGAACTTAGACAGCTCGATGTACTCATTCAAAGTCACCTTGAGTGGTATAGAAGGGAAGGTCTTTGCCTCTGCTAAAGCCATTTTCATTAGGATTTTATCTAAGAGAGCGATCCTCTCCAGCTCCCAATTTTGAGCACCTTCTTTTATGAGCTTTTCGTTTTCCTCGCCTTGTACAAGAGATTGGGTGAATAGATTTTTTGCGAAAGATTTATCGTCGTCATCATTTCTCCAAAGTGGAAGAATATCCACATCCTCATCTTCCTCGTCTATGCTCTTAATCGTTTTAATGACCATAGAAGCTGCATGGTCTAGGTCGTCTATCCAAAAGATACTCTCTTCTTCCAACATGTCCTGAAACGCCTCATCATTAATCAGGTGCTTTTTAAACATGCGTATTAAAGATTCTCTATCGTGTCGAAACCCTGTTTCCTCAGATTGCATGTAGTCTGTAAACTCTTCGTGAAGGAGTAGTCCTCGGTATAGGTTGCGCAGAAGTTCACGGTTTTTACCCCAACCAACTCCAGTTTCAGAAAGTTTATTCTCAAGTCTTTTACTATCTGCGAGTATCCTTAGAGGAGAATTTCTCACAAACTTTGTATTTGGATGGAGATCTTCGTCTGTTGGAAGTTGTTTTTTACGACTCGACTCAATCTTGTCTATCGCTAATCCCTGCATCTCAGCTACCATAGAAAGGAGCAAGAGATAGAGTTCGTACATCTTATCGATACTGTGATCTAAAGCTTTCTTAGAGCTTGTAGCATTGCTGTCTTCGTCCTGATAGAATCCGTAGAGGATATGTAGGATCTTTATACGGAGGTGTCTTCTGTTCAGCATGTCGTCGTTACGTGGGGCGAATTTAGTCATTTCGTGTTGTGAATTACACATGAGAAGCATCTACTTTTGCATTATGTTTACTTCCCGATTTTCATCATATTCTATTTCAGCTATTTCACTCTCAATCCTGCTTCTAGCGGGCCTGTCATTTGTGCTTGAAGGGTGCACTAAAATTGTAGATGTTGATTTGCCTGATTCTGAGCCTTTACTTGTCGTGGAAGGCACTATACGTAACGGGGGTGCTCCCATCGTTTTGCTAAGTAAAACCCAAGGGTATTTCGATCCCGTAGGTGACCTGTCAGAGAGCTTATATTTAGGTGGGGCAGAGGTGACGGTTTCCACGAATGGCGTTCCATACCTCCTGGATGAAATTTGTACGCAGGATCTTTCCCCAGATATTCTAGAAGTGCTTGGAGTTACTTTGGGGATAGACCCTCAGGTTCTTGCTGAGAATCCATTTTGCGCTTACACCTCTATTGATGAGCCAGCTCTTATAGGTGTACATGGGGTGACTTACGACCTTCATGTGCTTTACGACACACTTGAGGTGACGTCCTCTTCTAAAATTGAGAACATCGTTCCTATAGATTCAGTGGATTTTGTTATTCCAATGACTGCTACGAGCGACTCTGTGGGTTTTATATCCACTTCGTATACTGACCCGGATTCTTTAGGCAATTGTTACCGTTGGGCTTCACGTAGGGTGGGAGTGGATCCCTCTTTCATCTACCCATTGGGATCTGCTTGGGATGATAGTTTCGGTAACGGAACTCCATTTACGTTCACTTTCTTTAGGTACGCTGAGGATTTTGCTGCTGAGCCAGAAGGTGAAGCAGGCTTTTGGAAAACTGGCGACACTGTCCTCGTACGTTTCGAATCAATTGACAGGTCGGCTTTTTCCGCCATTATGACTTTCGAGGCTGCTGCTTCTGCACAGGGAAATCCATTTGCGCCACCGACCAACGTGAAGACGAATATTGAAGGTGGTCTCGGTTGGTGGATCGCTTACTCTAGTTCTGTAGATACAGTTTTCTGTAACTAGCTTCACTTGCCTTAATTTCATCCCATGAAATCTCACATCACTTTAGTTCTAGCGATCTTTCAGCTTTGTTTTATCTCCTCTTCAGCCCAAACCTCATTCTCTCTCCCCATCTCCTCTGTTGAGATTCACCAAGAAGGAGCTAGGATTGTTCATTCTGGATCTGTTCAGCTCAAAACAACAGTTTGCACGATTGAGATCTCAGACCTCTCACACGATTTAGACTTCAACTCAATATCTATTGACCTCCCTTCCGGAAGTTCTTTAGAGGCCATCAATTTTGATGTCCGCACCCGCACTTCATCTCAAACAAATGAACTCAGTGCGGTTCTAGTGAGCCTGTCTAAGTTGGATGTAAAAACCCGCATGCTCGAAGCAGTGCTTCACACCTATAAAGAAGAACAGCTTTTCCTTAGCGCTAACCGCAGTATAGGTAGTTCCCAAGAAGTGCTCCTTGTTGATGATGTCATTGAAATGGCAGACTTCCTCCGCGAAAGAAACCAATCTCTGGCCCTAGACATCCTCGATGTCTCATTAGATATTGAAAGTCTCGAATTAGAATCTGAAGAACTTGAGGTTCGAAAGGCTGCCCTAGAGCTTATAGGTTCTGACCTTGAAGGTGTTCTCACCCTCGACATAAAAAGCGCCATCATCTACAAGGGCGACCAGAATCTCACCATCAAGTATCTCACTCCATCCGCCCGCTGGGCCCCCGAATACGAAGTAAATTTTTCCTCGGACGGCATCCTTGTTAAACGCTATGCTTCCATTGTCCAAGCCTCTGGGATCTCTTGGTCCTCAGCTCCTCTCACCCTCATCTCTGGAAGACCGTCTAGATCTCTAGCTCCATCTCCGTTTCAGAATTGGGTTCTCACGACCACGAGTGGTTACCGAATGATCGCATGTCCTTCTTTCGATGACGATGACGAATTGTCTTCAAAAGCAAATTCACAATCTTACGCTAAGTCTCCACAATCTTCATCTTACGTAGGAAAAGCTCGCTACCGTTTCGAGCTCGAAACCGCCTCAATTATACCTTCCGACGGTAAACCCACTCGTGTAGAAATTGATGAATTTCCGCTCGAAGGCGACCTTCGATATTTCGCAACACCTGCACTTAACTCCGAAGCATACACGACTGTTCGCATCGCCGACTGGTCAGGCCACAAGATCATGGACGGAAAAGCTCAAATCATAACTGACAACACCTACTTAGGAAGTATCCCCTTACAACTCCCCGTTATAGGCGACACCCTTGTAATGTCTCTCGGATCGACCCCCCATGTCCTTTGCTCGAGAGAGCTCTCAGAGGAGTTTTCTAAATCCTCTTTCCTCTCTCGAAAAAACATTACATCCACCTGGATACTCGCAGTCGAAAACACCCTTTCCGATTCCATCTCCGTCGATCTTATCGACGCCCTTCCTCAATCCTCAACCCGTGATGGCGAAATCGATATTGTCATTTCTGCTTCCGATTCTGGCGAAATCGATCTCATCAACCATCTCGTCACCTACCCACTCGAACTCGCCCCAGGCGAACGCCGAGAAGTCTCCCTCACAATCAACGTTACCTACCCAAGACGATCAATTTTGAGAGGTCTTTAAAAATTGATTGAGCTCTTTTTTGTTACAGACATACATACCGCATTCATTTTTATTTATGTATCTTCAAAAAAAATCTTTAACCATGAAATATTTTATCACTTTTTTATTGGCTGCTTTAAGCTTAAACGTGGTTGGACAGATAAACCCAAATTACAATCCTGACTATGACGCCGATGGCTTTATAAGCGTTAACGATGTCCTTGGAGTTCTTTCAACATTTGGAGACACATGGGATTCTGGAGATGTGATTGTGGGATGTACATACCCTGCTGCAGTGGAGTATAACTCCTCAGCAAATGTGGATGATGGTAGTTGTACTTTTCCTGTTGACTGTTCTGGAGTTATCAACGGAACATCTGTGGTTGACGAGTGTGGCGTATGTGGTGGGGCTGGATCCGTTTACGAGTGTGGATGTAATGATATTGCTGAAGGCGCTTGTGATTGTGCTGGAAATCAGTTAGACGCATTAGGTATTTGTGGGGGAGAGTGTTCCTATGACCTTGACGGGGATATGATTTGTGATGATATCGATGATTGTGTGGGCTCTTATGATGACTGTGGACTTTGTAACGGTCCCGGTGCTATTTTTTCTTGCGGTTGTTCGACGATCCCTGTTGGCGCTTGTGATTGCGACGGAAATCAGTTAGACGCATTAGGTATTTGTGGGGGAGAGTGTTCCTATGACCTTGACGGGGATATGATTTGTGATGATGTCGATGATTGTGTGGGTTCTTATGATGACTGTGGTATATGCAATGGTCCTGGTTCTATTTTTTCTTGCGGTTGTTCGACGATCCCTGTTGGCGATTGTGATTGTGACGGAAACCAACTCGATGAGTGTGGTGTATGTGGCGGATCAGGAATTGCTGAGGGTGATTGTGATTGTGAGGGTAATGTTTTAGATGAGTGTGGTGTATGTGGTGGAGACAACTCTTCTTGTGCCGATTGTGCAGGAGTAGCGAACGGAACATCTGTGGTTGACGAGTGTGGTGTTTGTGGTGGCGACAATTCTACTTGTTCTGATGAGTGTGGTGTTCCATACGGTGATAATTCCACGTGTTTCACAAACTGTGGAGACGACATCGCCCACGACGGCTATGACTACTCAACAGTTCAAATCGGGGAGCAGTGTTGGTTCGCAGAGAACTGTCGTTATCTACCTATGGTTGTACCTTCAATTGACGGAAACGAGTCCTACCCTTACTACTACGTCTATGGCTATCAAGGAACAGATTTAGTAGAAGCTAAGGCAACTGAAAACTACGAAACTTACGGAGTCCTCTACAACTGGCCTGCAGTGATGACTGAAGCCATTTGTCCAAGTGGTTGGCATATTCCTTCAGATGGAGAGTTCACCGAGCTTACTGACTTCTTAGGTGGAGGGAGTGTTGCAGGTTATGCTATGAGATCTACCTCAGGGTGGAATGATAACGGAAACGGCTCTAACTCGAGCGGTTTCAATGGCCATCCAGGCGGCTACCGCTACTCCGGTGGTTTCAGCAACGATGGTTACGGCGGGTACTGGTGGTCTGCTTCAGAGTCCGGTTCCTACTCATGGAGACGTGGGCTGAGCAGCGGCGGCGACAATGTCAGCCGACTCTACAACCCTCGGGACATCGGCTTTTCTGCTCGTTGCGTCCGGGATTAAAAATTTTAAATTATAGCGACGCAGTCGCGCGTTGGCAAATCACGAGCCGTGCGTGAGCGCGGGGAGTGGTTTGTGATTCAGTTGTTTTGCTGTGAATTGAGAGAGTAGAAATGTCAAGTGGAATTATTCTGAATCTATTTGAGTTGCTATTTTAAGGGACAGATGTTATGGCCGATATTTTTGTTTTTTCGGTTCGTGAAAGTCGTATTTTGTCATATTACCTTCATATATTTATCGAATGAATTCACACGAAGTAGACTACAATATATTCGGAGATGACCTCCAGGCCGTAGAAGTTGAATTAGATCCACAAGAGACAGTCATAGCTGAAGCCGGAGCGATGAATTGGATGGAAGACGGCATTACCTTCGAGGCTATGATGGGGGATGGGTCTAAGCCCAACAGCGGGTTTTTTGGGAACCTGTTAGGTGCGGGCAAACGTCTGTTAACTGGCGAATCACTTTTCATAACGCATTTCACCAATGAGGGTGTGGGCAAGAGTAAAGTGGCTTTTGCTTCCCCGTATCCAGGAAAGATTATGCCCATTAACCTCTCTGAGATTGGGGGTAGTATTACATGCCAAAAGGACGCCTTCCTTTGTGCTGCAAAAGGCACAGAAATTTCGATTACCCTCAACAAACGTCTCGGTTCAGGGTTCTTTGGCGGTGAAGGCTTTATCCTCCAAAAACTTCGTGGTGACGGCATGGCATTTCTCCATGCAGGAGGAACCATCGTAGAGAAAAAATTAAATGGAAATAAACTTCGAATAGACACCGGTTGTATCGTCGCTTTTACCGGTGATATAGATTACAACATAGAGCGTGCAGGTGGCCTGAAATCAATGCTATTTGGTGGAGAAGGCTTATTCCTCGCCACACTTCAGGGAACAGGAAC
>Ga0308019_10000176_pt1 | contig 39838 bp, 31 predicted proteins | sample Neamet284_FD_203135 | JGI IMG/M metagenome (GOLD analysis project Ga0308019, IMG submission 203135) | Marine microbial communities from water near the shore, Antarctic Ocean - #284 | ecosystem: Environmental > Aquatic > Marine > Unclassified | place: Southern Ocean | collected 2014-10-01
CAATTGATTAATGAAATATATTGGACTGAGAATGGTTTAGATAGCGGTGATTTGATTTTTCATTTTAAAAATGGGGAAATATGGAAAAAAGGGAACTTAAAGAATGGAAAACTTGATGGTGAATTTATTGAATATGGTTTTTTTGGGACCGAAGATATTTATCATAAACGTATTTTACAAAATTATAAAGATGGGAAATTAGACGGCGAATATAATAATTACTTTGGTACTGGAGATGTAAATGTTCTGGGGAATTATAAAGATGGAAAGCTTGAAGGTAGATATACATACTATGATAAAGATGGTAAAATATATTGGGAAGGAATTTATAAGGATGATGTATTAGTTGAAGAAACCTCTTTTATTGGTTCTAAAGGGCCCTTTCGATTAAACTAATGACATTCATAGAAACACTCAAAAAAGTACAGATTGCCATTCTGGGAGAGAAAAAGCCAAAAGATCATTGGAAAAAATACCGGAAACCAAAATCCTGAATTAATATTTTTTAATAAACTACCCCAGGTATTTTTGCTTTTTTAAGAAGAGTAAGAATAATTATTATATAAAGAAATAATAAAATGTATTGGTAGTTTGAGTTATAAGTTATCTTGCCGTTTTACTAATCATTTCCCATTTCCACGGGGTTTTCATTTTATAAAGTTTTATTTTGTAAATTGGCGGGCCGTAATATGAAAAATTATCTAATTAAATTATTTCTTCTAATCTCGCTAGTGGTTGCACAGGATAGTGATAATAATAGTGCCATTCGCTCTAGTGAAAAGTATAATAGTGAATTAAAAAACAGTAATAAAAACGGGCAAGGTACGTTCATATTTCCAAATGGTGATACCTATATAGGTAATTTTAAAAATGGATCCTTTCATGGACAAGGTACCCTTCATGTTGCAGGTGGAGAAAAGTATGAAGGTGAATGGAAATCGGGTAAAAAAGATGGAAAAGGGACATACTTTTATCCTTATGGTAACTCTTACGATGGTGAGTGGAAAAACGATAAAAAAGAAGGCCGGGGCATTTACATATATCAATTCGATGAAAGATATGAAGGTGAGTGGAAAAATGATTTAAAAGAAGGACAAGGTTCTTATGCGGATGCAAAAGGGAACACTTATGTTGGTCAATGGAAAGCAGGTGAAATGGAAGGAGATGGCCTTTACACATTCAAAAGTGGTAATACATATAATGGGATGTTTTTAAATGGATTGAAACATGGTCATGGCACGTTTACCTATATAGATGGTGATACATATGTGGGTGAATTTAGTAAGGGCAATATGGAAGGTCAGGGTATTTATACCTTTAAAGAAGGCAATACCTACAAAGGACAGTGGAAAAATGGCGTAAGTGCCGGAATGGGTCTTTACACTTTCAAAAATGGTAATACCTACAAAGGGATGTTTAAAAATGGAAGAAAGGATGGCCGTGGAACCTTTACATATTCCGATGGAGAAAAGTATATTGGTGAATTTAAAAAAGGGAAAAGAACAGGGCAGGGTATTTATTCATTCAAGGGCGGTCATACCTATAAAGGCTCTTTTTGGGATGGTCAGAAAAATGGCAAAGGTACGCTTACATATCCAAATGGTAATACCTATGATGGTGAGTGGAAAAATGATCTAAAAGAAGGCTACGGTGTATTCACTTATTTTAATGGCGGAAAATATACAGGTGAATGGAAATATGGCAGGGAGAATGGCAAGGGTAAATTAAATTACCCAAATGGTGACATATATGAAGGTGAGTTTAAAAATGGAAAACTGGAAGGCCAGGGAAATTATTCCTTTAAAAATGGGGATAAATATGAAGGGGCATGGGCAGATGATAAAATGACAGGCCAGGGAATTCATACCTTAACAATTGGATATACCTACAAAGGGAACTTTTATGATGGCAAATTAAACGGATTGGGATCATCTATTTCATCATCTGGCGACACCTATGTTGGGGAGTATAAAGATGGAAAAATGTATGGAATTGGTGTTTATACTTTCAACGATGGCAATCATTACAAAGGCCGTTGGAAAAATGATAAGCGAGATGGACACGGAGAATTCACTTTTTTAAATGGTGACAGATACGTTGGTAACTGGATAAATGGTCACATTCACGGAAAAGGCACTTTCACTACTTCAGCAGGTGATAAGTATAAAGGGGAATGGGAAAATGACATGAAGGATGGTCAAGGGACATTCTCTTACGCTAATGGTGATAAATATAAAGGTCATTGGGAAAAAGATAAAAGAGACGGTCGCGGAACAATTAATTATGTATATGGTGACAGATATGATGGTGAGTGGAAAAATGGTCACATTCACGGAAAAGGGACATTCAATACTGTAGCGGGTGACAAGTATATAGGTGAATGGAAAAATGACATGAAGGATGGTCAAGGCGCTATCATTTATTCAAATGGTGACACCTATATAGGGGGATTCAAAAATAATAAAATGTCAGGGAAGGGTGTTTACAGTTATAAAAACGGCAATAAATATGATGGTGACTGGGAAAAGAATAATAAAGAAGGGCGGGGGAAATTCACTTATTCAAATGGTGACATATATATAGGCGAATTCAAAAATGACGAAATGTCAGGTCAAGGGATATATGCCTTTGAAAATGGAGACATTTATGAAGGAGATTTGATAAATGATAAAAGAGCCGGTCAAGGTACTCTTGTTTTTTCAAATGGTGACATATATGTAGGCGAATTCAAAAATAATGAAATGTCAGGTCAGGGTATTTATACGTTTAAGAATGAAGACACTTATGTCGGGGATTTTATAAATGATAAAATGACCGGTCAAGGTACTCTCAATTATTCAAATGGTGACAAGTATATCGGTGGGTGGAAAAATGATTTAAAAGAAGGACAAGGTTCTTATGCGGATGCAAAGGGGAACACTTATGTTGGTGAATGGAAAGCAGGTGAAATGGAAGGAGATGGCCTTTACACATTCAAAAGCGGTAATACATATAAAGGGATGTTTTTAAAAGGATTGAAACATGGTCATGGGACGTTTACCTACATAAATGGCAATAAATATGTTGGTGAGTGGAAAAATGATACAAAAGATGGTCAAGGAAAGTTAACCTTTGGAAATGGAGAGAAGTATGTAGGTGGCTTCAACAATAACGAAATGTCAGGCCAGGGTATTTATACCTTTAAAAATGGTGATACTTATGATGGTAATTGGAAAAATGATAAAAGAGACGGGCAAGGTACACTCATATATTCAAATGGAGATCAATATGTTGGTGATTGGGCAAATGATCAAATTACAGGGGAAGGTATTTACAGTTATAAAAACGGCGACAGGTATGATGGTAATTGGAAAAATGGTCACATTCACGGAAAAGGAACATTCTCTAATTCAGCCGGTGACATATATATAGGTGAATTCAAAAATAACGAAATGTCAGGCTGGGGAAACTATATTTATAAAAATGGTGATACTTATGTTGGTGAGTGGCAAAATGATAAAAGAGATGGGCAAGGGACACTGTCTTACATCAATGGTGATAAATATAAAGGGAAATGGACAAATGATAAAAGAGTCGAACAGGGGACAATTAATTATGTAAATGGTGGCAGTTATGAAGGTAAGTGGAAAAATGATTACATCGATGGTTACGGTACATTCAATTACTCAAATGGTAATATCTACGAAGGAGAATGGAAAAATGAGAAGAAAGAAGGCCATGGAACTTTCACTTATTTTGGTGGAGATTTATATGAAGGCGAATGGAAAAATAACATCAAAAATGGTCGAGGCGACTTCTCTTACATAAACGGCGATAAATACCAAGGTCAGTGGAAAAATGATAAAAGAGATGGAACAGGGGTAATTAATTATGCAAACGGTGACAAGTATGATGGCCATTGGAAAAATGACCACATTTATGGAAAAGGAACATTCACTAGTTCAGTCGGTGGCAAGTATATAGGTGATTGGAAAAATGATATCAAGGATGGTTATGGTACATTCTCTTACGTCAACGATGATATATATAAAGGTCAGTGGAAAAATGATAAAAGAGATGGAACAGGAGTAACTAATTATGCAAATGGCGACAGGTATGATGGTAATTGGAAAAATGGTCACATTCACGAAAAAGGAACATTCTCTAATTCAGCCGGTGATAAGTATATCGGTGAATGGGAAAATGATAACAAAAACGGCCGCGGGACAATTAACTATGTAAACGGTGACAGGTATGTTGGCGAGTGGGCAAATGTTCAAATGTCAGGGAAAGGTGTTTACAGTTATAAAAACGGCAATAAATATGATGGTGACTGGGAAAAGAATGATAAAGAAGGGCAGGGGAAATTCACTTATTCAAATGGTGACATATATATAGGCGAATTCAAAAACAACGAAATGTCAGGTCAGGGGAAATATACCTTTGAAAATGGAGACATTTATGAAGGAGATTTCAAAAATGATAAAAGAGCTGGTCAAGGCACTCTTGTTTTTTTAAATGGTGACATCTATGTAGGCGAATTCAAATATAACGAAATGTCAGGCCAGGGTATTTATACCTTTAAGAATGAAGACACTTATGTAGGGGATTTTATAAATGATAAAATGACCGGTCAAGGTAGTTTCAATTATTCAAATGGTGACAAGTATATCGGTGGGTGGAAAAATGGTAAAATGGAAGGTCAGGGTATTTACACCTATAAAAATGGTGATACTTATGATGGGGATTTTTTGAATGGCATGAAAAATGGCCAAGGTATTTACACCTTAACCGATGGCAATAAATATGTTGGTGAGTGGAAAAATGATACAAAAAGTGGTCAGGGAAATTTAACCTTTGGAAATGGAGAAAAGTATGTAGGTGGCTTCAACAATAACGAAATGTCAGGCCAGGGTATTTATACCTTTAAAAATGGTGATACTTATGATGGTAATTGGAAAAATGATAAAAGAGAGGGGCAAGGTACACTCATTTATTCAAATGGAGATAAGTATGTTGGTGAATGGAAAAATGATCAGAAAAATGGGCGAGGCATTGATATTACGTTTTTTGGTGACCAGTACGAAGGTGATTTTAAAAATGGTAGAATGGAAGGAAAGGGCATTTTCATTTCATCTATTGGGAATAAGTATGAAGGTGATTGGGAAAATGACAAAATGAATGGTAATGGCATTTTAATTTATTCAGACGGAAACAAATATGATGGGGATTTCAAAGGTGATTATCTTCATGGTAATGGTACTTTCGAATATGCGAACGGAAGCCTTTATGATGGCGAGTGGAAAAATAATAAACAGGAAGGCCAAGGAACTTTCGCTTATTTAAATGGAGAGACCTATGTGGGTGATTGGAGAAGTGGTAAAATGTCAGGTAACGGGGTATATTCATATCAAAATGGGAATAGTTATAGCGGGAGGTTTTTGGATGGCATGAAAAATGGTTCAGGAATATTCTCTTACTCAAATGGCAACAAATTTGTAGGTGATTTTATGGACGATAACTTTCATGGCATGGGTACATTCACATATAAAAATGGAACCAGTTATATTGGTGAGTTTAAAGATGGAAAAATGGACGGGCATGGAACATTTATTAACTCAAATGGGGAAAAAATTGTTGGTGAATGGAAAAAAGGAAAACCTCTATAGTGGTGTTTTTGGAAACCAGTCTTTTGTGATGTTTCCTTTTTTAATAAATAGGCTCAAATTCTGCCCCATAATGCCAAGCAAGATTACAATAATCACTGCAGCAGTGTTTTTGTCTGCTTGTTCCTATTTCCAGAAACCGGAGATTCAAGTTTCCCTCAATCCGTGGACAGGAAAAACGATCTATTTTGTGGATCTGGATGATAAATACAAACGAACGGCCAGTTTTAATCGTGTTTGGTCAAAACTTTATAAAAAAAAGTTTCGTCCTTACCATAAGTTCCAGAATAAATCCTATACAATCCTTGGAACGTATGAAACCTGGAAAAATGATTTTCTGATCATTAAAGATGAGAAAGATCGTCGCTATAAAATGTTGTTCAATTTTGATGATAGTGACATTCCTGAATTTCCAAGTTATATTCTATTTAATGATGCATTGGCCGAAGCCAAAGCCATGATTGGGAAAACTATTTGGCTGAATAATACCTTGGACTTCAAAGGATTCTTTTCTTTAGCTGATTATGATTTTAAACGATTCGAATCTGTAACTGTTTTGGATGTTCGCCCATATCAGAATCGGGATTATGGTCATCCTGTGTGGTTAAAGATAAAAGCTGAAAACGAATTGGATGGATTTGTTCGATATAATGGAGAAGAAGGTGGTGTGGGAGTACAAGATCACTACTATACATCGGATCCATTGCCCCGGAAATGGGGGAAAGAAATGACTGATAAAGTTTTGAATAAAGAAACTGAAATAGGAATGACTGAAAGACAAGTTAGAATTTCAATTGGGAATCCGGATGAATTGAATCATACATCCAGCCGTCATGGCATAGCCGAACAATGGGTGTACGGGGCTGAAATGGGGAAAAAAGTCTATTATCAATTTGAGAATGGCAAGCTAACGTTCATTAATAAATAAAATATAGTTTTGTTTCTCGCCAGTTTAATCTATCTTCATTGCAGATGATGGCTGGTAGGTCATAATATGCTGGAAAAAACAGTGAAACCAATTATTCCATCCACGTGTTAGAGTTTATAATTTCATATCGGTTTCATTCCAGGTAAATCATGCAATATCCTAACTTTATATTCTTAATCTTAATTCTAAATCTTCTAAAGGCAGACGGGTTTGACACCTTGACCTATTATGACAAATTTGATGTAGCAGTTCAAACCTACAATGAAGAAAGATATCGTCTTTCAGAAAAATATTTTTCATCCATCTTGATCGCAGATAAAGATTATCGAGATCCCGCATCTCAGCTCATGTTAGCCAAATCTCAATACCAACAAAATAAATGGCGAGATGCAGTTCGATCTGCTAAATCCGTCCTTTCGAATTTTCCTGGATCTCCCTACCAGAACCATACGTTACTTTTGATGGGGGATATTGCCTTATCTCAAGGGAAAAATAGCGAAGCGTTTCAAAACTATTTATCGATTCGATCAACAGCTAAAGATTCTCTTCAATTGAGTGATATAGACCAACGACTTATCATTTGTATAGGTAATGGGCTAAAAGAGGAAAGAATAGAGGGGATCCTTTTCAGGGAAAAAAATCCAACAAATCGTGCAATTATTAACTTGGCTCGTGCATACCTATCCTGGATAAACGGAGATGCATATGATTTCTCCCTAGCTTTAAATGGAATAGATATGGAAGTTTTTCCACAATCCTTTTTCCACATATATTCAACAATAAAAAATACAAAACCCAGCAGTCTTCCCCGCTCAGTGACTCTAGGGGTCATAGTCCCTTTATCGGGACCTGAAAAAGAGTTAGGCCAATCTTATCTATTAGGACTGGCTGATTATCTGGATGATATATCTTCGGTACATTCCATACGATTCCTGGTTTTCGACTCAAAAGGAGATGCCGTGAATACCTTACAAATTGTGAAATCGCTCCATTCTGATCGAAACATTATTGGTATTATTGGTCCACTATTAGAAAAAGAGGTTTTGACCTTGGCCGGGTTCAAATCTTCTTTACCTATCTTGATACCTAATTCAGGGGCACCCGGACTGTCTGACATTGCTCCAAACCTTTTCTTCTTATCACCGTCTTCCAGAACTATTGCTCGTCGTACTGCCCAGATGATGATCACTGAATTAGGATTCAAAAATATCGCTGTATTATCACCTGGTGATGGCAAATTAAAAGCCATGACAGATCATTTTTTAGAGGAATGTCGCCAATTGGGAGTGGACCCGGTGGCAACGGAATGGTATATTGAAAAACCGGAAAATATATTACGCCAATTCAAATCCATTCGAAAAACAGCATGGACACTTTTGCCGGAAAAAGACCCCTATGAAGATGCTATGAACTTAACAATTGACAGTTTAGATGCACTTTTTGATGTGGATGTAACTGATTTCTATACAATTCCTGAAGAAGAAGAGAAAATGGATAGGAAGGATTCTGCCAAAGTGGTTCTTGAAACTATCCATGCCATGTATATTCCCATTAGACAAGATGAACTCACCTATGTAGGAACTCAATTTCCTATGTATAATTTGAAAACCATGATTTTTGGAAATAAAAATTGGTTGGATATGGCCATATTGAATCAGGAATTGATCGGTCCCCACGTACAAGGTATGCGAATTATTACGAACGTGAATTCAGCTAATACATTTAATAACGATAATTCAATTACTAATTATCACATTATGGCTATGGATCATGCCTCATTCGTGCAATCCATAATAAGTTCAGGAGTTATGAATAGAAGACAATTCATGGATAAACTTCGCAAACATAGTGGATTTCATGGCGAACAGACATCGATCCAATTTGTCGGTGCCAATAGGAATGAAAATGGTTCTGCCCAAGTGTTGGAATACACCCAAAATAAATTGAAAAATATCGGTGTGTATGATGGCACTATTTATAGTCATACATCTGAATGATTCACAAAGACTGGGTGGATTATTCCCACCATTTTTCCAATCAAAATATTAAGGCTATTTTCTCTTATAAATCCTTCAATGCTGATGGTTTAGAAGGGCGAAAAGATCTAGCGCATCAAACTGGGTTTAATTCTGATTCTCTTATCATTCCTAAACAGACACATTCCACAAATATATTATTTTCGATGGAAGCGGGTCGAATTTTAGATACAGATGGTATTTTTTCTTCAGACCCAAATTTAGTTTGTTCTATCCAGGTAGCGGATTGTATGCCCGTTTATTTTGTTCATCAGTTGGATCCGGTATTTGGTTTGGTTCATGCTGGTTGGCGAGGATTGGTTAATGAAATTTTACTACAATCCGCAAAGCAGATAGAAGAAAAGGGAATATCTTTATCTAATTTTGATATTTTGATTGGTCCGTCAATTCAAAAATGTTGTTTTGAAGTAAGTGATGATGTGATCAATCAATTCGATTCAAATTTTATTGAAGAGAAATGGGCTGGAAAGTATCGAATTGACCTCCAGAAATTGGCATTGCACCAATTAGTTCAAAATGGATTTAAACGTGAGAGAATAACAACTTTAACCGAATGCACTTATTGTGATGCAGAAAAATATCATTCATATCGTCGAAACGGAAAAAAAGCTGGACGAATGATTGGATTATTGGGATACTGCTAATAATCTGGAACACAATTACAAATTAATTATTAACACGTTACTAATTTACAGTTACCAATACCCGATTCCGTTTCACTCGTCTAAATTCCCACCACTTTATTTTATCTTATGACCATACTTGAAGCAACTATCCTGGGCATTATCCAGGGATTTACTGAATTTTTACCAATCAGCAGTTCCGGACACTTGGTCTTGGGTCAGGCAATTCTGGGTATCGAACAACCAGGAAACGAATTTGAGATTCTTGTTCATCTTGGAACACTTGCCAGTGTGCTTGTGATCTTTTTTGATGACATAAAATCCTTAATATTATCGCTTGCTTCAAAAAAGACACAAATATTTATTATGTACATTCTAATCGGGACTTTGCCTGCAGCTGGTATTGGGCTGGGGTTTAAAGATCTAATTGATTCCCTGTTTGAAAATGTAACGGCTGTTGGGGGCGCACTCATTTTTACCGGAGTTGTTCTCTTTGGATCATCTTTTGCAAATCGTCAGGATAAAGACCATTCTTTTTTAACATGCATCTTGATTGGCTGTGCCCAGGCTATGGCTATTATTCCCGGTGTATCCCGAAGTGGTATGACTATCAGCGCCGCACTATTTTTAGGTTTATCTGCAAAAGAAGCGGCGCGGTTTTCTTTTCTATTAGCAATTCCTGCTATCGGTGGTGCGGGGCTTTTAACTGCATTGGATGTAAGCGGTGGATTTCAAATGCCCATCCCGGTTGCTTTGGCAGGGCTGACCAGTTCTTTCGTGGTAGGCGTGGTGGCGCTTAAATGGCTCCTTGGTTGGTTGGAGCAGGGGAAATTTCATTATTTTGGGATATATTGCCTTGTAGTAGGACTCATAACTTTGGTGGTTTAATATGGATATGATTGGCATTATCTTTATTCTTTACTTGGCATTTTTACTGGGTGTTGGCATTTGGACATTCAAATTTAATAAAACCCAGGAAGATTATTTACTGGCCGGACGGAAACTAGGTCCATGGGTTACTGCTTTTTCTGAACGGGCTTCCGGTGAATCAGCTTGGCTTTTATTGGCACTGCCCGGAGCTGCTATAACCATTGGATTAAGCGAATCCTGGGCTGTAATCGGAATTATTCTTGGTATAATCGCATCTTGGTTTTTGATCGCTGAACGGCTTCGGGAAGAAACGGAAAAATATGATGCCCTCACTATCCCGGAATACCTACACCGAAAATTCAATGATAGCTCCAATATCATCCGCCTGTTTTCTTCTTTCATCATCGCATTTTTCTTTCTGTTTTACGTCTCGGCACAATTTCATGCTTCCGGCAAGGTACTAAATTCACTTTTTGATTTAGACCCCATTACCGGGATTTCTATCGGCGCAGCCATCATCATTATTTATACACTCATGGGAGGGTTCTACGCTGTCGCATGGACGGACCTTCTCCAGGGAATTCTCATGATCGGGACTTTGGTCATCTTGCCTATTGCCGGATATATTGAATTATCAGAATCCGGAATAACCATTTCTGACAGTTTAGCGGCTGCGAATTCGATTTTTAATAATAATAACGGTTCCTTTTTTGGCGGTAAAGATGGTTTTGCGGCACTCATAACTGCATTGGGTGGATTAAGTTGGGGATTAGGATATCTTGGTCAACCACATCTGGTAATTCGATATATGGCAATTCGAAGTTCAAAAGATGTGAAAGTTGCGCGTAAAATCGCCATTGCTTGGGCGTTGCCGGGAATAACAGGTGCATTTTTAGTGGGGCTTGTAGCATTGGCCTATTTTGGCCCGGAATACTTTCTTACTATGGATCCGGAACAATCCATGCCGCTTTTAGCCAAAAGTCTGCTACATCCTGTTCTTGCAGGACTCTTCATTTCCGGCGCTGTTGCAGCCATGATGTCTACGGCAGACTCACAGTTATTGGTGTCAACTTCCGCCGTAACGGAAGATTTTTATCATCAATATCTTGGGAAAGATCTTTCTCAGGAAGCATTGGTAAAATTGAGTAGGATTATGATTGTTGTTCTTGGTTTGGCAGCGTACGGAATTGCCATATTTTCGGAAATTCAAGGCAAAAAGATCTTTGGCGTGGTCAGTTATGCTTGGAGTGGATTAGGCTCAGCATTTGGCCCTGCTTTGGTTATGGCGCTCTGGTGGAAAAAGACTACGCGCAAGGGCATCATCGCCGGTTTATTGGTGGGATTCCTCACCACGATCATCTGGGCAAACATTCCTGAGCTAAAAGCTTTGGTTACTGAAAGACTCACAAGCTTTGTCTTTGCATTTATTGCAGTTTATTTTGTCAGTTTAAGGACCCAAAATGAAAGTTAAAGACGCTATCAATGACTTGAAGATTGGGAATATTCACCCAGTCTATTTTCTAAAAGGAAATGACCAATTCCTTCAAACTTTTTTTATTCAAAAAGTATCAGAAACTTTTTTTGGTGATTCAGATAAGGATCAAACGCTTATGCTTCCAGATGATATGAAAGGGAAGGAGATAATGGATCGTCTCACAATGAGTGACCTTTTTTCAAGTAAAAAACTATTTGTTTTAAGAAACCCTCAGCAGTTGAAGGGGAAACCAATTGATGATTTAATGGAATATTGTAAATCCCCTATGGAAAATCATATTTTGGTACTGATTAATGATGATTGGATGGCCAAATCCAAATATTTAACTCAAATTGAAAAAAACATCAGTATTATTGACGTTCAAACGCCATATGCTCAGGATTTGAAAAAATGGGCAAATTTCTTTTTTAAGGAACGGGGAAAAATGGCTCATTCCAGTGTAGTGAATGTTATGGTAGAAATGGCCGGTGATTCAGTGGCACACCTGAATAATGAGATCGAAAAAGTGTGCCTTTGGACTGGAGCTAGAGATACCATTAATTCGGAAGATATTGATATGTTCTCCGGTTGGAAGCGGGACCGGCAGCGATGGGAATTCCTGCAAGCTTTGGGAGGAAAAAAATACGATAAAGCCATGGCACTGGGAAAGACCATTATCACATCAAATGATACCATGATTTCACTTATTTATCCACTCACAACTCTTTTTCAGGAAATGCTTTTTTCTAAAATGAATAATGGAACTTTAGGGGAACCGCGTGGTTATATGCCAATACCGCCATCGGTAAAAAAGCAAATTCCACAGTATGCTCGTGGATTTTCACAGGAAAAATTGGAATGTGCTTTAAATGAATTAGCCAATATTGATAAAAGGCAAAAAACAAGTTACAGTAATGATGAAACAGAACTCATTCAATTTATCGGACATATCATTGGATAAACAAAAAGCACCTTTTGTTTACACAGATGAACAATTGATCGCTCGGTTCCAAGCTGGTGATGAAAATGCGTATATCGAACTAGTGAATCGATTTCGGGATCGATTGATCAATTTTGTTTTCCAATTTCTTGGTGATAGGGAACAATCAGAAGATGTGGTACAAGACACCATGCTGAAATTGTATGTGAAAAAACATTATTATCGTGAGATCGCTAAATTTTCCACATGGATCTATACCATTGCTCGAAATCTTGCCAACACGGAATTAAGAAAAAGAAAGAGACGTAAAACTACTCTATTGAGCCAGATGACTCGAGATGAACGGGACTATGACTTACCTGCAATTCAACCGGAAATAGGTCAGGAAGTACAAAGCGAATTCGCAGAAAAACGAATCCAGGCTGCCATTCATGCATTACCGGAACATTTTAAAACAGTGATCATTTTAAGGGATATTCAGGAACTCTCTTATGACGACATCAGTAGTATTGTTAATGTTCCATTGGGGACAGTCAAATCAAGAATTAACAGGGCGCGCTTGCAATTGCAGGTCGATTTAAAAGACTTAAGATAAAATAGGAGTAAGAATATTGATGAATCGCTACCAATTTGAAGATTTAATTTCGGAATACATCGAAAACGAATTATCCCTTTCCAAGCGGAAAGAATTCGAAACCTATCTCGAAGAAAACCCGGATGCAAGAGGACTTGTTGAATCCATCCGAACGAACATGGCGCAAATGAAAACCATACCCAAGGTGATAGTCTCTCCTGATTTCAATGATCGTCTTTTGGCCCGGATTCAGTCAGATCATACTCGTCTTGATATTCCTATAACTTCTCAGCGCACTATTTTTGGATTTACACCTATATATGCATCTCTAATGACTGGATTGGTGATTGCTTTTGTTTTTGTGTCGATACAGTTGGTTTCGCCAGCAGACGGTGGCATCCCATCACAAACTCAGTTTTATGCAGAAGATTCTGTTCCAAGTCTTTCAAACCCACCTTTACAAAATGTGAAAAATCGCACTCCTGATTTGGCAGATGCAGATGCAGATTCATCTTTAGAAAATAATAAAATAAAATCTAAAAAAGATTTCTCAAAGCAGATGCATTTTGTGAATGATTAATTTTTGAGTTCATCACCAAACTGGTTTTAATACCCGTCTAAACTTGTTAATTTTTAAGACGGGGATTTTTGTATAATGTCAACAATAAACAATCTACCAACTTTTACCAGGGCACTCGCTGCCTTTTGCTTTGTACTATTTATCTTTTTATTTCTCCCTGAATCTTTATCCAATTTTTCCGAAATACTGAGATATTCAATATTGCTTGGTATCATTGTAATCTTGATGATATACAGCCAACTTTTAGGATCATTAACATCCTCTTCATCCCAAGCTGCAGAGGTAACGCATTCGGATGAATCCACCACCTATCAAACAGAATTAAAGACAACCAATCATCTCTATGAAAATTTGAAAAAAATAGTTTTATCAACTGTAAAGGCCATAAACCCAAAATTTGATTCGGCAATTTATATGATTGATCCTGAAGCGGGTATTTTTTCTCTACAAGCTTCACACACAGATGACTTTCTAGATTCAATTCCCTCAAATAATTCAATTATTTCTTCTATCCTTAAAAATACTAGTACAGTTTATCAAAAGGATGATAAAGATGGTTGGAATGAATTATTCGATGTTAAACCATGGCGAGGAAGTGAATGTGTCATCGGAAGTCCAATTTCCCTTCATGGCTCCATCGCCGGATTTGTTTTAACAAGAATCGATCATTTTTCTGATATGACGGATAAAGATAAATCAGTCTTGCAGGCAATGGGAAAATTCATCTCCCATGGATTAGGAAGCCTAGAATCTCTAGAAAAACATATCATGGGAGAAGAAAATAAATCACGAATCATTGAAATTCTTTCTGAACTTAATTTTAAATCAGATGAATCACAGGTACTAGACCATTTCAAGTATTTAATTCGGACATTCTTCTATTATGATAGATTAACTATTTCCTTAAAAAGTGAAATAGAATTGAATTCTATAATTAAATTGGTAGATGGGGTTAAAGATGAGTTTGTTGAAGGTACTGAATTCCCCAGCCATGGTACCCTTCATGGATTACCAACCGTGAGCGAAAAAGTCGTTCTTTCCCAAAATTGGAAAGAATCACATGAAAATGTTGCCAGGTTTAATTCAAATGAAGCACCAACTGATTTTCAATCTGTATTGGGTGTCCCCATCATAGCTTATGGAGAAAGTCGCGGCTCTGTCTTCATTGAACGAATAACAGGCCAGCCCTATACCAAAGCAGATGAACAAAACCTTACATTAATTGGACGGGTGATGGGTGCATCATTGAATTGGCTTATTGAATACGAAAAAATTTACCAAAATGCTACTCATGACGGTCTTTCTAAACTCTTAAATCATCAAACTTACAAAGAACGATTTTCGGAAGAGATTCAACGGGCAAAACGTTTTCAGCACCATATGGCTACCCTTATATTTGATCTTGATAAATTTAAACGGGTCAATGATACATTGGGGCATCCTTATGGGGATTATGTGATTCAAACCGTAGCCAAAATAATGTCGGAAAATGTTCGTACCGTTGATGTAGTTGCTCGTTATGGTGGTGAAGAATTTGCCATAATTTTAATTAATACTACGTCTGAAATGGCCTTGGTTGTTTCTCAAAGGATTGTAGATAATATTGCCGATTATCCTTATTCTATGAATGGTGAGAGTATTCGGATGACTATATCGGCAGGTATGTCTTTATATCCAACCCATTCAGAAAATATGAAAGATCTGATTGACCTTGCTGATAAAGCCATGTATGATGCGAAACAATTAGGTGGAAATCAGATTAAAATTCATAATAATGATGATGCAACAATTACACCCACTTAAAATGATTAACAAATTTCTTCTTATTTTGACCTGTTTCGCTTTCTTATCAGCGAATACCGAACAAGAAAAAGAAATAGCCTTGCATCATTTTATGCAGGGTGAATTCTTAATGAATCAGGGCAATTATGCTTTAGCTGTCTTGGAGTTTCAAGATGCGATTGATTTAGACCCCAATGCAGCAACCATTCATATATCAATAGCAGATGCTTATCGCCGCTTGGGAAAAGGGAAACGAGCTGAAGATCATTTAATGATCGCTTTGGACCTTGACCCAAAAGATTTAGAAGCTCGGGAGATGCTGGGGCAACTTTATCTCGCCCAAAATAAATTCATCGATGCGGAATTGGTCTTTAAAGAATTAAAAATACTTGATCCTGACAATCTGGATTATTTATTTACTCTGGCTGATCTTGCAAGGCTCCAAAAAAATTGGGATTTGGCAATTGATTATTATATTGAAGGGTATCAAATCAATTCCATGTCGATCAACGGATTGGAACAGGCACTTCAAATTGCTCTAACGTCCAGCAGTTTTGACCGGGCTGAGGAAATATGCGGATTATTATTAGAAGATGATCCTGACAATATTAAATTTCTTGAAACGATTCGGGATCTTACCCTATTCAGCCGCAAATTTGATGTGGCCTTGGACATGATCCGTCGGATCGAAAATATTCAAGGAACAACCACAGAATTACTGATACAGAAAAGTGCCCTTTATGAAGAATTAAAAGATCCTGAAAAGGCTTTGAATGTTATGTTTGATGCGTTTGAAATGGACAGCCTGAATGTGAATGTGTTACATCGTATCGTTTCTCTTTTATTAGATAAAGAAGAGAATGAAAAAGCTATTTTATATAACCAACTTATTATTGATCATTTCCCTGATGATCCACGTGGATTTATTAATAATGCTGTCATGGCCTTAAGTGGAAAGAAGCCTGAAGAAGCGATTTTAGCATTAAGCCCACATTTAGATCGATTTTCTCAGGATTTCACCATGCAATATCTCCTAGGGACAGCATACTACCAATTCAAAGATTATGTGAATGCTAAAATTCATCTTACTCAAGCGTTAGCTATTTTTCCGGAATCGAGAAATACAAAACATAATCTCGCACTCATCTATGATACCACCAGTGAATGGGATAGATCGGATAAATTATATATGGAATTAATTTCAACAGACAGCACCGATGCCCAAGCATTCAATAATTATGCCTATAGTTTAATTGAAAGAGGGGAGGATGTGGAATTTGCCCTTGAACTTGCAATGAATGCGATTCGATTAGCGCCAAAATCAGCGCCATATTTAGATACGATCGGATGGATCTATTTCAAAATGAATCGTTATGAAGAGGCCGTGGATTTTATACGACAATCCTTAAGTATAGACGCAGAAAATAAAACCATCAAGGAACATTTGGAGGAAGTGGTAAAAGCCAAATCTAAAGAAACTATCCCTAAAATCCACCAAGTAGAAAAACAGGATTGAATGTTTCGTTACATTATTTTTTGTTGGCTTATTTTTGTAGGATGTGCTGGTTCAGGCAAACAATTTTTACTCCCAGTAACTCAAAGGACTTATCATGATCTTCTGGAAGAATATATTTCCTGTACCGGAAAAGGGAAAATTGATTCACAAGGTCCTATTCACGGTGCGCTGACCTTTACATTTATATCACAGCATGACAGTTCTTTTTTGCAATTCAAAGATCCATTGGGTAGAAAGGCATTACTCATGTGGTTAACCCCACAAAATGTAACTGCTCGAAATTTGATTGATCATAAACAATATACCTATGCTCAGATCCTTGAGTTTTTTCCATTTTTACAAGTTGTGGAGCCAGAACATATAACTGAAATTTTATGGGGTGTCCAACCGGATTATGAAAAGAAATTTAATAATGCAGGAATGAGTGATGAGCAAAGTATTCACCTTAATTTTGAAAAGAACGATTTGGACAATGAATCCAATGCTCTTGTTGGTGCAACGTTTATTGATGACAATTCATTTCAGTCTGTAAAAATTCGAATTAATGGACGAACTCGAACTCAAACACATCTCAATTTGAAAAAAGTATGGAAATTATTACAAATTTAAAAATGAATGTATCAGTTGTTATTCCCGTTTTGAATGAAAAAGAATCCTTACCGGAATTAGTAAGGGAATTGGAGCATAGTCTATCCACATATTCTGCATGGGAAGTTATATTTATTGATGATGGGTCTTCCGACGGTTCAACGGAATGGATAGCGGATCTCTGTACAAAGAATTCCAATTTTAAATTGCTCCAATTCTATCGGAATTATGGGAAAGCTGCCGCTTTGTCAGAGGGCTTTAAAGTTGCTACTGGCGAATATATTATTACCATGGATGCTGATCTTCAGGATGATCCTGCAGAAATTCCTAACCTAATATCAAAATTATCTGATGGGTGGGATCTTGTTTCTGGATGGAAAAAAACGCGCCATGATCCACTAAATAAAACTCTCCCATCTAAAGTATTTAATTTTGTAACAAGATTGATGACGGGTGTGAAGATCCACGATTTCAATTGTGGATTAAAAGGATATAAGCAAGCTGTGGTAAAATCGATAGAAGTTTATGGAGGTCGCCATCGTTACATCCCCGCACTGGCAGGACAACAGAAATTCAAAATCACTGAAATTGTGGTAAATCATCGTGCAAGACAATTTGGTGAAACCAAGTATGGTGGATCCCGAATGTTTCATGGATTTTTTGATTTGATTACGATCTTATTTTTAAATCGCTATACACAACAGCCACTACACCTGTTTGGCATGTTTGGGATCGGATTTCTAAAAGTTGGATTTATTGTCGAATGTTTTGTTCTGTATTTCAAATATGCTTTGGGGGAACCCTTTTCTAAGCACATGGCATTACTTATGTTTGGTATAATGTTCATTATCATTGGGATTCAATTTTTCTCCATCGGCTTATTGGGAGAATTAATGACCAGATCCACACAAGGACAAGAAAACCGAATCCGCCGATTCATTTCAAGAGATTAACTTTCTAACATGGCTGGGCTTCCACCGATCATCAGCATTATCACGCCTTCCTACAATCGTGTTGATGAACTCAAATACTTATATAATTCACTTCAGGAACAATCTGTTGATCTGAAACTATTTGAGTTTATTGTGTCTGATGATGGCTCAACAGATTCAACCAGTGAGACTGTAAAACACTGGCAGACAGAATCAAACTTCCCAATCAAATTTATCACCCAGGAAAACCAGGGTCCCGGTGCAGCCAGAAACCATGGCCTAGAGAACAGTGAAGGTGAATTGATCTTGTTTATTGATTCCGATTGTGAAGCTCACCCCGATTGGATCAAAACGATTTATGAAGAATACCTAAATGATTCATTTGATGCCTGCGGTGGTCCAGATGGTGCAAAGGATGATTTCACGACTTTACAAAAAGCTATTGATTTTGCCATGACATCTTTTATTACCACTGGGGGCATGCGTGGACACAGCGAAAAAATGATGGCCAAGTTTTTCCCTCGTACACATAATATGGGAATAAAAAGATCAGTATATGAGAAAGTGGGTGGGTTTGGGGACCTTCGCCATGGACAAGATATTGAATTAAGCAATCGAATCAGAAAATCGGGTGCAAGGATGAAATTCCTAATCAATGCCGTGGTTTACCACCGTCGAAGAACATCCATAAAACAGTTTTTTAAACAAGTGTTTAATTGGGGAGTAGCTCGTATTAATTTAGGGAAAATTGATTCATCCATGTTGGAACTAATCCATTTTCTACCTTCATTGGCTACCTTGGTTGGATTTAGCATTGTGGGAACCGCGATTTACCTCGATTTTCCATTAGACCAATTATTCTTACTTATTTTTATTCCATTGGGATTATTATCTTTATTTGGAGCGGCAAAAAAAAATGATTTGAGAATATTCCCCTATTTATTGGTTGTGATTCCTGCTCAGATCATTGGGTATGGATTAGGTTTCATTTTGAATTTTATAAAACGATATATTTTAAACCAAGGTTCCTGGACCGGATTTAAAAAACGATACTACGCTTAATGAAAAAAGTTTTAATTATAACATATTATTGGCCACCCAGTGGCGGCCCCGGGGTGCAACGAGTGTTGAAATTTTGCAAATATCTTCCGAAATATGGATGGCAACCTGTTATCCTAACTGTGAAGGATGGTGAATATCCTGCTCGAGATGAAACATTATTATCAGAATCAATTGATATGGAAACTCATTTATCGGATGCGTTTTCATTTTATTCAATTTTTAATTGGATCACTGGAAATAATTCTATTCCGACACACCAACTCAGTAAAAGTAAAGATGATACCCTATTCACAAAACTCGCCCGTTGGATACGTTACAATTTGGTTATCCCTGATGGCAGAATTGGGTGGTATTCAGGTGCAGTAAAAAAGGGGAAGGAACTTTTAGACAATCAAAACTTTGATTTGATTTTTTCTTCCGGGCCCCCTCATTCAGTCCATTTGATTGGCCGAAAATTGGCAAAAGTATCCCATGTAAAATGGGTCGCTGATTTTAGAGATCCTTGGACAGATCGATTTTATTATTTGGAAAATCCCAGGAATAGTCTGACTACATGGATCGATGGTTTGCTAGAGAAAAAAGTATTAAACGATTGTAACGGGCTTGTTACCGTAAGTACAGGGTTTGAATCTTTATTAAATGACAGATTACCTATCAAATCAAAATCTACAGTGATCTACAATGGTTTCGATCAGGATGATTTTTCCCGGAAGCCAAAAGAAAGGAAAAGTCGAGACCAAATTGTTATAAGTCATACCGGGTCATTATCGATGTCACAGAATCCCTTGGGATTATTCGAATCCGTAAAAGATCATAATGATTCATCCAGTGGGTCAAAGATCACAATTCAACTGGTGGGGTCTGTTCACCCTAATATTCTTGACACAATTCAGCGATTAAACATACAGCAATATGTATCCATTCTTGCCTATCAGCCTCATCAAAAGGCTATTCAAATATTAGTGGACAGCGATTTTATATTTCTGGTGGTCCCTAATCAAGATAAGAATAAAGGTATCATTCCAGGGAAAATATTCGAATATTTTAAGTGTCAATCTGAGATCATATTGATTGGAAATGAAAGATCAGAGGCAGCGTTACTGAGTAAAGAACTCGGGTACCAAAATATATTCGAGATCAATGAAAAATTTGATTTTAATAATTTGACAATAAACCAAAGTCTGGATCAGGAAAGTACATCTAAATTTGAACGTAAGAATTTAACTGCTTCCTTAGCCCAAGTATTTGATGAGATAAATGCGTAAGAAAAATAAAAATCTATCGGAAATTACCTTTCGAGATGTAAAAGCCTATTTTCAAAATCAGCGGTATAAGATAAAAAAGAATATATCTGATTTTTCATCGTTGCCTGAAAAAATATTTCAAGAAATGGAACCAGTTTTTGTTGTTTCTACAGGGAGAGCCGGGAGTGAATTATTGGTCAGGCTTATGAAAAAAGCAAACATGGGTTCTATTTTTCATGAACCGCATCCTAGAATGTTTCTAGGGTCCAAACTTGCATATAAATTGGGCCCAGGACAAATTGATGCAAAGATAATGGCTTTTTTAAACGCACGATATTTCCTATTAAAAAATGCATACCTGCAAGAGCAACGGTTTATCGAAACAAATAACAGGATAACATTTTTTATGGATGCAATTGCGGAAATTTTTCCCAAAGCAAAATTTATTCATATAATCAGGCATCCGGGTGCATTTGTCAGAAGTGGCCTTCGTCGAAATTATTATGCAGGCAATGAAAATGATGATGGACGGTTGACACCAAATGAACAAAATCCTGTTTCAACTGAATGGGAAGACCTCACCCAGATGGAAAAAATTGCTTGGCTATGGAATGAAACCAATGCGTTTATAGAAGAAAAAAAGGTTTCTTTAGATTTGGACAGAGTATTAACAGTTCACGCCAATGACTTATTTACAAATCCCGAAAAATTTCAAGCTATTTGTAATTTTCTTAATCATCCAGAATTAGACAGAGATCAAATTGAGTCTATGATTGCAAAACCTGTCAATAAACAAAAACAAGGTCAGGTGGGTAAGTGGGATACTTGGCCAGCGGATGAAAAGGCGTTATTAAAAAAATGGACCCCAATTGGCAAACGATATGGTTTTTGGTCCGACTCTGAATGATAAACCAAATCCGAAATATTATTTTCAAAAGTGATTTTAACAGAAATGTAGCCAAACTCATTTCTGGGACAGCCTTGGCCAGTATTATAAATTTTTTATCTTTACCAGTTTTGGCACGAATCTATTCGGTGGAAGATTTTGGGCATTTTCAATTACTCTTTTCACTGATAACCATCTTTGGTGTGATCTCATGTTTGAAATATGAAATGACGCTTACCTTGCCAGAGGATAAAGCAAGGTCCGATAATTTGTTCTTTGTTTCAATCCTAGTTCTGATAGGATTTACTGGTATCCTGCACTTTATATTAACTGGATTTGGTAAAGAAGTTCTATCACTTTATAAGGCAGAACACTTGATTACATCAGGAAAATGGATCGCTCCTGCCGTATTTAGCCTTGGCCTGTATGAACTCATGAATTATGTTTTTATGAGAAACAAAGCTTTTGGGAAAATGGCCAAATACAGGGTTATGCAAGTGTCTTTAATACAAGCATCTGCTATTTTTATGGGACTCTATTCACCAAGTTTTGAAAAATTAATCTTCAGTTTCATTATTGGGAATATGGTGATATCATTTTTAATGATTATCCAATCTAACCTTTCATTATCAAATATAAGTTTGTCATCCATGTCTGCTGCTGCCTTTTCATTTCGGAAATTCCCCATGATTAATACGCCCATGGCTTTGGTGAATACCTTTTCCATGCAATTACCTGTTTTTATGCTTTCGGTTTATTTTTCAACAGAGATTGTTGGATATTATATGATGGCAAGTCGAATTCTAACGGCGCCGATGCAACTTATCAGCAGATCAGTCGGACGTGTTTACTATAAAGAAGCTGCAGATTCGATCCGAGATAGTAAACAAAAAATCATAAAAATATTTAAAAATACTATCAGGCGAGTTGCTAAAATTGGTTTGATTCCTTCCGTTATAGTAATATTATTTGCGCCTGTTTTAATCAAATGGTTTTTAGGTGATGAATGGATTGTGGTGGGAACTTTTATGCAGATCATGATGCCATGGATCTTTTTTCAATTCGTGAATATATCAGTCAGTACAACATTTTCGGTTGTGAACCGTCAAGAGGTTGGTTTTTTACTCATAGTTATTTCAGTACTCCTTAGATATTCAGCCATGAATTACTGGCACGAAACTGCGATCATCCAGATTACAGCTTTGTCTATAGTCGCATCCCTATTTTATATTTCCTATATGGTTTCGGCGTACATAGTGTTAAGGAAGATGAAATGAGAGCAATTATTGGTTGGTTCATTTTTTATTCTTCTTATTTAGAATTAATGTTATTAAGAATTAGACTTTATAGCAGAACTTGGTCATGATTACTAAATCTGAATTTAACATTCTCGCAAAAAAATTGGATCTGAGCTCTCAAGATTCATGGTCGAAAGACTACTGGATTAAACATAAGGACCGTTATTTTAATAATTTATTATTAATAGATAAATATTGTTCAGGTACAAAAATACTTGAGATAGGATCCTACCCATTCCATCAAACACTATTATTAAAAAAAATGAATTATAACATTACAGGTTTTGATCTAAATCCTGAAAGACAGATGCAATTCATCACTGACAATAAACTAAACATAATAAAAAATAATATTGAAAATGATATTATTCCATTTGAAAATAATACGTTTGATTCAGTATTGCTATTTGAGCTGTTTGAACATTTACGGATGAATCCAATTGATGTACTCTCAAAAATTTATAAGGTTTTAATTCCAAAAGGGAAATTACTTCTCAGTACACCTAATTTATATTCAATATATAATATTGGAAGATTTATAACTGGAAAGGGGATTAATAATGGTTTTGTGGAGTTTAACAAACTAAATACAATAGGACATATGGGACATATAAGAGAGTATACAGTAAAAGAAATGATAGATTTTCTCTCTAATTGTGGATTTATTAATATAGAGATATGCCGGTTTTCAACTAAAACACGTGAAGGTGTAAAATTGGGAAAGATAATAAAGAATTTCACTACAGATCTTATAGAAATATTATTTCCAAGGGTGAAAACACATTTATTTATCATTGCAGAAAAGCCAGATAAATTTGGAATTAATAAATGAAAAAATACATCCTATTCTTAATCCCAATTATTGTTGGGGGATTTTTATTTAAACTAATCTTTTTCAACCAAATTCCATTAGCTGGAGATCTCGTTGCTCATAAACCTATTGCAAAATGGTCCGAAACAGTCACTGAATCATCAGATGAATTTCCCCAGTGGTTTCCAAACCTTTTTTCCGGAATGCCATCCTATGGTGGCTACATTTATACTCCAGGGGACCCCACTAAAACTATTTTAAATCTTTTCTTTTTTAATCGTGGTATTAAGATCTGGTTTTATTTGACTTTGGGTGGATTGGGACTGTTTTATTTTTTAAGACAGTTAAATGTTTCAATTCTGGCATCGGTTTTTTCTGGCATTGTTTCTTGTTTAACGCCTTATGCATTTGGATTGATCAATGCCGGTCATATGAATAAGATCTATGCCATGGCTTTTATCCCCTGGGTGTTAATGGCTGCATTTCAGGTGATTCGAAGACCAACCCTAAAATCTGTTCTATTTTTGTCCTTAGTCACGGCATTCCAATTATGGGTGAATCACCCACAAATTGTCTATTACACCTGGATGGTTATTGGCTTTTACTTGGTCTGGACAACGGGGTTTTCTATAAAAGAAAAATTATTTTCAGCCAAGGTTAGTGGGAAACAGATCAGCGGTATCTTAGTAGGACTGTTTCTTGCGTTATTGATGGTTTCTGATCCATATATAGATATTTATGAGTTTCAGAAACATTCGACCCGTGGTGCAAAATCAATCCTTGATCAAACAGGGCAAACAGAATCCGGGACAGATTGGAATTATGCCACACAATGGTCGTTTCATCCGAAGGAAACTATTTCTTTCCTTTTCCCTTATCATTATGGATTGCAAAATTTTTCAACTCGAGATTTGAAATCAGCGGCTTATTGGGGTTTCATGCCTTTCACCCAATCCACCCATTATCTCGGTTTGGTAGCTATTATTTTAGCTATTTTAGGTGCTTTACTTAAAAAGCCTGATAAAAATAGTTTATTTTTCTGGATCACAACTATTTTGGTCTTAGTCACTGGATTTGGATCATTTTTCCCAATATTATTTAAGCCTTTCTTCTCCATTCTCCCTTTTTTCTCTAAATTCAGAATTCCATCAATGATCTATGTTTTACTGGCGGTAACCATCCCAATCCTTGCTGCATTTGGATTTGATTCATTAATGGAAAGAGTCGAGGAAAAAGATTCTTTTAAAAAAGTACTTTACGTAGCAGGCGGCATAGCAGGTTTGTCCGTTTTATTCCTGATGATAGGAGAATCTGTTTTTTCTTTTAGTGTAGCAAAAGATGCGAGATACAGCCCTACTATCCTGTCACAATTGCAAAAAGTCAGATTTGAACTTTTCCAAAAAGGGTTATTATTAGCTTTAGCTGTGAGTTTAGGTTCCTTAGGACTGATTTGGGGCATTATTCACAAAAAAATAAATAAAGAAATTTTTGGTTTCCTAATAATTGGTTTGGCAGTGTTCGACCTATGGATTGTCAATGTTGAATTCCTACAATTAAAACCATCAAAAAATATGGATATTTTATTTCAAGAAGATCTGATTGTGAAATATCTTAAGAATGATAAAGATCATTTCAGGATCTTTCCTGCTGATGAATTGAATTCCAATAAATACAGTTATTGGAATATTGAAAGCATTGGTGGCTATAGACCAATTAAACTCAGGAACTACCAAGACCTTATGGATGCAAAAGGATTTAGCCGCCCTCATATTTTGGATATGCTGAATGTGAAATATGTCCTAACTCGCAAAAAGATAAACAATCCTAACTTTATCCCTTTGAAAGATGTACCCGGAGTTTTTCAGAATATAAATGTTCTTCCTAAAGCATGGATCGTGGGAAATGTAAAATCAGTTGAAACGCAGCGAGAGTCATTAATGGAAACTCTATTAAACGGGTTTGACCCTTCCAATACTGCAATTATTTTTAAATATCAAGGTGAGTCATTGGAAGGAATGGCATCCGGGCAAGTTGATGTCATTTCACGGACAGAGAACAAGATAAACATTATGTCTCAATCCGAAACGGGAGGGTTGCTTGTCCTGTCCGAGATCTATTATAAACCGGGTTGGCGCGCATATGTGAATGGGGAAGAAACACCTGTTTATCAAACAAATCATATATTGAGATCTATTTACATTCCTTCCGGTGAACATCAAATTGAATTTCGGTATGATGATTCATCCTGGAAACAGACACGTATCGCCTCTAGAGTTTCTTTTTTGGCTATCCTCTTTGGATTTGGATTCATTTTGTGGAAAGAAAAAGAAAATTGATAATTACTTCACTAGAAAATTTCTAAAATGAATCTTTATAAACATACAGGGAATATAAAAGCAGGACTTTTCATTCTTGGGATTGCACTGATCATTGGCCTCCTTACTTATACCCAATCTCTAGTTACCGAACTACGGAATGACAATCGCCAGATCGTTCGGCTCTATGCGGAGATCATAGCAAATGTTGTTCAGGATGATAATGATGCGAATTTGGATTTTGTATTCGAAAATATTATCCAAAAAGTAAAATTCCCACTGATCCAGACAAGTCCAGACCATCACCCGCAAATGTGGAAAAACTTGCCTAAGTCTGCCAATACTCAGAGCAAAAGAGAACGGTTGATGAAAACAATGGACAAATTAAATGAACCAATTCCATTGATATACAATGATGCTAATATTGGGGAAATTATATTTGGATATCTCCATTATGGTGACTCTAGAATCGTTGGAAAATTGCAATTGTGGACCTATTTCGAGATTGTCGCTATAGCAATATTCATATTCCTGGGGTTTACAGGTTTTTCTTTTATTAGGAACAATGAGAAACGGCACATTTGGGTAGGAATGGCACGGGAAACGGCCCATCAATTAGGGACGCCCGTTTCAGCTCTTATGGGTTGGGTGGATTGGTTGAAAGAACATCCAGAAAAAACGGAAGAATTGATCCCTGAAATGGAAGCAGATATATTACGTTTGGAACAAATTGGACGTCGTTTCAGTAAGATGGGTTCCAAACCGGAGATGGAAGAATTTGATCTTTCGGAGCGTGTGGAACGTGTAGTGAATTATCTGATGAAACGGATGCCTTCCTTGGGGAAAAAAGTGGAACTCATTAATGATATTCAACCGGGTATTTCTATCAAAGCAAATGGCTCTCTTTTGGCTTGGTCTATTGAGAATATTATTCGAAACGGGATTGATGCTATTGATAGGGAAGACGGTAAAGTGACAGTCTCACTCCGGAAAGATGAAGATGCGATTAAGGTCCGAATTCAAGATAACGGAAAAGGAATTCCGAAAAAAGATTGGCGGAATATTTTTCGGCCGGGATTTAGTACGAAACGGGTTGGCTGGGGATTGGGTTTGTCTCTTTCAACCAGAATCGTAGAAGAGATTCACTCAGGGCGACTCCATGTTATTGAATCGTCTCCTAAGAACGGAACGATTATTCAAATATCACTTTAGTTCAATATCAAATCAACTCAATCCACCAGATTAAAAATTTTATAATCTTAATCTACATCCAATACCAAGATGCGATTTTGGCTGACCACTAATAAAAAAATATAGAATAACTGAATAAAGCTCTTTTTCCTCTTATGAGCCGCTCCGCATGAAGTTTAGAATAAAATAAATCCAAAATCAAATCATTGAACTCGTTGGGTTATTCTCATAGGAAAGGTAATTTCCGCACCAATTAATTAAGGAAATACAGTGGATTTTTTATACGCATCAGCACAACTGGGGCAAGGTGGAGGCGGACTTGCCGCATTTTTGCCATTCATCGTCATTATGTTCATCATTTATTTTTTGATGATTCGACCCCAAACCAAACGCCAGAAAGAAAAGGACACCATGCGGGATGAATTAAAAAAAGGGGATAAAATCATCACCATGGGTGGTATTTATGGTACTGTTCAAGGATTTAAGGAAAAAGGCCGTCAAGCCATCATTAAGATTGATAATAACACAAATATTACAATCAACAAGACTGCCGTTGCCGGTTTAGCGGGAAAAATAAAAGATACAGAATTAGAACAAACCTAATGGCCGCCAAGAATATTGTTCATTACGGGGATCCGATCCTACGTAAGAAATGTGATTCGTTTAAGGATTTTTCCAAGATAGACGATCTGCTAAATGATATGTTTGATTCCATGTATGAAGCGGAAGGTATCGGTTTAGCAGCGAACCAGATTGGCCTGAATATGAATCTTTTTATTATTGACATAACCCATACAGAAGAAGCCGAAAACCCTCATGTATTTATCAATAGTGAAATTATCTCTAAGTATGGTGACGAGGGTGTTTATCAGGAAGGATGTTTATCCTTACCCGGAATTTCTTTAGATATTTTACGGCCTGAAAAAGTCACCTTGAAATATCAAACATCGGATGAAGAATGGCATGAAGGTGAATTTGATGGGTTGTTGTCTCGAGCTATTCAGCATGAGACTGATCATTTGAATGGTATTTACATTATAGATCGGGTGAGTGAAATTGAAAAAATTCAGTATCAGACAGAATTGAAAGAATTAGAAAAAATATCCAAGAAGCGTCATAAAGTTCAGTCTGGCAAAATGGGGTTTGTTCTTTAATCATTTATTTCAGTTTTGCATGGGTGTGACCTGATGCGCGTCGTCTTTATGGGAAACCCCCAATTTGCTCTCCCTACTTTAACTGCTCTTTTATCTAGCCAGCATGATGTTGTGGGTATTGTATCCAATCCGCCTAAACCCATGGGTCGTGGTCGTAAATTGAAATCCACTGCTATTGGTCAATTTGCGAAAGAAAATGATTTGAATCTCCTTCAATCATTAACACTGAAATCTGATGAACTTCATAATCAATTATCCGTATTGAATCCGGATATTTTTGTGGTTGTGGCTTTTCAAATCTTACCAAAATCATTGATTGATCTGCCAAAATTTGGCGCTTTGAATCTGCATGCATCCTTATTGCCGAAATATCGTGGCGCAGGGCCGATTCAATGGTCACTTATGAATGGCGATAAGACAAGCGGTATCACGGTTTTTCAAATTATGCCAAGTGTTGATACAGGAGATATATTATTACAGGAAAAAATTGATATTCTTCCTTATGATAATATGTTGACACTGGGAACCAGACTTTGCACAATTGGAGCAAATTTGGTTGTAAATGCATTAGATGGCATTGAAGCAGGTTCTCTACAACCAATTATTCAGAATAATAATCATGCAACTAAGGCACCAAAAATTACAAAAGAGATGACAATTATAAATTGGTCTTGGGCTGCTGTTAAGATACATAATTGGGTCCGGGGTTTATCACCTCATCCGGGGATGTCAACCACTTGGAAAGGGAAACGAATTCGTATTTTCAATACGCGTGTTGTAGATGAAGGTATTATTTTAGGAGATGGAATAGTATTTAAGGCTGATTTTGAAGGAATATTCGTGGATACGGGTGAACATTTATTAGCTTTCTCCGAAATTCAATTAGAAGGAAAAAAGCGAATGAGTGTGTCTGATTTCATGAAAGGGAACAACATCCAAATGGGAGATAAGTTGGGCAAATGAAACAGGATGCCCGTTTTTTATCTGTGAAGATCCTGAACCGATTCGAAAAAAAGAATGAACAATTGGTTTTGTCACGGAACCAAGTTTTTTCTAGTTTTAAACCTGAATCTATAGATAAATCCCGAGCCATGGTTTTGACAAATGAAATCATCAGGCTTAGAGACCGTTTGGATCTTATGATTGAAGATGTCTCCGGACGAAAAATCAAACGCTTGGATTCGTCATTGCTTTCTATTTTACGAATTGGGTTTTATGAGATTATTTATGATGAATCCATCCCAGATTATGCTGCGGTAGATTCCTTGGTTAACTTGACAAAGACTGTTTTAACCCGGAAAGCATCTAAACTGACCAATGCGGTGTTGAGAAACTTAATCAGGTACCGGGATAAAGATTCAAATTGGGATGAGTTGTTAAAGAAAAGATCAAAATGGGCTTCATTGCCGATCTGGCTTCAAAAAAGGTGGAAATATCAATTTGGTGAAAGTGGGTATTTTGAATTAGTTAATTGCATTAATCAAAATCCAAAAATATTTGTCAGAGTTGATTTGACCAATAATACTGTGGATGATGCAAGGGAATCTCTTATTGAATCGGGAATTGAAGCAGAAAATTATTCCGATTCATTTTTAAAGATTTTGAACGGTTCCGGAAAAATATTCTCTACAGATCTTTTTCAATCTGGGCAAGTTTCAATCCAGAATCCAGCAGCAGGTGCCATTGTGGAATTATTAGACCCGCTGAAAGGTGAGATTGTTTTGGATGTCTGTGCTGCACCAGGAACCAAATCACTATTTATTGCAGAAAGAGTGGGAGAAAAGGGAAGAGTTTTGGCATCAGATATGGATCAATTAAGAGCGAACCGTGGGAAAAGTGATCTGGCTCGGCATGGGCACAAAAATATTGAATGGAGTGTGAAGGATGCTACTCAGGATAATTTCCCTATGGCCGATAAAATATTGATTGATGCGCCTTGTACAGGAACAGGAGTAATAGGTCGCAAACCGGATATCCGCTGGCGACGCAAACCTAAAGATATTCCAGACATGGCAATATTACAAATGAAGCTTTTGAAGCATATGTCCCAATTCTTGAATGATGGAGGAACTTTGGTCTATGGAACATGTTCTATGGAACCGGAAGAGAATTGGAACGTGGTTGAACAGTTCCTTAAGTTAAATGCTGATTTTAAGTTGATGACAGGACCATCTCAGGTGATGCCCGACTGGATTAATGAAATGGGATGTTTAAGTACTTTCCCACACATACATGGCATTGATGGATTGTTTGCAGCAAGGATCACACGATCATGATTAAAAGATTAGCTAGTTATATTGCAATTTTTGGGAGTTTATCCCTATTGGCCATCCTGTTGTTTGATGTGGTTATTATGCCTAAATATGTGCGTATGAATGACGGACGATATATGGTAAATGTGACAGGAAAAACACTTCAACATGCCATAAAAGTTTTGGAATCTGAAGGATACAATGGCCTTGTCTCTGATACCTTATATTCTGCTACATACGAAGCTGGAACAATCGTGGACCAATATCCATTACCGAATACGAGAGTGAAAGAGGGCCGCACCGTCAGACTTAAAATTGCCCATTTAGAAAGAATGGTTTCAATTCCAGACTTGATTGGGAGATCTATTCGGAGTGCGGAATTAATGCTGACTCAATCCGGATTGGAAATAGATACGGTTTATAAAGAATTTAATTCAGATGTTCCTTCGGGCAATGTTACGTGGCAATATCCTAAAGGAGGAGACTTGTTAAACAAAGGTATGGGGGTTCATCTGACAGTTAGTTTGGGTGTTCCGCCAAATTTTTTTCAAGTTCCTAATTTGTTTGGGTTGAGTAAGAGAAAAGCTGTTAATGATCTTCACAAAGCCGGATTCTCTGTCGGGAAATTACTCTATCGCCAAAATGAAGACCTGATCCCATACACAGTTTTAGATCAATCCATCCCTGCGGAAACAGTTTTGGAAGAACCTTCAACTATCGATTTGACTATAAGTGTTCTGGATATGCAGGATATTTTTAACCAAATGATTGATAAGTGAAATCTATCCCAACTAACGAGGTCACTCGGAAGATTCTTCATCTTTTTTCATCCATTATTCCATTGGGATATGTGTGGTTCATCCAGGATAAAGAGATCATGGTAGTGTTATTAGGTTGTTTGAGTTTAATTGCCATTCTATTGGAGATCAGCCGTAAAAAATGGGATATAGTAGAATCCTTATTTGAAAAACATTTTAATTTTATGTTACGCCAAAGTGAATTTGATGAGGGCCTGACCGGTGCAACATGGCTTTTATTTGGAAGTACCATCACCCTTTTCCTTTTTCCGATACAAATTGCAGTTCCTTCGCTTTTATTTTTAACTGTGGGTGATGCATTTGCGGCGATCATTGGGAAAGGGATACCCGTAGGAAAAATTGGTGACAAACATCTTTCAGGAACCATTGCTGGCATTGTTACTTCATGTGCTATTGCCTTATGGATTAATCAACATTTGCCTGGTGAAATTATCATCCTGAGTTCAGTGGCAAGTATGCTTGTAGAAGTGGCACCTATCCCCATGAATGATAATCTGACTATTCCACTCACAGGAGGCCTAGTTATGAGTTACGCGATGATGGTTTTATGACGATGCTTTTCCCATCCGCACTTTGGTTTCTTGGTGCCATCAGTATTCCCATTGTAATCCATTTATTGAGCCGACTTCGAATTAATAAAGTTGAATTCAGTACGGTTCGATTCATCAAACAATTGGAAACAAGTTCCATCCGAAAGATGAAATTCCAACAAATTTTGTTATTATTATTGAGAATGTTGGTGATTGCTTGTCTGGTTATGATGATTGCGCAGCCTGTTACTCAGGGATTTATGCCCGGTTGGCTTGCGGCTGAGCAAGATGCGCGGTTGATCCTAGTGATTGATAATTCTGCAAGTATGAATGTAAAGGTTGGCAATCAATCTTTCTTTGAAATTTCCAAAAAAGAAGCGCTTGGACTTTTACCATCATTTAATAAAGGAACTCAGATTACCCTTGCACAAACATGTCCACCCAAAACAATCTTTAAGGGACAATCCAATGATCCGGACTTACGTGCATCGATTCAGAGTATTCAGCCTACAGTAGATTATGATGATCTATGGGCCAACTTGAATCATTTGTTGAAAGATGGAACTATTGTTGAACCGGTTAAAGAATGTGTGATATTCAGCGATTTTATGTATCCTCCCGATTCTACCTTGATGGCAGGGATTCCAAATTTTGAATCATGGAAATTCTATTTTATTCAACCTGGTACTGTATATGATAATCTTTCAATCCGGTCTGTATCTTCATTAAACCGTATTAAAACCATGAGCCAGTTGGTGAAATTGAATACGCGGATTGAAAATTCAGGTGAATTGCCCAAGCCCAATGTTCCTCTGGAACTATTATTTAATGATCACCGGGTGGGACAGGTGGTTTCTGAAATTGAATCGGGGAAAGAAAAAGAATTCCAATTCCAGGCATATCCTGCAAATATGGGTATTGTACAAGGTAGGGTTTCATTACCAAAAGATAATTATGATTTGGATAATAACTGGTTCCTTTCCATGTCCATCATGAAACAGATCCGTTGTGGTATAATTGGTGCTAATTCTGATGATGTAGCCATGTTAGAGATGGTTTTGCGTGCCATTGATCCCCAACGCCAATTTTTATCTATTGAATCCAGGATCCAACCGGAATTGAATCGATTATTTTTGGATGATGTGGATGTTGCTCTTATTCATAATCCTAAAAATATAACAGAAGAGGGTGTAAAGGATCTGGAAAAATTCCTTCGGTCCGGCGGCGGTGTTATTTGGTTTCAGGGTAATGAAGATGGCTCTGAATTCCACCCGGATATTTTTGAGAAGATAGGGTTTCCCTTCCCTGAAAAAAGAATGAATGCAGGTCAGGGATTTTTTTCCACCCAAATTGCCGGAGAATATTCCGATCTTCTTCAGGATCTTCAAGTAAGAAACTTGGATAGTGAATTACCAGAAGTATTCAACTATATCCAAACAAAATTAGATGTAAAGCAAAAAGTCCATTGGACGTTGAATAATAGTGATCCACTATTGATAGAATTTTCGAAAGGAAGTGGTTCGGTTTTTTATTTCTCAACATTATTGGATCTTCGGTGGAACGATTTAGCTATTCGTGGGATGCTGGTCCCCCTTATGTATCGTTTATTGGTCCTGACAGGGACGGATGAGATTAACACATCTTCTGTAAAGATCAATGAGCCCAAATGGATATCTGTTGAAGAAAAGTATCTTCGGCACCAATGGGAAATTGTATCACCATCGGGAAAAATGGAAATGATTGTTCCTGAATATGATCGGGAAGGGATCAATATTTCATCCACAGATGAATTAGGTATATATACTGTTTATTCAAATGGTGAATTGTTTACATCATTTCCAACACGGCTCCATGATCAAGAATATATTCAAGCCCGTTTTTCTCAGAATGATATTGAATCAATTCTACCTAGCAATCAGATTAGATGGCTTACGTTAAAGGACGAATTTTCCCAAGTGTTTTTGGAGGCGCGGCAAGGGAAAGCACTGTGGAAGATATTTTTAGCATTGGCAATTGTATTTTTACTGGCAGAATCCATTATTGGACGACCTGTAAGGGCTAATATGAAGACTGAAGATTCATGATTGAACGGAATAATGTTAGTCAGGAAAAGGCTCTTTTGGTTGGAGTAATCCAGCCAGGGATGACTGAATCGCTAATCCATGAACATTTAGATGAGTTAGAATTACTCGCTGAAACTGCTGGTGCGAAGATTGCGGGTCGAATTACACAACGTGTTTCCAAGATTAACCCTGCAACCTTTATTGGAAAGGGGAAAGCAGAAGAACTCCTGAATCAGGCGAAAGAATTGGATGTTAAACTCATTGTTTTTGATGATGAATTGAGTCCCGGTCAGATGAAGAATTATCATAAAATTTCTGATAATGTGAAGGTATTGGATCGCAGTGGTCTTATTCTAGATATTTTCCATAAACACGCAAAAACGAAGGAAGCACGGACCCAAGTTGATTTAGCTTATATGGAATATCTACTCCCGAGACTTACTCGTCAGTGGACGCACCTGGAACGACAGATGGGCGGTATAGGAACACGGGCAGGAATGGGGGAAACCCAGATAGAAATAGATCGCCGTTTGATCCGAACACGCATCTCTAAATTAAAAAAAGAATTAATACGGATCGAAAAGGAACGGGATACACAAAGTTATAGAAGACAATCTGAATTCCGGGTTTCATTAGTTGGATATACGAATGCGGGAAAATCTACTTTATTTAAAGCATTAACGGGCTCTGATGTGTATATACAGGATCAGTTGTTTGCCACATTGGATACAACTGTTCGCCAATTACAAATAGATGAATCCCATCCAATTCTCTTAAGCGATACAGTTGGATTCATCCGGAAATTACCTCATAATCTTGTGGCATCATTTAAGAGTACCTTAAAGGAAGTATTGGAAGCGGATCTGATTCTTGTTATGTTGGATATTTCATCTTCACAGATTGAAGATCATATTCAAACCATAGAGAATGTTTTGAAAGATATGGGAGCCCAGAAGATTCCAAAAATTATTGTTCTCAATAAAGTGGACTTAATATCTGATGGAAATATGATTGAAAAAAGGCAACGAGAATTTCCTAATTCAGTTACCGTCTCTGCTCAGCAACATTTGCGATTATCGGAATTGAGGTCACGTATTATTGGAAAAATGGAGGAAAATTTCCAGACTATTGATCTTGAATTTTCCTATGATCAGGGGAAGACCATTGCCCATGCGCAGGAAGGTGTGGAAGTTTTAAAAAGGGAATATGAAGAAACCAGAGTGAAATTGAGAATACGAGGGAGCCGATCACGAATTAACCAGATTTTATCGGCAGTGCAATAAAAGAAACGGACAGATTGTTTTTTTGGGATCATTCTTTGTTTAATGAATGAAGGGAGCCTCTCGAAGACAGCAAACTTCCTTGACCCGGCAATTGCAGAGAAGGCCTGTTTTTTGACACCGAAGTACAGCACCCAATTATGAGTATAGATCCAAAAAAATACAGAACCCGCCCGTTAAACTTTCAAAAATCTGGTAATATATTAAGTTTTTTATTTTAAAATAAAACTAATTTATTTTTTAAAACTTAAGAATTATTGGGAATGGTCAATTGTCCTTCTGAATCCGCCACGATGACAGCTATGGACGCATCACCTGTTACATTCACAACTGTTCTCATCATATCAAGAATTCTGTCCACACCAAGTATTAATGCAATTCCGGCACTTGGGACGCTCACGGCTTCTAGAATGATCACCAGCATAATGATACCTGCGCCGGGTACTGCTGCTGTACCTATAGAAGCTAGTACTGCTGTTAAAATAATGGTGAGTTGTGCACCAATATCAAGTCCCATTCCAAGAGTTTGGGCAATAAAAACTGCAGCCACGGCCTGATACAAGGCTGTTCCATCCATATTAATGGTTGCTCCCAGGGGAAGAACAAATGAAGAGACTTCTTCCGAAACACCCAATTCTTCTTCACAACAATCCATAGTAACTGGCAAAGTGGCACCGCTTGAACTGGTTGAAAATGCCAAAAGCTGTGCAGGCGCTATACCTTTGTAAAAAGTTTTTAGTGGCATTTTCGACATAAATTTCAAAAGTCCGGTATAGGTAATTCCTGCATGGATAATGAGCCCTAGAATAACTGCAATCATATAATATCCTAAAGCGCCGAGTAATTCTAAAACTTGGGAAAGATCATCACCTGCAATTTTATTGATGGTTTGGGCAATTAATGCGAATACACCTATTGGGGCCATGAGCATGATAAGATCCACCAGTTTGATTACCACACCATTCAGACCTTCAAAGAAATCCAAAACGGGTTTTCCTTTATCTTTTGGGATTTGGATCAATCCAATTCCAACAAAAATGGCAACAAAAACGACTTGGAGCATGTTTCTGTTACTGGATGCTGAAGAAAAGAAATTGCTGGGCACCATATCAACTATGGGTTGCAGTGGACCGCGGTTTTTGATATTTTGAGCATTTCCTGCACGAGATGTGGCATCTTCCTTATAGGTTTGCTGGAGTTTCTCTTTCATTTGGTCAGGAACTTTGTCTCCTGGTTGAAGCACATTAACCGAGATTAGTCCAATCGTGACAGCCACAGCGGTTGTGCCCACATAAATAGCGATAGTTTTTCCACCGATCCGGCTTAGCTTTTTCAAGTCAGACAAAGATGCTACGCCAGTAATCAACGAAGATAAAACCAATGGAACTGCGATCAATTTCAATAAATTTAAAAAAATAGTACCGAAAGGAGCAACCCAGTCGGAAGTGAATGAGCCCCATCCATTACCAGCAGCAAAAATTCCGTAAACCAAGCCCAGTATGAGGCCAATAATGATTTGCCAATGAAGTGCTAATTTTTTCATTTTTCGTCTTTCCCTTTTTTAATATCGGTGTACGTCTCGTAGTACGCATCACCTGCATCCTGAATATTTGAAATAACTTTATTATTTTTCTTTCCGCCAGATTTCAGGAGACCGTGAAATATGGTATCAAAGAGATCTTGAATATGGGCCAAGGTGGATCCTAACTGCTTAGAAAATGATTTATTCATTTATGTATTTCATGGCCAGATCAAGACTGGTAGTGGGTTGTTTACAGGCGAAATTTTCACAGATATAAAATGTTGGTGATTCATTGAGCATTACATGATCTGCTGTCCAAGGTGCAACTTGCAGCAATGCATCTGGATTTGACACATCCTTGAATAGTATAACTTTATTTGGAGAATAGTTTTTACGAAGGGCGTTGATTATTTTTTGAGTTTCAGGATCGTTAGAATCACCTACCAATACCACTTCTTTTGGATTTTTGAAATCAAACATGAATGCTGTCAGCATGTGAGCAAATCCGGTTGGAGATTGTTTGGCTTTGTCTGTGAATGCTTGTAGTGTGCTATAGCCTAGATCCGTCCATTTAGTATTTCCCGTGATTTTGCCCAATCGAAATAAATTTAGTGCAGCGACGGAATTTCCGGAAGGAATTGCACCATCATAGCTGTCCTTGGCTCGAACCATGAGTTTTTCTGCATCTTTGCTACCAATAAAAAATCCACCATTCTTATCGCTGAAATCTGCAATCATGATTTCTGTGAGCTCAAGCGCTGATGTCAAATAAGATGGATCAAAGGTGGCTTCATACAAATTAAGAAGTCCAAAAACCATAAAGGAATAATCGTCAAGATGGGGCTGTAAACCGGATTTACCAAGACGGGACCGTTTCAGGAGTTTTCCATTTTTATCTCTCAAAGATTCCAGAACAAAGTTAACAGCATTTTTTGCTGCATCTATATAGATATCATCACCTAGAACTTGACCACCTTGGGATAATGCAGCAATCATGAGTCCATTCCAGTCTGTGAGAATTTTATCATCTTTCAATGGATGTATCCGTTTTTCTCTCACTTCAAACAATTTTTGCCGGGATTTTTCAATAAATGTATTGAAATCATCCAAACTCATATCTATATTTTTTGCCAATGTTTCCTGATCATCCTGGAAATAAGGAATATTGTTGCCCGTAGTATGCCCACTGGCTTCTTCAAAGAAATTTCCACCATCAATAAACCCAAAAGTCTTAGCAAGTTTCAGAGCGTCATCTTTGCCTAGTATTTTTACCAATTCTTCTTCAGTCCATATATAAAAAATACCTTCTTCACCTTCGCTGTCGGCATCTTCAGCAGAATAAAAACCACCATCCTTATCTGTCATATCCCGGAGAACATATGTAAAGATTTCACGGGCAACTTTTGCATAATTTTCATTATTCGTTAGTTGGTATGTTTCCAGGAAGGCCATGGAGATCATGGCTTGATCATAAAGCATCTTCTCGAAGTGGGGTAAAAACCATCGTTTATCCGTGGAATAACGATGGAATCCTAAACCGATATGATCGAATACGCCACCGAGCCGCATTTGATGAAGTGTCTTTTCCACCATGGTTTTTCCGGTTGCAACCCCGAAAAGTTTGCTGTAGCGCAATAAAAAGATCAAATTGTGGGGTGACGGAAATTTGGGCGCTTTACCAAAGCCTCCATAATCCGGATCAAATCGAGTGGCGAACTGGCTGAATGCATCTTGGATCATGACTTCATCCCATTCTTCGCCTTGTGAGCTAGTGTTGATTTCAGTGAGATAAGTTTTAACACGATCAATGGTTTTTGTTATATCACCTTGTTTTGTACTCCATGCATTGGCGAGACTGGGTATTAATTGGAGCATTCCCGGTTGTTTACCACGACCTTGCTTTGGGAAATAAGTACCGGCAAAAAAAGGATCTTTGTCTGGCGTCATTACAATTGTGAGTGGCCAGCCGCCCCGTCCTGTCATGGCCTGGCAGACAGACATATAGAGATGGTCGACTTCCGGCATTTCTTCCCGGTCAACCTTGATGCTGACAAAAAATTCATTCATCTGGGCAGCCACAGTGGAATCTTCGAAAGATTCATGCTCCATAACGTGGCACCAATGACAGGTGGAATAACCGATGGATAGAAAGATCGGTTTATTTTCTTTTTTGGCCTTTTCAAACGCTTCATCACCCCAGGGGTACCAGTCCACGGGATTGGAAGCATGTTGGAGCAAATAAGGGCTCTGGGAATTTGCCAGACGGTTTTGGTGTTTGGAATCTTTAGCCATAGTTTTATTTCCGCAGTTCCAAATAAAAGAACCTAGTAAGAGTGTAAGTAGAATTAATTTTTTCATAATCCATAAAATGAAGGTGAGAAATTAGAGTATTTTAGATAGAGATTAATATGAAAAAGGGGAAACTTTTTTGCTTAGGGAAGGATGGGTAGATTTATCCTATGATTAATCGCTTAACAAAAACATTACTGTTCATGATCGTTACCATGGCCCTGGCATTTCCAAGCCAAACGACCTGTGGTTATTGTAATAAAAAGGTAGATGGTCGATATATCATTTTTGAAACAAAAACCTACCATCAATCCTGTTATCAAACACATGTTCAGGTGCGCTGTGATCACTGCAGTAAAAAAATTGATGGTAAGTACAGTATTTATAATGATAAGAATTACCATGCTGGCTGCTATAAGAAGTATGTACAAATAAGGTGCGATCATTGTGGGAATACCATTTCAGATGCTTACAATATTGATAATGATAAGAAATATCATAAGGCCTGCTATGTTAATAATATATTAGAAAAATGTGACGCTTGTTTGAATCCTATAGAAGGAAAGTACAATAAGGATTATTGGGGAAATATTTACCATCAAAAGCACAATGATGAGCTTCCCAGCTGTGAAAAT
>Ga0308019_10000177_pt1 | contig 39651 bp, 41 predicted proteins | sample Neamet284_FD_203135 | JGI IMG/M metagenome (GOLD analysis project Ga0308019, IMG submission 203135) | Marine microbial communities from water near the shore, Antarctic Ocean - #284 | ecosystem: Environmental > Aquatic > Marine > Unclassified | place: Southern Ocean | collected 2014-10-01
GATCACATCTTTGAATATGTATAATGTATGGTTCTACGGAATTCAGCGAGCACTTCCTGTTCTTGATATTGATCGCTATGTCCATAAATATTCTTTCACCCATCTTAATCTTGAACCAGGATCATTCTTTAAGATTCGACCTCGAACCATCGCTCCATATTTTAAATGCCGAATCATTACTGTTGAAAAAGAGAAAGAATTTGGTTTCACTTTTAGGACATCCCCGCTTGTTAGTGAATATGTCCAATTTACCATTGAAGAAACAGAGTTGGGTGTTTGGGTAAGATGCAGGCGGACGTCCAAAGGCCTTTTCTCATTTTTAACACAATTCAACTGGCCAGCCAAATCACGAATCCTGCAAAAATTAGATATAATTGTACCTAAAGTAGATTTCACCAAAGAAGACGAGCAAACGGATGCCGGTGCTGATAGTGCAAACCAATTTGGCGGTTTTGCATCGCGACAAGATTATATCGACTACGCAATTAATATGGGCATGGAAAACAATATGGATTTTGTGAATGCCATCCCTGAAAAACCCATCCGTGGCATGGCCAAAGCAGGCATTGCTAAAGCCAAACGAAACGGTATTACACCACCAAAACCAGACAAGCCTTCTGGTGCAGTGACAAGCGCTACAGGAGGTGGGATAGATGCATTATCATCGAAAGAACTAGTGGCTTTATTGGTGAATAAAGGATTAGATGGCGATATGGATACGGTGAACGCACACTCGGATAAAGTAACTCGCGGAAAAGCAAAAGCCATGATTGTTAAAATTAAACGGGGGACTTTTGAACGTCCACCCATGCCGCAAATCCCTGAAACATCTAATGGAAACACGGATGCCGGTGAGACAGAAGACCAATTAATTGAGCGCTTGATTGCCAAAGGGCTGGAAGGTGACATGGATGAGATTAATGCTCTTGATAACAGACCTTTACGAGGAAAGATTAAATCCGCAATTGTCAAAGCAAAACGAGCAGGGAAATAATGTCTGAAACACAAAAAGAATCTTTAACTAAAACGCAGGTCATTTCTATGATTGTGTGTACACTGCTTCTTTTGGTTTATGTCACATTAGTAACATGGGTGCTCTAATAAAGCAATGGAATGGTTCACACTAGAATGGCTCATGCGGAACCTGGAATGGGCGGTTGGACTGCTCATGGTTGGATGTATTATCCTTTTCTTTTTTCCAATTCTATTGGCCTTGCAATTAAAACAAGATGATGATGGTGAAAAAGATTTATAATGAACTCGTTACCCATGATCTCCATCTTAGTTCTGGTTTTTACCATGATCTTTTTAGGAGAACATATGAAATTAAAAAAAGAAGTGCGGCACCTTCAAAATTTGACAAAGCACTTAAAAAATGATATCGAAAAATTAAAAGATGGAAGCTGAATAATAAAATAAAACCTTATTTCTATTTGAAATCATGAACGAAAACGCAACACAATTATCTAAAAAAGAATCAAGCAGGATTTATACCCTTTTTTATTCTTTTTTCCTAATCCCCTTTATGATCGCTATTTTTGGTGCGGTATTCTTTCTATTGTTTCGTTTTATTACCCTTGAGACAACTGATGCTTCAGCCCTTTTAAACCAAGTAAAGATCGGCTCTGCTTCCAAACGCTGGCAATCTGCATTTGAACTATCAAAAGTGTTTAACAACCCGGATAAAATTCCCACAAATCTTTCATTTAAAAATCAAATGGTTTCAATTTATAATCATTCTATTCATGATGATCCTCTTGTAAGGTCATATTTAGCTTTGGCCATGGGTGTTACCGGGGATAAATTTTATTCCGAAATATTGGTTGATGGATTAAATGATGAAAACCGTGAATCACGGCGAGCTGCAATACAGGCTGTTGGGTTGATAGGTGCAAATAATGCGTCAAACAAATTAAAAGAGATTGTTGAAAATTCTGATTTTCTCGATGAGAAACTCGCTGCCACTATTTCCATGGGATTGATAGGCAATCCAGAATCCATCCCATTATTGAAAAGATTATTAGAGGATGAAGAGCCAAATATTCAATGGGATGCAGCCGTTGCTTTAGCCAAGATGGGGGATCCATCCGGTGCATTCATCATTGAAAGCCTTATGGACAGACAATATTTAAATGCTTTTCCCCAAGTGGATGAAGCAGAAAAAAATCAAGTGATTCTTGTGGCGATTGAAGTCTCGTCCCTGTTAAAACAGGATCAATTCAAAACAAAATTAGTTTCGTTAGCTAAAACTGATGAGAATCTTCGGATTCGAGATGCTGCCATTAAAACATTACAATCTGCGTACAACAAAGTTATATAATTATGAGTGAAGAAAAAAACACCCCAACCGCATCGGTAGGTACATCCACCCAGAATTCTGAAAATGGAAAAGAAATGGGTCGGCGTGGATTTTTTAAATGGTTGTCCCTAGGATGGATAGCTTTTGCCGGCGCAACTGGTGGATTTTTTACTGTGATGATACGGTTTCTTTTCCCAAATGTATTATTCGAACCGCCTCAAACATTAAAAATTGGGTTTCCGAATGATTATGCAACAAATACAGTGGATATCCGATATAAAAAATCATTTAATATTTGGGTGGTTAGAGATGAAGAATCTATCTTTGCTCTCTCCACAGTTTGTACCCATTTAGGATGTACACCAAATTGGCTACGAACAGAAGGGAAATTTAAATGTCCGTGTCACGGAAGCGGTTTCCGGATGACCGGAATTCATTTCGAAGGGCCAGCACCCCGTCCATTGGAAAGATATAAAGTATCTCTTTCAAATGACGGACAAATTCTCGTTGATAAAACAAAAAGTTTTAAATGGGAAAAAGGCGAGTGGGAGAATTCTGAATCATTCTTGGTAGTTTAATCAATCAATCTAGGTACAATGGCAAAAGACAATAAACAAAAATCATTTTTAGAGCAGATGGGTGAATCTCAGGTTTGGAAATCCATCATTCGATCTGGTGTACCACATACTAGGCGCCAGAGGATGCATGCAATTCTTGGAAGTGTTTTTTTACACCTCCATCCTGCTCGATTACCAAAACATGCTGTTAAGGTTGGCTATACATGGTGTATGGGTGGACTTTCATTCTTCCTGTTCGTGGTCCTCACAATTACAGGAATTCTGCTTATGTTCTATTACCGGCCCACAGTGGAATATGCCTACACAGATATTATAGATCTCACAGAGCAAGTACCCTTGGGTATGATGCGAGAACTTCATCGCTGGGGTGCTCATGCTATGGTCTTAACTGTTTGGTTACATATGCTTCGCGTTTTTATGACCGGTTCTTACAAACCACCACGTGAATTTAATTGGGGTGTTGGAGTGCTGCTCATGACTATGACTATGTTTTTATCCTTCACTGGCTACCTTCTTCCTTGGGATCAATTGGCAATTTGGGCAGTCACCGTAGGTACAAATATGGCAAGGGCACATCCCTTTATTGGTCATGAAGGCCCAGGTGCTTCTTTGCTTGCAATTGGAGATATTAATTTGGTCCATATGGGTTCAGACGTGCGCTTTGCATTATTGGGTGGCAGATTCGTGGGTGAAGCTACACTCCTTCGGTTTTACGTGCTTCACTGTATTGCCGTACCCTTTATTATGATGATATTCCTGGCCGTACATTTCTGGCGCATCCGAAAGGATGGCGGAATCTCCGGGCCTCTATAAACACTGATTTGAGATTCTTATGATTGAAACATTTAAATCTGTAATTGACACACTTTCAGCTCCCACTGTCAGTTTTACACTTTTAACCCTTTTAACACCACTCATTTTTCCACCAACAGATTGGTTTGATAAACTGAATCGTAAATTGGGAATATGGAGACTATGGACAAAGCCCGGGCTTTGGGCTGGAATGGGATTCATCACTTTTTTCTTTATAGTTGGTTATTTCGATCCAAACTTTAATATTACCCTTACAAAGCCGGATAACTTTCCGATTGTACTAATGGTTTATTCCATGTTTTTCTACATTTGGCTGGGAATGAAGAAAGCGTACATCAATGATGACAGGTTGGCAGAAGGCTTGAAACCAGAAGAATATAATGACCCAGATGATAAAGTTCTGGTGTGGCCGGACTTGGTTTATATTGAATTCATTGCTCTAATTTTATTTATGGTCTTCTTGATAGTTTGGTCAATCTTGGTTGCTGCACCATTGGAAGAGCCAGCAAATCCGGCATCAACGCCAAATCCATCCAAAGCACCTTGGTATTTTCTTGGACTCCAAGAAATGCTAGTTTATTTCGATCCGTGGTTGGCTGGAATTGTTTTCCCTATGTTCATCATATTCGGAATGATGGCTATTCCTTACATGGATACAAATCCCAAAGGGGACGGGTATTATTCCTTTAAAGAACGGCGGATCGGCATTTTTATTTTTATGTATGGCTGGCTCGTTTTATGGCTTTTCTTAATCGTAATTGGAACATTCTTCCGTGGACCAAATTGGAATTTCTTCGGACCCTTTGAATATTGGGACCCCCATAAAGTAGTTCCATTGAACAACGTTAATCTTTCTGAATATTTATGGGTAAAAATGCTCAGCACAGGATTACCCGCAAATATCATGTTAAGGGAATTTATGGGATTTCTGGTGGTATTTGCCTACATGTTCGTCTTCCCTATCCTCTTAGCAAAAACATGGCTAAAGGATCTATTTGAAAAAATAGGTCCAATCCGATATACAACATTAATGCTTTTTGGACTATCTATGTTTTCATTGCCCATCAAGATGTATCTCCGGTGGTTTTTCAACCTCAAATACATTATCGCAATTCCAGAATGGTTTTTTAATATTTAGGTTTATGCATGTTTAATAACGACGAACGCTATTGGGATATTCAAAAATTAAATAAATGGTTCGCCATATCATCGATCCTGTTTTTGATCAGTATGGTGTGGACCTTTGTTGATGATAATGATGATGAATTCAAAGTTTATCAGCGTGAATTCCGTAAAATGGAAATTGGGATCGCAGAAAAGAATCTTGAAAAAGAAAAGAAGGCGGTTGCAACTGAGCGTGTTTCTTATGAAAAGGAATTAGCTGATGCCCAATCCAGGTTAAATTCTCAAAATGAGAAATTGGCTGAACTTAAAACTACCTTAACCACACTGAAAGGCCGGTACTATAATGAGAATATGATCTATCAAGGCCAAAAGGCTGAAGTAGATGGACTTAAATATCTCGTTGAAGCAGAAAATTCACACCAAGATGATGGTGAACATCACGGTCCATCTCATAAAGATGATTATGGGGCAGCTTTGGAATTACTTCATAAGTACCAACTCATCAAGGAAGCATCCGAGATAGAGATAAGTGATACTGAAAAAGCTCTCAAAGATCTGAAAGCAAATGTTAAGCTAAAGCTAGAAGAGCTCAATATCGTTTTGAAAGATGTAACAATTGCTGATACTAAACTCAGTAAAATAGACCGTGAACGAATGACCTTCACTAATAAAATTGGAGATGTTGTTCGAGACCTACCTATCATTGACTTTTTAGATCCTTATTATAAGGTAAAACAAGTTGTGGTTCGCGATGTGAAGTATGATGTGAACTTTGCGGTGGTTCCCAAAGTGGATCGTTGTACCAGTTGTCATTTGGGAATCGAAAACCCCGACTTTGCTGATGCGCCCCAACCTTTTACTACTCATCCTAATTTAGATTTATATATTACATCTGCTTCTTCGCACCCCATGAACACCTTTGGTTGCACCAGTTGCCATGCTGGCCGCGGACGGGGAACGTCATTTGTATCATCTACGCACACACCAAGTAATGATGACGAAAAAGAACGTTGGCAGGAAGAATATGATTGGGAGGTTATGCACCACTGGCTGACCCCAATGCTCCCAACTAAATATACGGAAGCAAGTTGTTTCAAATGCCACTCAAATACAAGTGATTTAGCTGGTGCTGACAAATTGAACTTTGGATTATCCCTTGTTGATAAAGCAGGTTGCAATGGTTGCCATTATAATTCAGACTGGGCAAGTCAGACAAAAGCGGGTCCTGATTTGACAAAAATAAATCAAAAACTAGACAGAGAATGGGTTGCAAAATGGGTGAAAAACCCAAGGCATTTCCGATACAACACGCGCATGCCATCAATTTTTGAACAAGAAAACCAAGAAACTGAAGAAGTCATTGAATATAATGATGTAGAAATTGCAGGGATAACTGAGTACTTATTTAATGGGAACAAAAAAGAGATTGAAAGAAACAGTTCCCGCTTTTTAGGTAATGCCGAAGAAGGAGAAAAATTATTTAATTCAATTGGGTGTATGGGCTGTCATATTTCAGAAACTGATCCATCAGAAGCACCAGTCATTAACAGTTATTATAATTTAACTAAAGTACATGGACCAAACCTCATTGGATTAGGATCTAAAGTTTCATCTAAGTGGTTATATAATTGGCTAATGAATCCCCAGGAATATATGCCCACGACTAAAATGCCAAACCTAAGACTCGAGCCTCAACAGGCAAAAGATCTTACTGCATATCTACTAAAAAATAGAAATTTAGAATTTGAACAGACACCAAATCATTCCTATGATGATTCAGTCCTTAATGATCTCACTTTTAATTGGCTAAAAAAATCAAATCCTGAAAAATATGCGCTAGCCAAAGCTGAAAAAATGGATCTTAAAGATAAACTAAATTATATTGGTGAAAAAAGCATTCGTCATTATGGTTGTTTTGGATGTCATAATATTGATGGCTTTGAAACTGCAAAACCAATTGGTGTAGAAATCACCGAAGAAGGATCTAAACCAGTAAATAAGTTTGATTTTGGGCTATTCCATGATATTGAACATACTAATTATGCTTGGATAGAAAACAAACTCAGGACCCCAAGAATTTATGATCGAGGAAAAGAGAGTAAACATTTAGATTTACTGAAAATGCCTAATTTCTATTTCTCTGAAGAAGAAATAGAAGCAATTACTACGGCTGTATTATCATTTAATGCAAATATTGTTGCTGAACCATTACTAGCTTATCTTAAAGATCCTGATAACTATAAGAAAGGCCATCGTCTTGTAAAACAATATAACTGTCAAGGATGTCATTTGATTCAAAATCGTGGCGGTCAATTAATTGATGTTATTGGAGCATCTGAGTATGCACCACCCAATTTAAATACTGAAGGTAAAAAGGCAAATCCAGACTGGCTACTATCATTTTTTAATAATCCTGGAATTATTAGGCCAAACCTTCAAGTTAAAATGCCGAGTTTTCATCAAATCCCAGATGAAGAATGGGACGCTATAATAGCATATTTTAAGCATATAGATAATGAAAAGATATCTTACAGAAGTGACTTAGTTGTTGATGAAAAATCAATGGATTTTAAAGCTGGAGCGAAATTACATGAATTTGGTCAGTGTAATAGTTGTCACTTTTATGGAGAAGTATTCCCAACCGGAGATGCTCCTACTTGGGCTCCTAACTTAGCCATGACAAAAGAACGCCTCAATCCTGATTGGGTTAGAGAATGGCTTTATAATCCATCAGATATAATGCCGGGAACAAAAATGCCTGCACCTTATCTACCAGATAGTGAACTTCTATCCACTGATGGAGCTGAAAAGGATTGGGGTAAAGCTCTTGTCGTTCTTGAAGGTGATACAACAAGAATGCTTAATGGGTTGAGAGATTATATGTGGAAAATCAAAGGTAACACAAATATTGATGCAATTATAAAAGACTATTTTGATGAAAATGGTTATGATTTTGGTGGAGACGAAGATGAAGATGATTGGGGTGACGACGAGGACTGGTAAAAACCTATTTTATATTTAAAATTAAAAAAGCCAATCACCTGAAAGTGGATGGCTTTTTTAATATCTTTTTTTACTTTTCTCTCAGCCAACCTGTGGACAGCACTCTTTTAAAAGAGATGAACTGGAGTGAGTTATTTAATTAACAATTCAATTGCAGTTTTCACGTTTCCTACTTTCCAATTGTCGCCGGGCCAGTAGCCTAATACCTCACGGTTGGGACCTATTAAAATAGACCGAAGTGTGTGGCCAATTTTGTTTTCTTCAATTCCCCAAAAGTTGCAACCACTTTGTTTGGCTAGACGATATACATCTTCAATATGATCCGTACTTGACCATACTTTCCAATTATCATGATCGCTAATGGTCGAGCCATAAAAATCTTTTAAAACTCTTGGAGTATCATATTTATAATCAAAACTGACCATAACAAATTCAATATCATTTCGATCTTTAAAGGATTTTACCAAATAATCATTCTTAATTACCACGGCAGGGCACATGGTGGGCATAGGGCACCGTGTAAAAATAAAAGACAAAAACCGGTATCTCCCATCGGAATTTGACAATCGAACCTTTGAGCTATCTAAGTTCAAAAAACTTACATCATCCAGTATTTCACCAATCTCTCTTTTGGCATATTCTTCATCTTCGAAAAAATCATTCTCCTCATCCTCCGGCAATTTCCCCTGCCCCACAACTTTAAACTTCCGAGCCCACGTGGATGTATCGCCCCAAACAAATTCAAAATGAACGCTATCACCGATAGACAAGCCATTGATCTCGTTCAGATCTTTCAAATCAAAGGGCATGACCATGGGATACATAAGATCAGGAATTGTATCATGTGCAATAACGATCATCATGGAATCCGGTTTGATCTCATAAACTGCCCCCTTTACAAGATATACTTTTTCCGGGGCACTGCAATTATATGCGATGAAGATTGATAAAAATAATATTATCTTTTTCATAGTTAAGATTAGTCAAAAAAAAGGCGGAGCAAATGCTCCGCCTTTTTTATTCATTAAAACGTCTAATTACTTTTTCTTTGGACGGGTAAAAGTAAAATCTTTTATCGTTTCACCGTCACCAACGGTCACAGTTGCAGTCAATGGTTTTTTCTTGAACTTTTCCTGCCAGCAAACCACTTCATAAGACCCAGCTGGAATGCCATCAATGGAGAAATTACCATTCTTATCTGTAACAGAAAAATAAGGATGATCTGAAACCAAGACCCAAGCTTTCATCCAGGGATGCACATCACATTTAATGTAAAATGGTTCTGGTTCAGATTTCGCAAAAGATGCTTTTTTTTCTTTTACAACTCTCGGCATAGCAAAATTAAATTCCTTATTCACATTGGGTCTGGAGTGGATATTATGCAATGTAGCGTCACTGTTTTTGATCAGCAGTTCTTGTCCTGAAACCAGCCCAAATACATGTGGATTATAAATACAGCCATTTTGATCTAAAACGACAGGATCTGCAGGTGAATCACCAGTATAAGAAACATTCTTTAAATAAACAATTGCTTCAGCCATGGAGCCATCAGTTGCCATTTTAAAACTCTCACTATAAACCGGGCCGGAATGAGATGCTCCACAAACTGGATCTGCATCCATTCTTAATCGTTTTGATTTTGGAGCTTTTCCATCATATTTCACGTGGCCTTTTAAGGTACCAGCATCCACAAATGCGATTGCAACAGTCAAGGCAATTCCGCTGATGATTAATTTCTTAAGCTTCATGTTATTATTCCTTTGATAACTTGGTTAATTCTGATGTGAAATTTACCAGTTTTCTTTTACAATGGATAGAATATTTAGGCGCATCTTCCTATGAAAAGTTAAAGTTAGTTTAGTATTTTCTGCTCCCATTTTTAACCCGGAGAAAAGAAACTCAAATGTGGATATTTATGATCACCTGTTACATCCTCATGTTTATTAATTTTATAAACTTAACCTTGACAGGAATTAGCGGATATTTTCAATTAGATTTGCTAGGTGCAAACCACCCTCGCTTTGCATTGTTTATGATCTTGATCTTTGCCATAACAGAAACAGTAGTAATGTATTTTTTTATTTCTACCGGAAAGGGAATCAAGGAAGCCATTTTAAAAAAGTTGGGAGAAAATGAACTCTGGATACGGGAACGAAAATTGAAAATGAAACTGTTCCCGCATCTCATGTTAACACTTACCTTGGTGGGCGCCGTATTTATTCATGGTGGTGCGGTGGATAACCACTTACCATCATCTTGGCTACACGGACCTTTATTCCTCATCGCTTACGGACATCATGTCTGGTCACTCATAATCAAGAATTATGCCTTTAAAGAACAGATAGCTATTATTTCAGAACTAAAACCAGATACTGAATAATGTATTACGGTGCCAAAGGATTGGAAATCCTGGGTATGACACTGATCGGAATTGGGTTTATTATTAAATTTCCCCGATTGATGGATCCCAAATTGCTCCTCGCTGGCATTGCTTTTTTTGTGGCAGGGTGGGTAATAGAAAAATATATCCTACAGTAAATTTCATTTCTTTCATTTTAAAATTTATTAGTAAATTGGTGATCTAATATTTTTAGAAAAACATGGCAAACAAATATAATCATTTTAAAGGAATTCCAGATCTACCGGACGTTCCTAGAGAAAAAACAAAACGTCCGAAGCTAATGGCAGTTGTTGATGAAGATAATTGCACAGGTTGTCAAGTATGTGTGCCGTTTTGCCCCGTGGATTGCATAGAACCAGTAGCAAAGGATAAATATGAAGTTCTTATCCCACCGGTCCAGGTTCGTTTTAATGAATGTACAGGCTGTCAAGTTTGCGCCCGTGTATGTACTAAGATGACTTGGGATGCAATACGAATGCTTGGAACGGATGTTTTTGAACAAAATTATGGTCTAGCAATAGACTGAACGATTCTTAACTAATTTAATTAACATCGGAGAAATCACGTGAGTAATGATTCTCACCACAAAGAGAATTTTTTACAGAAATATATTTTTTCTGTAGACCATAAGATAATTGGCCTCCAATATGGGATTACTTCGCTGTTGTTCCTGCTTTTTGGATTTTGCCTGATGATGGTCATGAGATGGCAATTGGCCTACCCAGAAACACCGGTTCCAATTGTCGGTGGCATATTAGGTGAAACAGGTATTCTAATGCCTGAGATCTATAATATGTTGGGCGCTATGCATGGGACGATCATGATCTTCCTAGGTATCGTGCCTTTAGCTGTCGGTGCATTTGGAAACTATATTGTTCCTTTGCAGATTGGTGCACCTGATATGGCATTCCCAAAATTAAATGCTGCCAGTTACTGGTCTTACTTTATTGGTGGGGTGATCATGCTGACAAGTTTCTTCATGCCGGAAGGTGCTGCAAGATCTGGATGGACATCTTATCCACCACTCTCAATCTTTGAAACCGGTCAAACTACATGGCTTATCGGGATGCTCTTTTTAATTACATCTTCCCTGCTTGGATCTATGAATATGATTGTCACCATTGTTCAACTCCGTGCCCCTGGTTTGAGTTGGTTTAGATTGCCCTTTTTTGTTTGGGCACAGTTTGTCACTGCTTTTTTATTGGTCCTTGCTTTCCCACCCCTCGAAGCAGCTGCAGTTCTCCAATTAATGGATCGAGTAGCTCATACAAGTTTTTTCTTGCCCAGCGGATTGGTCTACAGCGGCGCACCCGTTGATGTTTATGGCTCTGGATCTCCCCTTCTTTGGCAGCATTTATTTTGGTTCTTAGCTCACCCGGAAGTATATGTGTTGATTCTTCCTGCCATGGGAATAGTGGGAGAAGTGATTGCCAACAATACACGGAAACCTCTTTGGGGTTATAAATCCTTAGTCTATGCCACCGTTTTCCTTGGCTTTATGTCCTTTGTCGTTTGGGCACATCATATGTTCCTTACGGGAATGGGACAGGCCATGAGTGCTTTTTTTCAAACAACTACCATGATTATTTCGATTCCATCGGTTGTAATTTTAACTGCGTTCTTCATTTCACTATGGGGAGCATCTATCCGTTTTACAACTCCCATGTTATTTGCGTTGGCATTTTTACCCATGTTTGGGATTGGTGGTTTAACTGGTCTCCCTCTGGGTGTAGGAGCATCGGATATTCATCTTCATGATACCTATTATGTGATTGGTCACTTTCATTATGTAGTAGCACCTGGTACTATCTTCGGCCTTTTTGCTGGAATCTATTATTGGTTCCCTAAAATTACAGGGAGAAAAATGAGTGAAGCTCTGGGGAAACTTCACTTTTGGCCATCACTCATTTTTATGAATGGTATTTTTATGCCTATGTTTATCCAAGGGCTTGCCGGCGTCTCTCGCCGTTTGTATGATGGTGGACAACTTTATGCTCATGCTCAGGATGTGCTGCAATGGAATGAATTTATGTCTATTTCCGCCTTCTGCCTTGCGGCAGCACAGATTCCATTCATTATTAATATATTTATTTCCATGTTTAATGGCGAAAAAGTAGATCGGAATCCATGGGGTGCAACAACCATTGAATGGTCAGCGCCTTCTCCTCCCCTCCCCCATGCGAACTTTGAAGGCGATGTTGAAGTGTATCGAGGACCTTATGAGTATAGTGTTCCCGGTGCAGATAAAGATTTCTCACCGCAAACAGAAAAATAAAGGACTCTGACGGTGCAAATTCCATACACAATTGAAGAAAGACCAGATACAGGTCTAAATAATTCTAAACTTGGAATCTGGGTTTTTCTGGCTTCCGAAATTATGCTTTTTGGCGGATTATTCTCTGCATATGTTTTTTTGAGAATGGCAGCGCCAGTAGGCGATTTTGCCTACTGGGGTTCCAAATTGAGTATCCCTATGGCAACTTTTAATACCTTGGTATTGATTTCGTCGAGTGTAACGGTAATCATGTCATGGGCATCTTTGAAAATGAAAGATTTCGAAAAATATAAAATGTATATGGGACTTACTCTCCTGTGCGCATTTATATTTCTTATTGTCAAATACTTTGAATACACTGGGAAATTCCACCATGGGATTTACCCGTCATCCAGTACATTCATGGGAATCTATTTTACATTGACTGGTTTACATATGTTGCACATAATCGGTGGTATGATTGTTATGGGCTATTTCTGGTTACCTTTTGGGAATAAGATGTGGCATTCCAACCCTGAACAATTTACGAACAGAATTGAGGTTGCGGGACTTTACTGGCACTTTGTGGATCTTGTCTGGATTTTCCTTTTCCCAATTCTTTACTTACTTTAGGGGACAATAATGAGCGATCATGATAACGGACATATCCAAGAGCACATTAAGGTTTATTTAACCGTATTTGGTGCCCTGGGAGTCTTAACACTCTTAACCGTGGCAGTCTCCTACCTGAATGTGTCAACAATAGAGGCCATCTTTTTAGCCTTGACTATCGCAACAGTGAAAGCCAGCCTGGTGGCGGGATATTTCATGCATCTCATTACCGAAAAACAAACTATTATCTGGCTCTTAATCCTGACATTTATCTTTTTCCTGTTTTGCATGTTCATCCCCATGATCACTTTTATTGACCACGCCAGTCTTTCATGATTTCTCTTAAACAATTCCATTTCTTTTTCATTGCTGTTTCTATTCTGATTACCGGATACTATGGTGTGTTTGAAATGACTCATCCTTCCAATCCCGGAACTGTTTCCAACATGCTGGCAGCAATTTCTTTCATGGTGGCTGCCGGGCTCATCGTCTATGGATTTTCGGTGGTGAAAAAATTCAAACAGATCTGATTCATGAATAAGAATACTTACATAATCATCCTTTTATTCATCCTATTATTTGTTCCGGAGACGGCTGATGCATGTGCCACTTGTTTTGGCGACCCAAGTGCACCGGCATCTCAAGGAATGAATTGGGCGATTATTACATTGCTAGGTGTTACAGGTGGAGTATTGGGTGGTGTAATCAGTACGATCATTTCGATCGGGAAAAAAGACAAAAATTTTCAAAAATTGAATAAACAGTAGAGGATCTTCTTTTGATCGATATTCTCCATAAACTAGGTTTACCCATCAATATGTCGGTGCAGGGCGCTGCTATTGATCAAATTAATGCAATTGTCCACTGGTTAATGCTCGTTTTGTTCGTAGGCTGGGGTTTATTTTTCATAGTCAGTCTTGTCAAATTCCGTGCATCTAAAAATGCGAAAGCAGATTATACAGGCGTCAAGTCTCATTTGTCATCTTTACTGGAAGCAGTTGTAGCTGTGATTGAAATTGTGATCCTTTTTGGATTCGGATTTCCAATTTGGGCCGCACGAGTCACTGATGTTCCATCCACATATGAATCCGTTCATCTTCGCGTTGTAGCACAACAATTTGCCTGGAATTTTCATTATCCTGGACCAGATGGAAGATTTGGTAAAACACAGGCTGATCTTGTGGATGAACAGGAAAACCCAATAGGCTTAGATCGTTCCAGCGACAATGCATCAGATGATTTTTATACAGTAAACCAATTGCATGTACCGGTTAATAAAAAGATACGAATTGATCTTACATCCTTGGATGTGATTCATAGTTTTGGATTGCCAGAACTTCGAGTAAAACAAGATATAATCCCGGGAATGGTTATTCCGGTTCATTTCACAGCTACCATGACATCGGACGAATTCCTTAAAACGACCATTGGAACCAAAAGGGAAGGGAAATCATTGGAAGTTGCCTGTGCTCAGCTTTGTGGGTTAGGTCACTACCGTATGAGAGCTTTCTTCACTGTTCATGATGATGACGGCTACCAATCTTGGCTAGATGAACAAGCAGAATACCTTGAAGAAGAATCTGATGATGACGATGACTGGTAGAAAATAGCCTTAATAGATTTTAATAAAAAAGCCATCCGCTAACAAACAGATGGCTTTTTTATTTTCAGTTTTTTTAGGGAGTTAAATCGTTCTGTATTGAACCTAACTGACAATCAGAGTAACCATTTAAGCCTAAGAAACCAATATTGCCCTAGATGGCGTTTTAAGCTTCATATGAGGTCAGGTCATGAAAGAGGAATTCTACTCTTACTCTCAAATGGCTCTTGGTGTTGATGTTTATTTTACAAGTATGTGGGGATTTTACTTGGAGACTGTCTGCCTGTGAAAAATTAGTGGGGGTTACTCACAAGAAACGGTGTTGGTCTTGGCGCAAAATCTTCCGACAGTACAGAGCTATATTAGTTCAGCTTCGAACGTGACCAGAAACTAAGTGCTGCGATTGTTCCTGTGGCAATCATTGGCGGTATACTCAAAGGGGTACCACGAAATGCTGGCATGGAAATTATGACAGCACACATCACAGAGAAACCGATAGCAGCGCCCAAAAGAATTTCTTTTTGGTTATCCACTTTCTCAACGATTCTGGATTGAAATGCAAAACACGCAACCATAAATAACATACCAGACATAATGTACCGATGAGTTATTCCTATTTCCAAAGCTAACCCTTCGGCACTAGGGTAAGACTGTAAAACAAAAAACTCTGGAACAGCAACAAAAGCAATCAAAAAAATCAGAGGTACTGTTGCAACTATAGACATCATTTTTTTATATGGCATATAAACTCCTTAATAATTGTTGAGATTGTCGATTCAAACACTTTTGAATCAGATATTACTCTTATTTTGTAATAAAAACCAACCATTTCATTACAGCTATACAAGGTAAAAAGCCTCACTTCTCGTCAGAGAAACAAGGCTTACTTTAGTGTACCGCGGAAAGGGCTCGAACCTTCACACCCAAAGGGCACCAGATCCTAAATCTGGCGTGTCTACCAATTCCACCACCGCGGCATAAAATTGGGGGGATAAATTACAAATTTTTCTCAATAAAAAAGCCCTTCACCTACAGGAAAAGGGCTTTTTTAATTACTCTATCTGAGGCATATTATTTCATCAAGATCATTTTTCGGGTGAATATCTTATTTCCTGCTTGCAGCCTATAAAGATAAACACCGGCACTAACTTGATTACCCAGATAATCATTTGCATTCCAGGTCACAAAATGACGACCAGCAGATTGGTTTTGATTAACAACCGTATTGATATTTCTTCCCATTAAATCATAAATATCCAACTTTACATCTGCTGCATCAGCCAAATCATAAGCGATCATTGTTGTTGGATTGAATGGATTCGGAAAGTTTGGATGTAGGGCAAATTCACCAGGAAGGCTTACTTCTTCGTCTAAGGCAACAACATATCCTGTAAACTGGCCAAACCCATGGAAAACGGTTGTTAGTGGGTTTGCACCTGCATCTCCGGTAGCATGACTGACCATTGACATAATTATGGATGAGTTATTCAAGTTATCATCAAATTGAACCTCAAATTCAAGAATGGGCCCAGAACCTGCTTCAATCCCTGAAGAAAAATCATAACCAAGAAAATAATAAGAGCCATCTTCTTGTTCTTCTGAACTACCATCTACTATTCCATCATCGAATCGGCCCACAGGAGTTACATTTGTTACTGTCATACTTTCGGGAAAATCAACTATTGTAAATTGCAATGTTCCCACCAATTCAGTATTATCTAAGTGAACCTCGAATGTTCCAGTCCCGCCGGGAATAAGTGCACCAGACGTGTTTTGGATTGTGTAAGCTGCAGGTGGAATTCCAATATAGACCTCACTCGGAATTGATTCGGCATGCATGGGCAAATCATTAAAATCTGTAATTTCAGCATCCTGTAAATCTAAAACAACTATAGATGCATCTGGTGTGCCGGCAGGAATTTCAAATGTAATATCAACTATATGTGACATTCCTGGATTGATTGGTGAATTATGAGCATTGTTCACCAAGGTTAATCGATAATAATTACCAATCACCATTCCTGACACTTCCCAGTCAGAAAAATCATGGGCATCACTTACGTTTACTTCGGTCCCCATCATAAATGGTGGATCAGGTGCTATATCCAATTGTAGTCCATAAACCGGTTGGGTATTCTCTAGCATTAATGAAGATGTAAAATTACTACCATCATCACCATAACCACCGGTAAAATGGATATATTGTGTTTCAATCCCTACCTCATAGGTAGCACTTTCACTGGTCCAATTCAAATCAACAAAGTTTACATCCTGGATAGCAGTGCCATTGGAGTAGGAAAGTGAAACTGTCATTGCATCATCTGCATCCGGGTACAAAATAGCGCGGCACACAGCTCCATTTCCAGCTGATAGGGGACTTCCAAGACTTATGCCAGTAATAGCAATAGTACCATTCCCCTGATTTGAAATCTCAATAGACCAATTCGAAGTTCTTTCAGTGGGAATAACATTGATACTACTAATAACATCAGGATAATCGACAATTTCAAAGTAGAACAATCCAAGATCTGTTTCATTATTTATGTAAAAATCCAATGTATCCATTTGCCCTGTAAGCGAAGCACCATCATCCATCCACAATTCAACCCATTCGACAGGTGTGGCAAAAACTGTATTAGTAGACTGGGATTCAGTTCCATCCGGGTAAATAGCTGTAACATAATAAAAATAAGTAGTACTGTTAACTACACCTTCGTCTAGATAGATTGTTGTATTGCCATCTACTTCCGCAATTTCTTCAAAATCGCTATCTTCATTATAAGATCGATACACTTTGTAGGCATCAATTTCTACTGGACGATTCTCAGGTGTGATAGGATTATCAATATCCACCCTTACTTCATAAGGAATTCCACCGCCAAAACGTTGAATCACATCTTCCTTATCAGCAGTAACAACCCAGGCGCCTGTTTCAGTCAAATTAAAATGAACGGTTTGTTCAACTGCCCTTGCACTAAAATTGATCATGATATCATCCACAGCCCAACCAGATGCCCAAGCCCCATTATCATTGGAATGGAATGCAATGTAAAGATTCGGTGCACCAGCGTATTCAGATAAATCTATAGATTCCATAACCCATTCTGATGTAGGATTCAAAGAAGTAACTTCAGTGAAATTAGATCCATCCGTACTCACTTCAATATGTGCTGTTTGACCATATGCACCATCATAATAAGATGCAAAATTCAAATTGATATTTTCTGCCCCGCTAACATTGATGGGCGGTGTAATCAAATAATCGACGGAACCATCATCATCAGCCATATCATCATTGGAACACATATACCAGGTGTGGGAGGGGACAGCCCAGAATGCACTTGAACCATCTTGCGTAATGAACCAGCCCTGGGCAGAGCTGGTGGTCAACGTCCAACTTTCAGGAATTTCACCTTCTTCAAAATTTTCTTCAAAATCTTCAGGGATTGGCCCATAAGGAGGATCCCATGATAGAAGGACCTGTGCATCCATTCCATCTTGTGCTTCTAAATTGTGTGGTTCTTCAATATAACCTGGGGTAACTGTAACTGTTCCAGAATCTGCACCAGCGACCCAATAGGTGCCGCCAATTTCATCCGTGACAATCGCATTATCAAAATTCACACCAACATTTGAATTGTAAGCATTCGTATGAACAGTCATGGTCATATTTAAAATTGCACCTTCACCTGGAGCAATATTCCCATTGTTGCCGTCATACATGATAACACGAGTCATCCCATTATCTAATTGGGTATAATCCACAGAAAATCCGCTTGAACGATCTGTGGTAGTAAAACCAGATACATCAAGATAGTCGGGTGTATCATAAAGATCAAACTGGAGACCCCCGACAACCCCGGGATTATCTAAATTAATATCGAGAAAAACTTCTTCATTCACATCGCCCGTATCAGATGTTGCACTTATTGTAACGACATTTCCAATAATAATTGATCCGCCATCTGCACTGCTTTCTAATACGTTTCCATCCTCATCACTTACAGCCAATGAGAACATATCCAAATCCAATGACGCAGATAAAATAGCTGATCCATCAAAATGAAGATTTAAAACGACACCGTTACCACCTGCGCCAATACCCGTGGCATTATTAGAATAAAAAACAACGCGACCGGATCCGTCTTCAAAAACAGTATAATCTGCACTGAAGTTTTCTTCATCAGATGGCGTTACATCTGAAAGTTGAACTAATGCAGGCAAAGCAATTACGTCGAACTGGAACCCTCCGACGCCATCGTTGGGATTGCTCAGGTTTACCGGGACGATAATGTCCGCAGTATATCCATCCACATCTACATCACTCAGTGATACCGTAACATTTGAAAAGGCAAATCCAACCAGTACCATTAAAAGGACTAATGGATTAAAAGTTCTTCGCAATAAGATCATATTGTCCTCCGACAATTTTGAAAATTAAAAAGGTAAAAAAATTAATTAGACGAATCTCATCGAATATTCTCTAACATAAAGCCAAATGTCTTTCATTAAAATAACGATTTTCTACCTATAATTCACTCATAATTTATTTTTTCAATGCTTGGGTAATATCGTCATATAAATCTTCAATATGTTCAATGCCAACCGATAATCGAATGAGGCACTCCGTGAGCCCTATTTCATTTTTGATTTCCACTGGCACGGATCCGTGAGTCATGCCAAATGGAACACAGACCAAACTTTCTACGCCACCAAGACTTTCTGCTAAGGTAAATAATTTAATTTTTGATAAGAAATGGTCACGTGCTTCCACCGATCCTAACTCTATAGAAATGATGCTACCAAAGATGGGTACACCGTCTGAATTAAGTTGCTGACACTTTGCCAATTCAAACTGAGGGTGAGATTCAAGGCCGGGATACATGATTGATTCAATGGAAGGATGAGATTCTAATCGATTTGCTAATGTCATGGCATTATCCGATTGTTTCTGAACACGAAGACCCATGGTCTTTGTACTACGAAGCAACATCCAACAATCAAATGGACTCGGCACAGCTCCACCAGATTTTTGGATAAAATAAAGTCGGTCTGCTAATTCTTTCTCATTTGTTATTAATACTCCACCTAGCAAATCACTATGTCCGCCAATAGATTTTGTAGCACTATGCATGACTAAATCTGCACCGAACGCTAAAGGGTTTTGTCCATAAGGGCTCATAAAAGTGTTATCAACAGCCAACTTAACATCATGTGATTTGCATAACTGTGCAATTGCTTTTATATCACATAATTCCAATAATGGGTTAGTTGGTGTTTCAAGAAAGATCCATTTTGTATTGGGCTTGATTACATTTTCAACTTGATCCAAAAACCGCGTATCTACAAACTCAAAATAAAAACCATGTTTGGATAAAACTTCAACCGCCATTCGATAGGTACCACCATAAGTATTCCTACCAATAATAACATGGTCTCCCTGATTCAAGGTTTGGAATAGAGCTGTTGTGGCAGCCATCCCACTGGCAAATGCGATTCCATAATTTGCACCTTCCAACGACGCAATATTTTCTTCATATCGCTGTCTGGTTGGATTGGCTGCACGTGAATAATCAAAACCACGGTTTTTGCCCACACCACTTTGTTGATATGTTGATGTAAAATGGATTGGAGGCGACACAGCTCCGGTTTCTTCATCCGGTTTATTTCCAACATGAATCGCTTTAGTTTCGAACCGTAATTTTTTCGACATTATGACACCTGAGTATATCCTCTATTTAAATAATTCTGGAGTTTTTTATATTTGATCTCAATTTGTTTTCCATCGGAACCTCGAACCGTTACCTTTTCATTCCGGCCATGTTTTTCTCCGACTTGGACCGGTGTTCGAACCTGTTGGGGCTGGTTTGCTTTTTGCCCATCTGGCTGCCCCTGAAATCCCATGCCAGTTGTATCTTGATGAGATGTTTGGACATTTCTGACGGATCGTTCCTGAACACCCTGTGGTTGTTCCATCCCTTGAAGCTGTGTTCTGAATAATCGTTGAACCGTAACAGAATTCATGTCTGTCATCATTTCCTGAAACATTTTAAATCCTTCTGATTTGTATTCTAAAAGTGGATTCTTCTGCCCATAAGCGCGAAGATTGATCCCTTCTCTCAACTGATCCATGGCATAGAGGTGGTCTTTCCATTTATCATCGATAGTTCGCAGAATCACAAATCGTTCGAAACCACGCAACGCATCTTCCGGTAGCAAGGATTCCCTTGCTTTATAAATGGATCTTGCATCTTCTCCGACCCAATCTCCAATATCGTTTGCAGTTAGGTCTAAATTCCCAGTTGACGCCTTGATCTGCTCTAAAGATGCATCTACCATGATATGGGAAGCAAAAGATTGCTTCAAATGATCCCAATCCCACATGTCTGGTGTTCCCATTAAAGATTGGGCTTCGATCTCATCCATGATAAAATCATCCAAGATCTGCTCGGTTGTCCCGTACATATCTTCTCCGGATAAAGCTTGGTTACGAATATCATAAACCACCTGCCGTTGTTGATTCATCACATCATCATATTCAAGAAGATGTTTCCGAATACCAAAATTTCGAACCTCCACTTTTTTTTGCGCATTAGAAATGGCTCGTGTGACCATTTTTGCAGAAATGACTTCACCTTCTTCTATTCCCATTTTATCCATAATGGTCGCCACGCGATCTGAACTAAATAGACGCATCAAATCATCTTCAAGTGATAAATAAAAACGGGATGAGCCCGGGTCACCTTGTCGACCGCTTCGCCCCCGTAACTGTAAATCAATTCGACGCGATTCATGGCGTTCTGTTCCAATAATATGGAGCCCACCTAATTCCTTAATCCCTTCACCCAGTTTAATATCGGTTCCCCGGCCAGCCATATTGGTTGCAATCGTAACAGCGCCAAGTTGACCAGCACGAGCCACAATTTCGGCCTCACCTTGATGTTGTTTTGCGTTCAAAATATTATGAGAAATATTATTCCGTTTTAGCATACGCGCTAATAATTCAGAAATTTCTACAGAGATTGTTCCAACTAAAACAGGTTGACCGCGATGATGGCATTCAGAAATCTCGTCAATAGCCGCATTATATTTTTCCCGTTTTGTTTTATAAACCAGGTCTTCCCGATCATCCCGGATAATATCCCGATGAGTTGGTACCACAGTCACATCCAATCCATAGATGGATCCCAATTCTTCTGCCTCAGTTTCTGCAGTTCCTGTCATGCCTGCCAATTTATCATAGAGCCTGAAATAATTTTGGATGGTGATGGTGGCCAATGTTTGGGTTTCTCTTTCAATTCGGACATTTTCTTTTGCTTCCAGAGCCTGGTGAAGTCCATCGGAATAACGACGACCTGGAAGAACCCTGCCCGTGAATTCATCCACAATCATGACCTTCCCATCCTGTAGAACATATTCCACATCTTTTTCATACATAGTGAAAGCACGAAGCAATTGATTAAAATTATGGATAGTCCCGCTTCGTTGCGCATGGGTTTGGTGAGCTTTCTCTTTTTCCTGTTCCTTTTCAATTGAAGAAAGATCACCCATCTCATCAATTTCTAAAAGCATTTCACCCAAGTCTGGAATTATAAATGTCTCAGGATTGTCTGGTGCCAGTAAATTTCGGCCCTTATCAGTCAAATCCATGACATGACTTTTTTCTTCAATAGCAAAATAAAGATCGTCATCTACCTCATGCATTTTCTTATCACGGATATAGATGGATTCTATATCCTGAGCCAACTTTAACATGCCTGTTTCCTGGAATATCTTCATGACCTGTCGATGCTTTGGCATGCCTCGTTGGGCCTGGAGCAGTTTTAATCCTGCAGCATCTTCATCATCTTCTAACAATAATTTTTTGGCTTCCTGAACAAGCTCGGAGACAAGAGCAGTTTGTTTTTTCACCAATTGTTGAACACCAGGTTTTAGAGTGGAAAACGTTTCATCCACAGGGGCATCCACAGCACCGGAAATGATCAAAGGTGTTCGGGCTTCATCAATAAGGACACTATCCACCTCATCAACAATTGCAAAAGCATGACCGCGCTGAACCATATCTTCTTTCTGAAGTGCCATGTTGTCACGAAGATAATCAAAACCAAATTCATTATTGGTCCCATAGGTGATATCCCGTTCATACATTTCTCGGCGTTGTACATTATCCATGGAATTCAAAATAAATCCTACCGTAAGACCTAGACGTTTATATACTTCTCCCATCCATTCTGCATCTCGTTGGGCTAAATAATCATTTACGGTGATTACATGAACTCCCCGTCCTGTGAGAGCATTCAAATAAATGGGCATAGTTGAAACAAGTGTTTTTCCTTCACCGGTTTTCATTTCAGAGACTTTGCCTGAATGAAGCGTGATGGCGCCCATTAGCTGAACATCATATGGAACCATTTCCCAGAGTGTCTCTTGACCGGATATACGCCAAGAAGAGCCGCAAATTCTACGGCACGTTTCTTTAACGATGGCAAAAGCTTCTACCATGATAAAATCGAGGGCACCTTGCTCCGCTTTTAAGATCTCTGCTTCTCGCTCCTGTCGATCCATATCTGCATGGAGAGATTGAGCTTTCTCTGAACGCTGATTGATCACGAACTCTTTCAATTCTTGTGTTCGAGTGACCAGATCATCATCTGTTTTGGAAGAGAATGTCTCATACAATTGGTTTATCTTGTCCAAGGTAGGAAGGAGTTTTTTCATCTCCCGATCAGATTTTGTACCAAAAAATTTTGCTAGTATCATTTTAATTAATTCTTATTTTTTTGTTGAAATTCTTTATAAACCGCATCCAGAATCCCATTGATGAATCCTGAACTTTCTTCTGTGCTGTACACTTTGGCGATTTCCACCATTTCGCTAATGGAAACCTTGGGTGGAATATCATCCATGTAAAAGATCTCGCAGATGCCCATTCTTAACAAAACTCGATCTATTTGTGCCACTCTGTCAAATTCCCAATTTTGGAGATGACTTTTGATCATATCATTTGCCCAATCCACATGATCCAATACACACTGAAAAAGAGATAAAATAAATTTGAAATTTTTATTTTTTTCAGGATATAAAGCCATTATTCTGTTTAAAACAATGGCGGGTTCATCCTCAGAAAACTGTTGGGCATATAATGCTTGCAGTACACTTTCACGTGCGACCCTTCGTGGATGTATTTTTGAATTTATCATTGATTTAATTATTTTACAGGCAGAATCCAACCAAATGGATCTTCAATTTCTTCGCGCTGAATTCCCACAAGCATTTCCCTAATTTTTTTTGCTATTGGTCCCATTTGATTTTGATTTATCTCAGTAGTTTTCCCTTGGTAGGTTATTTTCCCAACTGGTGTAACAACCACAGCCGTTCCTGTACAAAAAACTTCTTCTGCGCCTAAAAGATCATTGACTGTTATTTCAGTTTCTTTCACGGTAATTCCTAAAATATCCGATGCAACCTGGCATACTGATTCTCGTGTGATTCCACCTAAGATTGACCCATTCAAAGCAGGTGTTTTTAATACTCCATCCTTGTAAATAAACACATTTGCAGACCCTAATTCTTCTACAAACTTTTCATCTTTTGCATCTAAATAAATATTTTCATCAAAACCTTCTGCCTTGGCCTCCATCAGAGAGAAAAGAGATGCAGAATAATTTCCAATTGCTTTTGCATTCCCAATCCCTTTGGGTGCTGCACGATGGTAATTAGTATTCACTTTTAAATTAAGCGGTTTAATGCTTCCTTTAAAATAAGGGCCCACCGGTGAAACGATAACCATAAAAGTATATTCAGATGTTGGACCCACGCCAAGAATAGGCGCTGTTCCCCAAACAACCGGACGAATATAAAGACTTCCCCGTCCATAGGGCGGAACATAATCTATATTATCTTTAACTGTTTTAATCACAGCGTCCACAAAAAAGTCTGGATCCATTTCTGGCATACAAATTCGTCGGGTGGAAAAAGCCATTCTTTTCCCATTCATATCGGCCCGAAAAAGCACCACATTCCCTCTCGAAGAGCGAAATGCTTTCACCCCCTCAAAAACACCTTGTCCATAATTCAGGACACCTGCAAAAGGAGACAAAGAAATATCGCCGTAAGGAATTAAATCACCGCCAGACCACTTCTCGCCTAAGGCACAGGTGGCGCGAAACATACTTTTTGTTTCCGTAACGTTAAACTCCAGGGAATCCCAATCAATATTTGGTTTTGTATCTAAACTCATTTTAATAAATCTCTGCCAATAACAAGTTGTTGGATTTCGGATGTGCCCTCATAGATCTGTGTAATCTTCGCATCCCTCATGAGTCGTTCCACACCATATTCCTGCATATACCCATACCCACCATGAATTTGCACACATTCTGTTGCTGCTTTCATGGCTGTGGATGATGCATAAAGTTTTGCCATGGAACTTTCTCGATAATAATTTTTACCGTCGTCCTTTAATTTTGCTGCACGCCATACCAGCATTCGTGTAGCATCAATTTCCGTAGCCATATCGGCCAACTTATTCTGGATAGCACCAAATTCGCCGATAGTTTTTCCAAACTGTTTTCGTTCTTTTGCGTAGGATATACTTGCATCCAATGCAGCACGGGCTAATCCAAGTGCCTGTGCGGCAATTCCGATTCGTCCACCGCCCAATGCTTTCATAGCCACTTTAAATCCCTGACCTTCTTCACCAATCATATTTTCACAAGGAATCAAACAATTCTCAAAATAGAGTTCACACGTGTCCGACGCACGAATTCCCAATTTGTTTTCTTTTTTTCCAGTAGATAGTCCAAGTGTCCCTTTTTCAACAACAAATGCAGAAATCCCTTTATAACCAACATTTTTTTCTGTCATACAAAATAGAATGACAATATCCCCATTAATCCCATTTGTGACCCAATTTTTGGTTCCATTGATAACATAATGATCCCCTTCTTTTTTTGCAAAGGTTCTCATGTTGCTGGCATCAGAACCTGATTCGGGTTCGCTTAAACTGTAGGCACCTAGTTTTTCACCTATTGCCAGTGGTTTTAAATACTTTTCTTTTTGATCTTCGGTACCATAATCCACAAAAAGTTGACAAACGAGAGAATTATTCACGGACATGATTGTAGATGTTGCTAACTCTACTGCGGCAATCTCTTCCATAGCGATCACATAGGTCAAAGTATCAAACCCTGCGCCACTCCATTCTTCTGGAACCATCATTCCCATAAAGCCCAATTCACCCATCACTTTAATTTGTTCAGTAGGAAATTCAGCTTTATCGTCCCGTTCAATTACACCGGGCGCTAAATGTTCTTTTGCAAATTCCCGAGCAGTTTTTTGGATGAGTTCCTGTTCAGATGTTAGGGTGAAATCGATCATACTTTTTCCACGATCAAAGCGGATGCCTCTCCACCACCAATACAAAGAGTTGCTAATCCGTATTTTGTTTCGGTTCTGGTCATACCATTCATCAAGGTTGTAAATATCCGTGCTCCGGAAGCACCGATGGGGTGCCCGATAGCCACAGCACCACCATAAATATTCACCTTAGCAGGATTAATTTTAAAATCATCAATGGCGGCCATGGTAACTGCAGAAAATGCTTCATTGATTTCCCAAAGGTCGATATCATTTGTAGATAAATTTGCTTTTTCTAAAACTTTGCCAATGGCTTTTCCCGGCGCCGTGGTAAACCATTCCGGCTCATGCGCTGAAGAAGCTTGAGCCACAATACGTGCAATCGGAGTGAGTCCCAGTTTATTCGCTTTTTCCCAACTCATGACAAGAATAACCGCTGCACCATCGTTCAGTTTTGATGCATTTGCTGCAGTAATGGCACCATCTTTTTCAAAAACTGGCCGTAATGTTGGTATCTTATCAAATCTGGCTTTACCCGGTTCCTCATCTTCGGAAATAAATATGGAATCTCCATTTCTTTGTGGGACTTTTACCGGAACAATTTCAGAATCGAAGACACCTTCCGCCTGTGCTGTTTGGGCACGTTTGTATGAAGTTACAGCAAATTTATCCTGGGCTTCACGAGTATAATTCCGTTCTTTCGAAAGCATTTCTGCACAATTCCCCATATGGGTATCATTGTAGGCATCCCAGAGTCCATCATGAATCAAACTATCTATCATTTTCCCATGGCCTAGTCGTTGCCCGGACCGTGCATCTTGCAAAAGATAGGGCGCATTGGACATACTTTCCATACCACCAGCGATCACCACTTCTGCATCACCACACCGAATAGCTTGATCTGCCAACATCACAGCTTTTAATCCGGAACCGCACATTTTGTTGATTGTCAGTGCTTCTACCGAATTGGGTAATCCTGCATAAATAGCTGCCTGCCTTGCCGGGGCTTGTCCGATTCCAGCTGATAAAACATTTCCCATGATGACTTCATTTATTTGGGTTTTATCGATGCCGGTTTCTTCCACGACTGCTTTAATCGCAATTGCTCCAAGTTTTGGAGCCAATACGGATGATAAATTACCTTGAAATGCGCCGATGGGTGTCCGTTTCGCCGCAACAATAACTGATTGCCGTTGCATTGTATTCCTTTAAAATTCGTGTATACGAGAGTCTTGAAATTAAAAAACAATTTCAATCTTTGCTCTGAAAATAGATGGAAGTATTTTCAGAGAGAAAACCTCTATTAATTTAATTATTCTATATTTTTCTTAATGCAAGAATTTTCGTCATAAGCCTGGATTATTTTCATTACAAGCGAATGTCGTACCACATCATTACGATCTAAGGTGGCAAATCCGATACCTTCTACATTTTTCAAGATATCCGAAACTTGAACCAATCCCGAATCAGTTCGTCTTTTGAGATCAATTTGTGTGATATCTCCAGTTACAATGGCTCTGGAACCAATGCCAAGTCTAGTGAGAAACATTTTCATTTGCATCACGGTGGCGTTTTGCGCTTCATCCAGAATCATGTAGGCGCTATCCAATGTCCTGCCCCGCATATACGCTAGGGGAATAACTTCTATAGCCTTTTGTTCAAAAAGTTTTTTTAATTTATTTTCAGGAAGCATCCTTCGGAGTGAATCATATAAAGGAGCTAAATAAGGATCAACTTTTTCCTTTAAATCGCCAGGGAGAAAACCTAGATTTTCTCCTGCTTCAACAGCTGGTCTACACAGAATGATTCGATCCACCTCATGGTTTTCCAATGCCGCCACTGCAAAAGCCACAGCAAGAAACGTTTTTCCGGTACCTGCAGGACCAATGCTGAAAACTACATCATTTTTTCGAACTGTTTTCACATAAACTTCCTGACCCTTTGTTCTCGGTACTATTGCACCTTTTTTACCATAATGGATCACAATTCCCGGTACGTGTATTTCACCATTTGATTTTTCTTTTTTCGAGGTAACAAGAGCAATAAGGTTTTGCACATCTCTTACGGTAAGACTACCTTTTCCTGAAAGGGTTTCCATCATCTCATGAAGAATTTCATGGATATGTTCAACATCGGAATTTTCTCCCTGAATCTTGATCGTTTCACCTCGGGCAATGATGGTTGCAGGAATAGCTGCTTCAATGAGTTTTATATGGGTATCAGCCACACCTAGCAACGCTGTAGGCTCAAGCGTTTTTAGTTCAATGACCTTTTCCATATTCCAATGTAGACTGTAATTTCATCCATCAAAATTTAGGCTAAAGGATCCTTCATAACTTGAAACAAAAATACATCCTATTTCCTATTATATTTTTAGGATTCATTTTACTGGATTGTGCCGGCACCCAGCAAGATTCTATTGCCAAAACTCAGAATGTAGAATTTCTGATTGAGCAAGGGAATTATTTTTGGCAGCAGCGATCAGACTCTTTAACTCTGAAAAAAGCTGAACATTTTATCAGTCTTGCCTGTCAACAGCGTCCCGGTCAATTTGATATCGCTATTTTATATGCACAAATTCTGTACACCCGTGGATTATTTTTTGAAAAAGATGGTGAAACACAGAATAGTTTATTTTTACAGGCAAGCCAACTTTGTCAGGAGGCAGTATTAAATCATCGGGATTTTTCTGCGATCTATAAAAATACTCAAGGTGACAGTACCTTTAAAATGCTTACTGCATTGGCAGATGTACCTATTTCGGTTGTTCCCGGTTTATTCTGGTGGGCCACAAATTTGGCACGGTATCTAAATACAAGACCCGTAATCGAACGATTAAACCATCGGGAAATATTAGAGGTTTTGATGCATCGAACCTTGTCATTGGAACCAGGATATTTTTATAGCGGCCCATATCGGTTCTTTGGATCTCTTTATACTCGAATTCCTGGGATAGAACTATCCCAATCAGAAACCTATTTTAATCAGGCACTTTCTGCTAATCCGGATTACCTCGGCAACGCGGTTCTTATGGCAGAATTCTATCACCAAAAAGCAGGAAATCGAGAGCAGTTCCATACAATGCTCACTGATGTAGTAAAGGCTGATTTTTCAGCCAACCCCGAAGTTATAGCAGAAAACTTATTTTATCAGGATCGAGCTCGATGGCTCCTTTCTAAAGAATCTTCTTTGTTTGAATAATATATCGCACATTTATGGAATGAAGATCGGAAAGGTTTCTTTTAAAAAGATCGAAAATAGATTATTAATTCCACGATCATTTCGACAAACAGAATAAACAAATGAATGACTGAAACAATTTACTCCTGTGGTTGTTTTATGGTCTTGATGGCTCTAATTTCAATTAAACTTGATAAGGAACTCTCAAATGAATATACATTATACTATTCATAAATATATGGCTACCAACCTTATAACTTTCTCTCCTGATACGCCAATTGAAGCAGCAATCGAGTCTTTTTTAACCCATAAAATATCCGGGGCACCTGTTGTAGATGTTGCGGGTAAGTTGGTAGGGGTTCTTTCTGAAAAAGATTGTATGAAAACTCTCATGGAGGCATCCTATTACAACAATCTTGGTGGATATGTAAAAGAATATATGTCCACAGATGTTACTACCATTGATGTGAATGATACCCTTTCAAATGTGGCTGATAGTTTCATGAAATCCCGGTTTAGAAGATTCCCCATCTTAGAAGGAGACAAACTGGTAGGGCAAATCAGCCGACGAGATGTATTGCGTGCCATTCATCAACTTTCAAATGAGGCACAATCATAATGAAAATATTACGGATTTTTATTTTATCCGGACTATTGTTAGCAGGCTCAAATGATGCCCTATCCAAGGCATCCGCTGCAATGAAAGCTGGGATGTACAAGGAAGCTTTAGGCCATATTTCTGTTTCTCAACAGACTGATATGACCAATCCAGATATCTATCGCATGAAAGCTTTGCTTCATGAAGCCTTGGATGAACCCAATCACGCATTGATAGCATGGCAATATTGCTTAAAATATTCTAAAAATGAAATTTTAAGTAGCGAAGCCAAGGTGCACATCCAAAGCTTGAGCCTTGAATGATAAAACCATTTCTTTCTATTTCAATAATTTTCTTATTTGCTTCCTGCTGGAACGGCCCCGCTGTAAATGAGAATTATGATTTTACCACGGTGAGTTTCATTAAAATTATCCCAGTTAATGATCATGCCTATATTTCCGGCTCTGGTGAAATGGTTGAAACTAGTCTTTCCCATAGTTTCCTGAAATATGGATTTAATGTAAATGAATTATCAAGTGATTTTCCCACAATAACCCTTGGACATGGAGGAAAAACCCTTGAACTCTCTTGCATTATTACAGAATTCACTGATTCAGAAATAATCATTGTTCCCTATCGATACGAAGACCATGGTTCTACCACCACAACCGTGAGTCAATCTGCTGCAGCCGATGCAAAAACAGATAATGCAAAAACATCATCTTCCACAACTACCAAAACTGATGGTGGTGCCATGTCTTCTGGGAGTAAAGTGAATTATACAAGTGCCAGAGTCGGAATTATGCTCAAAATGATTGATGCAGATTCCGATGCATTGGTGTGGTCCAATTCCTATTGGTACAGCAGTCTTGAACTCCACCGTGCCATGGAAATCTGTGTTAGGAATGGGGTGAATCAGATGAGGAAGTTGTTTCAATAATTATCTAAATTCCTTTATAAATTCATATCCACTCGGTATGGAAATTCTGCTTTTATCCTACCCCTAGACTTCACTTTGGGTAGGAAGATTGTTGGTACGCATTTTATTTTTGAGTTTAATACTCAAGCCAACCTTTCCTTTTATTAAAATTGATATTGAGCGTACCTGTTTCAGAATATTGGCATTGGCAATTTTTATCGTTAATCAATTTCATTATCGCTCCGGCTTTGGCTATAACCGGTATTGGATGTTTTTATAATGAAAAGAATTAATTATGAGAATGGAAACAGAAAACCGTTTCGCAAAAGCCAACAGAATATATTATTTTTTAGATTTTTTGATTTGAATCCCCAACTCATCCAACTGTTCTTTTGATACATTACTGGGGCTTCTATCCATGAGAGATGTTGCTGAAGTTGTTTTGGGGAACGCAATTACGTCACGGATATTTTCTGTTCCTGCTAAAAGCATTACCAAGCGATCAAAGCCAAATGCAATTCCGCCGTGGGGTGGCGCACCATAAGTCAAGGCTTCTACTAAAAAGCCAAATTTTTCGATCGCTTCTTCCCGGCTTAATCCGAGCAAAGAGAAAACTTTTTCCTGCACTTTTGGTGAATGAATTCGAATAGAGCCACCGGCAATCTCATATCCATTTAAGGTTAAATCATAGCCACGACTCAAAGTGTTGGATGGATCCGAATCCAGCATATCAACATCTTCTTCTCTTGGTGCGGTGAATGGATGGTGCATAGCAATAAATCGGTCTGCCCCTTCATCATATTCGAACATGGGGAATTCTGTCACCCAAACCGGCTTAAAATCATCTTTGTTTGTTAACGCTTCACGTTTGGCAATTGCCACACGGAGCTGGCCTAAAGCATTCAGAGTAACGGATAAATTATCGCCAATCATGAATAAAATGTCACCATCATTCACACCTAATATTTCACACATGGTTTTTTGGAGATCATCAGAGAAAAATTTTGATATTCCGCCGGTAAACGCCCCATTTTCCCCTTTCATCCACGCCAGGCCTTTGGCCTTGTATTTTTTAACGAAATCTGTGAATTCATCAATATTCTTTCGTGAATATTTAGCACCGCCTTCCACCACAATGCCTTTCACTTTTTCAGCAGATTTGAAGGCATTAAAGTCTGAAGCATCTGTGAAGTCTTTCACATCTTGAAGTTTCATGCCATAACGAAGATCCGGTTTATCGGAACCATAGATTTCCATGGCTTCAGCATATGTTAATCTTGGAAAAGGATTGGGTAGATCAACACCACGTACCGATTTAAAAACATGACAGGTCAACCCTTCCATGTGAGCAAAAATGTCTTCTTCATCTATAAAAGACATTTCGATATCAATTTGGGTGAATTCCGGCTGGCGGTCTGCCCGAAGATCTTCATCCCGAAAACATTTTACGATTTGGAAATAGCGGTCATAATTAGCGATCATAAGAATCTGTTTATAGATCTGGGGTGATTGGGGGAGTGCGTAAAATTTTCCCGGATGAATCCGACTGGGAACCAAATAGTCCCGAGCGCCTTCCGGTGTGGATTTCATTAAAATCGGCGTTTCTATTTCTACAAAATCTTGACCGGACAAATATCCTCGAACGGCTTGATAGGTGTCATGACGAATCAGCATATTCCGCTGGAGTTCTTCCATCCGAAGTTCAAGATAGCGATACTTTAAGCGAAGGTTTTCTTCAGCACTGTCCCTGTCTGACAATACAAACGGCAACGGCGCCGCTTCATTCAGCATAATATATTCCGTAACGGCGACTTCGATTTCACCGGTTTCCATATTTGGATTTATTGCCGATTCAGCCCGATCTCTCACTGTTCCCCGGACAGACAAGACATCTTCCATAGACAATTTTTTCACCGCTTCAAAATCACCGGTAAAAGAATCAGCATCAAAAATAATTTGCGTTTTACCGTAACGGTCCCGGAGATCCACAAAAACCACCTGTCCATGGAGGCGAACTGTATTCACCCAGCCGTTTAGGTTAACAGATTTCCCACTGTGGGATTTTCGTAATTCGCCGTTTGTATGTGTCCGTTTAAACATATCTTAATTTATCAGGTTTTTTATTAATTAGTTCAAAAACAAAAAACTCGAAACAATAACCGTTTCGAGTTTTCTGTTTAAAATTTCATTTTTTCGAAAAATTATCTTTTTGAAACTCGTAAACGATTAATGGCCCGCATCAAGGATGCTTCTATACGAGCATCATCCATTTCTGAATCTTGTTCAGATTTGCGTTGAGTCGCCCGTTCTAAAGATTTTTCGGCGCGATCAGCGTCAATTTCGGATGCCGTCTCCACGGATTCAACCAACAGTTTCACTTTGTCTTTCATGATTTCTGAAAAACCGCCACTTGTGGCCAAGAATTCATCTTTGCCATCTCGCGTGACTTTGATCTCTCCAACCGCCAATGCAATGATCCCTTCACGATGGTTTGCCATTACGCCGAATGAGCCATCCAGTCCGGGACAGCGAACATAGCTCACTTGTCCTTCGTCCAGTTCGCGGATTGGTGTTACAATTTCAAGATTGAAATTGCTCATCAGGCAGCAGACTTCTTATGCTTTTCAAAAGCTTCATCCAAAGTGCCAACATAGGCAAATGCATTTTCCGACAGTTTATCTGCTTCACCATTTAGGATAGCTTCAAATCCGGAAACCGTATCTTCCAGGCTCACATATCGACCGGGAGTTCCAGTGAATTGCTCCGCTACAAAAAATGGTTGAGACATGAATTTTTGAATCTTGCGAGCCCGTGAAACCGTAATCTTATCATCATCGGATAATTCATCCATCCCAAGAATTGCAATAATATCCTGAAGATCTTTGTATTGCTGGAGCACAGACTGGACTTGGCGCGCCACGTTATAATGACGATCGCCAATGATTCGCGGATCAAGAATTCTTGATGTAGAAGCCAGTGGATCCACAGCAGGATAAATGCCCAACTCTGCAATTTTCCGTTCAAGAACCGATGTGGCGTCCAAGTGTGCAAATGCTGTTGCTGGCGCTGGATCAGTCAAATCATCCGCAGGTACGTAAACAGCCTGAACAGATGTAATCGAACCTTTCTTCGTTGAGGTAATTCGTTCTTGCAAGTCGCCCATTTCTGTGGACAGCGTTGGCTGATATCCCACAGCGGAAGGCATCCGACCCAACAGTGCGGACACTTCGGAACCGGCTTGTGTGAAACGGAAAATGTTATCAATAAATAAAAGTACGTCACGGCCTTCTTCATCGCGAAAATATTCCGCCATGGCCAACCCACTTAATCCCACACGGAGACGTGCTCCCGGCGGTTCATTCATTTGACCAAAAACCATGGTCGTTTTATTAATCACACCGGATTCGGTCATTTCGTTGTAAAGGTCATTTCCTTCCCGAGTTCGTTCACCCACACCGGCAAAAACGGAAAATCCACCGTGTTCCGTAGCAATATTCCGAATCAATTCCTGGATCAATACTGTTTTTCCTACACCGGCACCACCGAATAATCCTGTTTTACCGCCTTTTGTGTAGGGCTCCATGAGATCCACAACTTTGATCCCTGTTACCAGGGGCTCCGTGGACGTTGCCAAGTCTTCATGTTTTGGGGCTGATCGGTGAATTGGATATTTCTTTTCTGTAATACATTCACCTTTTTGGTCAATGGTATTTCCAAGAACGTCAAATAAACGTCCTAAAGTATTTTGGCCAACGGGCACTGAAATGGGTGATCCCGTGTCTTCAGTAACGTGGCCCCGAACCAAGCCATCTGTCGAATCCATAGCAACAGTTCGAACGACTCCGTCTCCCAAATGTTGTGCAACTTCCAGGACTAAAAGTCCATCATCACCACGATCAACATTGAGTGCATTATAAATATCAGGGACATGGCCGTCTTCAAATACGACGTCAACCACCGCTCCCATTACTTGTGAGATTTTTCCATTATTTGACATAAAAGGATGTTCCTTATGCGTTTAACCTAAAGCTTCGGCGCCACCGACAATTTCCAGCATTTCTGTCGTAATTGTAGCTTGACGAGCTTTATTGAATTGTAATGTAAGATCCTTGATCATATCTTGGGCATTTGAAGTGGCATTTTCCATAGCCAACATTCTAGCTGCCTGTTCACTGGCATATGATTCAAGTAAATATTTCCACATCTGAACATTCAGATGTCGAGGTATTAAAGATAATACTAATTCTTCCTTGGATGGTTCGTATAAGCGATCTTGAGGGATACTGCTACTTTCTTCATAGATAAGAGGTAGCAACACTTCTGATCTCACTTCTTGCTTCCCAACATTAATAAAGTAGTTGTACACCACGTGAATCTCGTCCACCTTGCCGCTGGTGAAATGGTCTATGATGCTGCGACCTATAATCATGGCGCTGTCATATTCCATTTCGGCCCAGAAATCAACATGACTTGTAATAATAGTGTATTCGCGGCGCTTGAAATGATCCCGGGCTTTTTTCCCGATACAGAACAGATCCACATTTTCTTTACCAAAAGAATCAATTTCATTTTGGGCAATTTTCAGCAAATTAGTATTGAATGCACCGGCAAGTCCACGGTCAGCAGAAACAACCACATAGGCTTTTCGCTTGACCTCCCGAACATCCAAAAGTGGAAGCATATCCCGATCCACATCCGGTAACAAATGGTGAATCACGTCTGTCAATGAATTACTATAAGGTCGTGATTGTTCCATTCGTTCTTGAGCACGACGCATTTTTGCAGCTGACACCATTTTCATAGCTTTAGTTACTTGTTGGATGCTTTTCACCGATTTTATACGGTTACGAATGTCCTTAAGATTTGCCATTAATTAATTCACGTTGAATCCCGCTTTAAATTCAACAATCGCTTTTTCAAGAGTCAGGGAACATTCATCTGAAATTTTCCCTTCTTTCACAATAGATGCGAGAGAATCTGCCGCATTTGCTTCAAGATATTCAAATAATCCAGTTTCAAATTCCAAAACTCGATTTACATCAATATCATCCAAATGCCCCTTTGAAACAGCAAAGATGATTGCAACTTGTTTTTCAACATCCATGGGAACATATTGATTCTGCTTAAGGATCTCAACCATCCGTTCACCCCGAGTTAATTGGGCTAAGGTTGCTTTATCCAAATCAGAACCAAATTTTGCGAATGCTTCTAATTCACGATATTGAGCCAGATCCAAACGGAGGGTACCGGCAACAGATTTCATAGCTTTGATCTGTGCGTTACCACCCACACGGGATACTGAAAGCCCCACATCAATCGCAGGACGAATCCCTGAATTAAAAAGGTTTGTTTCCAGATAAATCTGTCCATCTGTGATTGAAATCACATTTGTTGGAATGTATGCAGATACGTCACCTTCTTGCGTTTCAATAATGGGTAATGCAGTCAAGGAACCACCACCCAAGTCATCCGATAATTTGGATGCCCGTTCTAATAAACGACTATGAAGATAAAAAACGTCACCAGGGTAAGCTTCTCGTCCCGGTGGACGACGAAGAACCAATGACATTTGACGATAAGCCACAGCTTGTTTTGAAAGATCGTCATATACGATTAAAGCATGTTTACCACTGTCACGAAAATATTCGCCCATGGCTGCACCTGAGTAAGGTGCTATGTATTGTGTCGGTGCCGGATCAGATGCATTTGCAGCCACAACAGTTGTGTATTCCATGGCACCATTAGCTTCTAATTCTTGAACAAGAGCAGCAACGGTTGATGCTTTTTGTCCTATCGCCACATAAATACAATAAACAGGATCATCTGTTTTATGGGTGTATTTTTGATTAATGATAGCATCAATTGCAATAGCAGTTTTCCCGGTTTGACGATCACCAATAATTAGTTCTCGTTGACCACGGCCAATGGGGATCATACTATCCACAGCTTTGATACCAGTTTGCAAGGGTTCTGTTACAGGTTGACGAGCCATAACACCCAACGCTTTCCTTTCAATAGGAAGCGAGTGGGGGGTGTCTATTGGACCTTTTCCGTCAATAGGTTGTCCCAATGGATTTACAACACGGCCAAGCATTGCATTTCCTACCGGTACTTCCACAACACGGCCAGTCCGTTTTGCTAAATCACCCTCTTTCACCAGCCGCGTTTCACCAAACAACACGAGACCCACATTGTCTTCTTCAAGATTCAATGCCATCCCGAAAACACCATTCGGTAATTCGACTAATTCAGAACTCATTACATTTTCTAGACCGGAGACGCGAGCAACACCATCGCCCACTTGAATCACTTCTCCGACCTCAGCAACATCAACCGAACCATCAAATTTTTCGATTTGTTCGCGAAGTAGCTGGGTTAATTGATCAGTATGTATATCCATGATTTCCTAATTTTTTACAATTGCAACAACTCACCTCTAAGCGTTTGCAATTGGCTCTGAACTGAAGCGTCCAGATATGTATTTTCGATTCTAAGTCTGATTCCACCAATTAAAGCTTCATCAACATTTATGACTAGGTCTGTATTTTTTCCAAGTATCAAATCCAAAGATGATTTCAATGAAGATTTTTCATCTTCGGTGATACTACTGGCCACGGTTCCTTTTACAGAAACAATATTTTTTCCATGATTATAACGACGATTAAATAAACTGGTCACATCTCGAAAAATATTTGCAGCCTGATTCCCTTTTAAAAAAGAAAAAATTTCAGAAACCAATGGATGACCTACTTCACCCATCACATTATTCAAGATAGAAACCTTTTCTTCGCTCTTGATTCGTTTGGATTGAACAAAAGCCCGAAATTGGGAATTTATTTTCACCAAATCATTCACAGTATTTAATGCACTATGAACAGAATCTAAAACTTTATTTTGTTCTGAGACGGAATAAAGTGCTTTAGCGAGATGTTTTGCGTTATGTTTAAGCGCCATTGCCTTTTAGATGTTGAAGTGAGTCATCAATCAACGATTGATTATCTTCTTTAGATAGATTCCTTTTTATTACCTTTTCGGCTACCATCATTGTCAAACTCACCACTTCTTGGCGAATTTCACTTATGGCTTTGTCCTTTTCAACTTTGATCTGGTTTTGGGCTTCATCACGAATTTTTTTCGCATCTTCGCCTGCTTGAACCATAACACCAGCCTTGATCTTTTCAGCTGCTGATTTCGCTTCTACACGAATAGTTTGAGCTTCAGACCGGGCTTTAGCCATTATCTCTTCAGATTCTGCGTTGAGCAGTTCTAATTCTGTTTTGGCTTTTTCAGCATCTTCCAATGAAGATTTGATGATATTTTCCCTGGATTCCAATGCAGTAAGCAAGGGCTTCCAAGCAAACTTTGCCAAAACATAGAACAGAATCAAAAAAGTCAGAATCGTCCAAATGAACAGACCCGGATCTAATTGGACTAACGGGTTCGGAGTATTCGCACTCCCATGAACCTCTGTGGACTCATGGAAATCATCACCTCCGGGAATTCCCCAAATTTGATCCATAATTATTTACAGTTTTTGATTAAAGAATCAGCATTAAAAAAATGAACACTTCTGCGAGAATTGCAACACCTTCAAGAAGAAAGAGTGGCAAGTTAATGGCACCCGTGATCTTATCAGCGGCTTCCGGCTGACGGGCGATACCTTCTGCTGCTGCTGCTGCAAAACGGCCAATTCCAAGTGCTGCCCCAATGACTGTGAGCCCCAATCCTATAGGTACAAATACAGTTGCTTCCATTGTTTATATCCTTTTTTTATTAATGATGAACATTAATTGCCATCCCAACAAATACAGATGTAAGTAAGGTAAATACATATGCCTGTACAAGAACGACAATAATTTCGAGTGCTGAAATAGCGACAGCAATAGGGATGGCGACAAATGCCACTCCAACTCCTGCGATTGTACTATGAAACATTTCGCCAAAAATGGCCATGAGAGATAAAAGTGCCAACAGTGCAATATGCCCGCCTGTCATGTTGGCTGCCAAACGCATGGTTAGGGCAAATGGCTGTACAAAAAGACCCATCAATTCAATGGGAATTAAAATAATATAAACGGGCCATGCCAATCCGTGTGGCGCCAAATTTTTCCAATGATTAATAAAACCATGAGCCATCGTTCCCGCTACCATGATTGAAAAAAAGGTGATTGTTGCCAATCCGGCTGTTACATTGAAGTTCCCTGTGGCCGTCACACCACCATGAAGAATATTATTAATCATATTATGGGAGTCTGACGCTGGTACGTCTAATACAAAACGGTTAAATACGCCTAAAACATCAAAAATGGGTATCATACCAATCCCATTTGCAAATAAAATGAAAAAGAAAAGTGTCAGAACAAGCGGGGTCCAAGTCATGACCCATTTTGGCCCTACATTTGGCTTAACAATGGAATCTCGAATGAATTGAACAATGGCTTCAATACCATTCATCCATCCTGAGGGCGCAGCCTTGTTACTGGATAAAAATTTTCTAACAGGGATAATAACAGCAATCCCAACTAATAAAGCTACAATCCATAACATTAATACATGTTTTGTAACTGAGAAATCTATCCCGAAGAGTGGTGGTATATGATAAAGGGGATGTGATATATCAGAATTGGAAACATGGTGGATTATATTTGATCCAACCTGCTCCATCACGCTTTGAGAGGTGTGCCCGGTTTCAACTGCACTCATACTACTAATAATTTAATTCGATTTAGGTTTAGTTTACTTCGAAATATCTTTTACAATGACTGCTTCCAGTGCGTGAAGCCCTAGAAAAAAGCCCACAAAACTACACATGAATGATACAGGCTCAAAAGAATATAGTTTGAAAATAATGAGAATTGTTCCACCATAATAAACCATCTTTATCACAAATCCTGTTGCGATAGTTTTTGTG
>Ga0308019_10000178_pt1 | contig 39551 bp, 32 predicted proteins | sample Neamet284_FD_203135 | JGI IMG/M metagenome (GOLD analysis project Ga0308019, IMG submission 203135) | Marine microbial communities from water near the shore, Antarctic Ocean - #284 | ecosystem: Environmental > Aquatic > Marine > Unclassified | place: Southern Ocean | collected 2014-10-01
ATGTAGTTTTACCATGATCTACATGACCAATAGTACCCACGTTTACATGGGGTTTATTACGTTCAAATTTTTCTTTAGACATGTTCCTTACTCTCGTCGATTAAATTTAATATATGTAAATTTTACTCTCTAACTACTCAAAAATCTTTATTCATTTTTGGAGCCCACACCCGGAATTGAACCGGGGACCTCTTCCTTACCAAGGAAGTGCTCTGCCCCTGAGCTATGTGGGCAATTGTAAAACCTTTAAATCTCTATCATACCTTCCTATATTTGGAGCGGGTGATGGGAATCGAACCCACATCATCAGCTTGGAAGGCTGAGGTTCTACCTTTGAACTACACCCGCAACCCATTACTTTTTGACTCTTGTTTATCTAATATCTAGTGGTACTCCTTAGAAAATGCGCAAAATTTAAGATTTAAATTTATTTGTTAAATATCTTATTACGTATCATCTATTCATTATTAATATGTTTTATCTACTTTATCGCAGACTTATAAAATTTCTTACATGTCACCAATAAAGCTATATTCCTACTGTCTTTCAGACTCACCTCAAGTCCTCTGGTGGAGGGGGTAGGACTCGAACCTACGTAGGCATAGCCAGCAGATTTACAGTCTGCCCTCGTTGACCGCTTGAGTACCCCTCCGCGAGGACAAGCCGGCTATTGTGTAATCGTATGACCTAAGAGTCAATACCAAAGTCATGAATAATTTTATATCTCATGAAAATAAAATAAATTAATGAAATTATTGAAATAAAATTATTTGTTATAAGTCCAATGCCAAGGCTCATATATAAAACCAAAAATATTGTTCTTGGTATAAGGCATTGAGAATCCGAAATTTGCTGCATTTTGTAAAAGCCACGCGAATGCTAAGGATGAATCAAAATCTTCCGTTAGAGGGCGAACCCCTATTGTGGCTATATCTATTGCTATTCCTGCATGATGCTGACTAAAGCCAGGAGGAGCATTAACTTTTAATATATCCTCTATTATCATTCCTTTATCTAGCTTATTTTGTATAAGCTGAGCCTGGTAATCAAAACTCCTATATCCCGAAACCATTAATAATGAAATTTTATTTTTCCTGGCTGAATTGACGAGATTCTCCCAATTTAGTGCGGTTACCTCAGATAATTGTTGAATTTTACCAAATAAATTAGGCCCAACATTAACCAATTCATCCATATCATGGTAAAATGGTAAATTCCTTTTTAGCCCATAATCTATTGAGATTCCAAGTTTTTTATATGTACTCTTTTGCCGTCCAGTTAGCATTCTTAGTTACCAATTAAGTCAGATCAGGATATCCTATTGTTACTTTATATATAGATGAAGTAAAAACCTAATATGAAAAAAGATAAAATCTTCTCCAAAAAAAATAAAAAAATAGATCCGTTTGAATTTAATGCCGAAGTAGCTGGTGTATTCAAAGATATGCTACATCGTTCTATCCCGAGCTACCCTTCAACAATTGAGACCATTGAGTCACTTACTGAACAATACATTCAACCTGGTAGCAATTGTTATGATCTAGGGTGCTCATTAGGTGCAGCCACTCTAGCTATTGAAAAAGGTATAAATGTAAAGGGATGCAAAATCTTTGCAGTTGATAATTCTCAACCAATGATAAATAAATGTCAAAGTAATATAAATAATGAAGTCACTCATGTCCCTATAGAGATCATCAATGATGACATTCTGAATATTGATATTAATAATGCTTCGGTTGTTATTATGAATTATACCCTGCAGTTCATAGATAAAAATAAGCGACAACTTATGATAGATAAAATATATAGCGGCCTTAGAAAAGGAGGGCTATTTCTTTTATCCGAAAAAATAACCAATGAAAATGAAATTATAAGAGATCAGCTAATCAAACTACATCATGACTTTAAATATAAAAATTCATATAGCAGATTTGAAATTAATCAGAAAAAAGCTGCATTAGAAGAGGTATTAGTTTGTGATGATTCACCTACTCATTATTCCAGATTTAAAAAAGCCGGTTTCATAAATTTTGGGCTATGGATGCAGCATTTTAATTTTGTATCATATATAGCTATAAAATAAATATGCTCAACTCACAAAGATTCCTCCAAGCACTCAAGCAATATCATTATTTGGCCTGGGCCATAGAGATAGAAGAGATAGTTAATCTAAAATTAAAATCATCCCCAAACGGAAATCAATCAAAATGGGATCAAGCTCTAAATCAACTTCCCAATATTTCCAAAAAACCTCCTAATCTTGATACTGCGATTATCTCGACTAAGAATATTAATTTTATAAGACAAGAAAGAGAGGTAACAAAAAAAGCTTTAAAAGAATTATCTCCTTGGAGAAAAGGACCGTTCTTAATTGATGATATTTTTATAGACACTGAGTGGCAATCAAACATGAAATGGGATCGAATTAAAAAAGTAATTGATCCTCTAGAGGGAAAAATAGTACTCGATGTAGGATGTGGTAACGGTTATTACTCACTCAGAATGAATGGTGATGGAGCTAAATTAGTAATTGGTATCGATCCTTCTATGTTGTTCATGATGCAATTCAATGCAATTACTCATTTCATGCAATCCATTCCAGTATTTCTGTTACCCCTAAAACTAGACGAACTTCCAACCTCTAAACCTATTTTCGATACCGTATTTTCAATGGGTGTGTTATATCATCAAAGATCACCACTAGAGCATTTAAAACAACTGTATGATGCTATTAAAAAGGATGGTGAGTTAATTCTTGAAACCATTATTTTTCCCGGGACGAGCACCTATCTGAGAAAAGAAAATGGACGCTATGCACAAATGCGAAATGTTTGGCATCTACCTAATATAAAAGAACTTTGCTCTTGGTTAAAAATAACTGGTTTTAAGAATATTAATAAAGGTGATGTAGAGAGAACATCCACTGATGAGCAAAGAAGCACTGAATGGATGACGTCACATTCCCTCTCCAACGCGTTAAATCCAGATAATGAGAAACTCACAATCGAAGGATTTCCCGCCCCACATCGAATTGTTATTGTTTGTAATAAATAGAAGAAACAATAAAAAATAATACTTCGTTTGATTCTTGTGATATTTTTAGATTTTTAATGCAAATAATAATTAAATTCTTCCGGTTAAACAGAGCTGCTTAATGAAAATAACACCTGTCATAGAAAAATATATCAATCATTGGGGTGAAATGGGGCTGCGTTGGGGAACGAACCGAACAGTCGCTCAGATACAAGCGCTTCTCTATTTATCACCAAAACCATTAACCGCAGAAGAAATTTCAAGTTTATTATCAGTCGTTCAATCGCATGTCAGTACAAGCCTAAGAGAATTACAAAATTATGGCGTAGTGAATATGACTCATATTGCTGGTGATCGAAATGATTATTTCGAATCCATACATGACGTATGGGAATTATTTCGAGTCATTATTGAACAAAGAAAGCAAAAAGAATTAAGTCCTACCCTAAAAATGTTAAATGAATGCTCAATAGAGATTGAAAAAGAGAATGAAGCGCATCAAGTCACCAGAGAGCGAATACATAATATGCTTTCTTTTGTTAATTCAATAAATAATTGGTATGAAAAAATCAAATCAATATCAAATTCTGCATTACAAAAAATCATGTCGCTTGGTAATGCCATTACAAAATTTGTTGGTAAATAGCTCAAAATGATAAAAATTATCATTCAATGTCATGGGGTAAATATTTTTTGGTAACTGCAAAGAATCAACAACGTGAATTACATCAATTAATTGGGCTATATGCAGGTCCTATTATTGCACTAATCATGATGCTCTCAGAGCCGCCTGAAGAATTGTCTACTCAAGCATGGAGAGTCGCAGCTATGGGTGTATTAATGGCGATCTGGTGGGCAACAGAAGCCATACCCATAGCAATTACCGCGCTATTACCGCTTGTTTTTTTTCCTCTCCTTGGAATTTCCTCAATACAAGAAACTGCAACACCATTTGCCAATAAGGTGATATATCTTTTTTTAGGCGGTTTTATTGTTGCCTTTGCGATGCAGCGTTGGAACTTACATCGCCGTATAGCACTTACAATCCTCCAATATGTTGGCGGTAATGGCAAATCGTTGGTAGGTGGGTTCATGCTGGTAAGTGCACTTTTGAGTATGTGGGTGATGAATACTTCAACGACCATGATGTTACTGCCTATTGCAATCTCTGTTATTACCGTAATACATGGCTCTGTCACACACTTAAATGATCAGCAAAGAGAAGATTTTCAATACGCTTTATTGCTTGGAGTAGCTTATGCCTCATCAATAGGAGGAATGTCAACGCTAGTTGGTACTGCGCCAAATGCCATGCTCGCAGCATTCATGCTTGAAACTTACGATACAGAGTTAAGTTTTTCAAAATGGATGCTGGTTGGTATTCCTCTCAGCGCTGTTATGGTGCCACTTGCCTGGTATTCGTTAACGCACTGGACATTCAAAGTAGATTTTAATACAAATAACGCCGGAAGATTGGCGCTTAAAGAAATGAAAGATAATCTGGGTCTAATCACAAAGCCTGAAATTAGAGTCGGAATTATTTTCTTAATGTTAGCAATTGCTTGGATAAGCCGGCCATTATTAACGAATATTCCAGGTCTATCCGCCCTTGATGACTCAAGCATTGCGATGGCTGGCGCCATTGCCCTTTTTATTGTCCCTAGTGGTGATAAAAACGATCCTTTGTTACTGCGATGGATGCATTTAGAAAAATTACCTTGGAGCATATTGTTACTCTTTGGCGGCGGATTATCACTCGCATCAGCAGTCAGTAATTCTGGCTTAGCGGGTTGGTTGGGCTCAAATCTCTCTTCAATAGGTAATCTTCCTGTAACAATACTAGTCGTAATCATCGCCATAATGATTATTTTTTTGACAGAACTTACTAGCAATATCGCAACAACAGCAACCTTCTTACCTGTTATTGGGGCCATTGCTATTGAAATGGGTGTTAATCCTATTATATTGGCAGCACCCGTTACTTTGGCTGCTAGCTGCGCATTTATGCTTCCTGTAGCCACTCCACCCAATGCAATTGTCTTTGGTTCTGGACTATTAAGCATACCAAAGATGATCAGAGCGGGGTTTGCGCTTAACCTGATCGGCATTGTCATTGTGTCTATCGTCTCAATGACCCTAGCACCCTACTTCCTAGGATCATAAAATTATGTCTACCGATTATGAAATAAAAAAAACCAACAAAGTTAAACAACTCAAACTAAAAGCTACTTATAACAAAAAAATTGTTCATGAAATTCTAGATGCTGGTTTAGTGGCTTATGTTGCTTTCAGTCAAGACGATGGGCCTGTTGTTGTTCCCATGATTTATGGCAGAAAAAATGACACTATTTTCTTGCATGGGGCAAGAAAAGCTAGAATTATACGTTTACTTGAAAAAACAAATCGCGCTTCACTTAATGTAACTTTATTGGACGGTATTGTTTTTGCAAGATCGACATTCAATTCATCCATGAATTATCGATCAGTAACTATTTTTGGATCACCAAAAATAGTTACTGATAATAAAAAAAAATTATTAGCGATGAAGATTATTAGCGAACACACAATGCCTGGAAGATGGAGTGAAGTCAGAGACTCGCATTTAAATGAAATAAAAATGACTGGCGTCATTAAATTAAAGATTGAAGATGCTTCAGCCAAAATATCTTCAGGGCCAATCAAAGATGAAGATGAGGATTATAAATTACCTGTATGGGCCGGTATCCTTCCAATAACAACACAAACAGGCAGCTTACAAGACGACGAGCGATTAATTAATAATGCGCAGCCTTCAGAAAAAATTAAACGTCTACAAAATAAAAAAATCTGCTAACTAATCTTAATTCTTACAATTATCAGCTTCTAGTTTTAATAAGGCTTCTTTAATTTTTAAACCCCCACCATAACCACCTATACCACCATTACTTGCAATCACACGATGACAAGGGAATATTATGGGTAAGGGGTTATAGCCATTTGCTGATCCCACTGCGCGGTAAGCACGAGGATGCCCGACTTTTTTTGCAAGATCTGCATACGAACAAGTTTCACCATAAGGTATTTTTTGGAGCTCTGTAATAACATCAATTTGAAATTTCGTTCCAGAAAGACGAGTTGGTATTGAAAATTGTTTTAACTCACCTCTAAAATATTGTTCTAACTGATGTGTCGCATCAGAAAAATAAATTTTTGAATACTGCCAGTTGCAGTCAATTTGATACTCATCACTTTGATTGGTGAATTGAATTAAGCCGAGATTATGAAAGTCTCCCGCCAATATTAATTGGCCGATGGGCGCATCTATGATTGTATAGCGAGTGATTTCATCATGATGCATAAAATAGACCTCTAATGAATAATCACTCTTCGATACCGCCCATACATAAATACTTAATTTCCAAATAGTCGTCCAGTCCATATTTAGAACCCTCACGACCTTGACCTGACTCTTTAACACCACCAAAAGGAGCCATTTCATTGGAGATGATTCCTTCATTTATGCCTACAATACCGTATTCTAAGCCCTCTCCAACTCGCCAAATTCGACCAATATCACGCGAATAGAAATAACAAGCAAGGCCATATTCTGTATCATTTGCCATTTTAATGGCCTCTTCTTCTGTCTTGAAGGTAAACAATGGCGCTACTGGCCCAAATATCTCTTCTTTAAAAACTCGCATATCTTTAGTTACTGAGGTAAGTATAGTGGGTTCAACAAAACACTCACCTTGAGAACTGCGTTTTCCGCCCGTAACAACTTTAGCTCCCTTAGAGATAGCATCAGCAACAAAATCCAAAACATCATCCGCAGCTTTCTTGGTAATTAGTGGACCTATGGTCACTCCCTCATCCACACCATTACCAACAACTAATGCTTCGGTAGCTCGTTTAAAACGTGCTGAGAATTCTTCAAAAATACTCTCTTGCACCAGAATACGATTAGCGCAAACACATGTTTGTCCTACGTTGCGGAACTTACATATCATCGCTCCAGCCACCGCAGCATCAAGATCGGCGTCATCAAAGACAATAAATGGTGCATTTCCGCCTAATTCCATAGAAGTTCTCTTCATTGTGTTGGCGCAATCAGCAGTTAATTTCTTACCAACAGGAGTTGATCCTGTAAAAGTTAATTTACGGACAATTGAATTAGAAGTTAACGCTCGACCAATCTCCGAGGTAACGCCAGAAACAATATTTATAACTCCCCGAGGAACTCCAGCTCTCCTAGCTAACTCAGTAAAAGCCATAGCCGACAATGGGGTCGCATTAGCTGGTTTGCAAACAACAGTGCAGCCCGCAGCTAAAGCAGGTGCAATTTTTCGAGTCAGCATGGCATTTGGAAAATTCCATGGGGTTATGCAGGCAACAACACCTACGGGTTGTTTTATTACTACAATCCGCTTGTCGTTTGCTGGTGGAGGAATTATATCTCCATAAACTCGTTTTCCTTCTTCAGCAAACCATTCTATAAAACTAGCGCCATAAGCAATTTCTCCTCTTGCTTCTGCTAATGGCTTACCTTGCTCTGCTGTTAATATTTGCGCTAAATCCTCTTGTGCTTCAAGCATCAATTCGAACCATCTTCTTAAGATACCTGCACGCTCTTTTATAGATAATTTAACCCACCCAGCTCTCGCAGATTCTGCCGCATCGATCGCACGATTAGTTTCAGCAAAGCCACAATTCGAAACTTCCGCAATAATCTCTCCCGTAGCGGGATTATTTACGGAGTAAGTTGATTGATCATCGCTTTCTAACCAATCTCCATTTATAAAAGCTCCAGTTTTATATAAATCTTTATCAGAAATATTAATTTTCATGGCTCTCTTCTCCGCAAATGTTGTTTCAATGACTTTAGAAAATCTCTCTAATGAAAACTAAAAAAATGGTGCCGGCACCAAGAGTCGAACTCGGGACCTACTGATTACAAGTCAGTTGCTCTACCAACTGAGCTATACCGGCACACAAAAAAAATCACATCCAGAATGGTTATTTTAATTTTTTGATTTACTGTAATAAATAAACAGCTATCATTATAAGCTAGATTATAAAAATAAATAAATAATAATGAATAAAATAATAGAACCAAGCTTTCGTGAGTCGGTTGATCTGATGTTTGATCGAGCTTCGAGCTTACTTGATCTTGCCCCGGGGCTTGAAGAAAAAATAAAAGTTTGTAATGCCACCTACACGGTTCGCTTTGGTGTGAGGTTAAAAGGAAAGATTCAGACATTTGTTGGGTATCGATCGGTTCACTCAGAACACATAGAGCCAGTGAAAGGAGGCATCCGTTTTTCAAAGGCTGTAAATCAAGACGAAGTTGAGGCACTCGCCGCGCTAATGACCTATAAATGCGCGCTGGTTGAAATACCTTTTGGTGGGTCAAAAGGTGGTTTATGTATAGACCCAAGGGAATATGAAGAAAAAGAATTAGAAACTATCACCAGAAGATTTGCTTATGAATTAGCAAAAAGAGATTTAATTCACCCATCCCAAAATGTGCCTGCCCCTGATATGGGAACAGGTGAAAGGGAGATGGCCTGGATTGCAGACCAATACAGCAGGATGAATACTACGGAAATTAATAGTCGAGCTTGCGTAACCGGGAAGCCATTGAATGCTGGCGGGATTGCTGGTCGTGTTGAAGCAACAGGAAGAGGTATTCAATACGCATTAAGGGAATTCTTTAGGCATCCCGAAGATGTTTCTAAGGCGAAGTTAGATGGAACCTTAGAAGGTAAGAGAATCATAATACAAGGCTTAGGAAATGTGGGCTATCATGCAGCTTTATTTCTATCAACGGAAGATGGCGCAATCATTACCAGTATAATTGAGAGGAACGGCGCACTAATCAATGATAAAGGTCTCGATGTCGAAAAAGCGCATCTCCACTTACTAGAACACGGTAATTTAATTGAATGTTCAGCTGGAGTCTATACTGAAGATTCCAATCATTGTTTGGAAAAAGATTGCGATATACTCATACCAGCTGCTATTGAAAGTGTAATTAATATGGAGAATGCTGAACGCATAAAAGCACCGCTTATCATTGAAGCGGCAAACGGACCAATCACTGCAGGCGCTGATGAAATTCTCAATAAAAAAGGTACGATTATCATTCCTGATATGTATGCCAATGCCGGGGGTGTGACGGTTTCTTATTTTGAATGGGTAAAAAATCTCAGCCATATACGATTTGGTCGAATGCGGCGTCGCCAAGAAGAAACAAGAAATCAATTACTGGTTGAGGAGCTTGGAAGGATAGTAACCGAGAGTGGCCTCAATACAAAACTCTCTAAAGATTTTATAGAACAATACAGTGCTGGTGCTGGTGAGATTGAATTAGTTCGCTCCGGCCTTGACGATACCATGGTAAATGCTTACCAATCCATACGAGAGGTTTGGCATGAGCGAGATAATGTTAATAATTTGCGATTAGCGGCTTATTTAGTAGCGATTGAACGAATAGCCCAAAGCTATCACTCAAAAGGGCTCTGAACTTCTAGTTTAGCTATTTGCAATAACTGCCAGGCCCTCAAGTACCAGATTTGGTCTGTGCGTATATCCCTCTTTCATTAAATTCTTAAATATTAGAGCATCGCCACCGGTTAAAATAACTGTTGGTGAATGCCCGTTTTCCTGGAGGTAAATAATTGCTCGTTCAATCGCCCCACATATAGCATTGCAAGCACCAAAAACAATAGCATCGTTAGTATTGTCACCCCAAAAATTAATTTTCATGTTAGTAAGGTCATTACTGATTAAAGGCAAAGTAATGCGGTCTGTTTTTTTATCTAAAGAACTCAGCATAAGCTGCAAACCAGGTAATATTTGACCGCCAATGTGATTACCATCCTCATCGATAGTATCAATAGTAACCGCAGTACCTAGATCAATAACTGTAATATCACCCGAAAACTGAGTTTTTGCTGCTATCATCGCAACCCATCTATCGACACCTAATTGCGATGCATCCTGATAGCCAAATCTAATGCCATATGCCATCGATTCACTTTGTACATACTCAATCAAGCAATCATAATTATTTGAAATTAAGGTGGTTAGTTTTGTATCAATGTTATTAGATGCAACACAGCACGCTATTACTCTTCCAGCGTCAGGTGGAATCAATTTTATTAACGCATTACATTCTTTGGCAAGAAAATCTTCATTTCGAATACAACCCAAATCAACCAGCTTAAGCTCATCAAGTAACCCCCATTTAATAAAGGTGTTACCAACATCAAATAATAAAGTTTTTGGATTTTTCATGCTGAAACTCCTTGATCATGATACTTAACTGAACCTGAATTAATATGATGTAAACCATCATCATTAGATACCAATAAAGCACCATCGGAACTGATTCCACTTGCAGTTCCTTGGATATTTTGTCGTGAACTCTCAACCACAATCTCATTACCGAGCAATAAATCATATTTAGTCCAATCTTCGAGAAAAACAGATAAGCCCTTTTCTTCAAAATGCCTCACAGCATCATACAAAGACTTTATAAAATTAGCGCTTAGCATATTTATTGATATAGGTTGATTAACTATAGAGTCTAGTCCAATCGGATTTTTATTTGGATAAAGCTTTTTTTGCATGGATGTCGGTAGGCTTATATTTAACCCTATTCCAATAATGACTCGTAATAGATCATTCTTTTGTTGTATTGATTCAACTAGAATTCCACCTAATTTTTGATTCTCATAAATTAAATCATTCGGCCATTTTAAGCCTATTTTATCTGCGCCGAGCTGATGTAATTCCTTAGCTAAAACAGACCCAACAACCAAAGGTAACGCAGAAGGATTGTATTTTTTTTTAATATCGATCGCTAATGACATCCAGAGGCCAGCGTCATGCTCTGAAATCCATTCTTTATTATACTGCCCTCTTCCGGCTGTTTGTTTTTTTGCTATTATAATTTTAATAGCCTTATCTTTAATAGGATGAGGTAGTTTTAAATAATTATTTGTTGAATCTATTTCATCAAAGATTTTAATATCTATTAAATTTGCCATCTTATACAAATCAATGAAATGATAAATACCTTCAACGCTAAGATCTTTCATAATAAAAAACTAACGCCTAGAGAAAATCATTACTTTTTTATTTCTCGGCTCATTGCCGCTAATCATTCTTTGAATATTAGAGCGATGGGTATACATCACATACAAGGTCATGGTTATTGTATAAATAAATAGCGAATCATTAATCGCCATACCAATCCAAAGTAAATACAAAGATACCGATGCAACTGAGATTATTGTAGCCAAACCAACAAAACCAAATAGGGACAAGGTAGCAATAAACGCAATTAACATAACCGCCACAAGGAAGGGCGAAATAACTAAAAATGCACCAACCAATGTCGCCGCCCCTTTACCACCTTTAAACTGATGCCATATGGGCCATACATGCCCCATAACAACTCCAAAAGCGCAACAAAGCATCAATGCATCACGCGATATTTGAGGTTCCTGCATAGTTATTGGCAATATCCATTGCGGTATTAATAAGGTCGCAATGACGCCCTTTCCAATATCGATGATGATGACTCCCAGGGCAAATAATTTACCCTGAGTTCTGAGTGCATTTGTTCCTCCGGCATTACCGCTGCCCATAGTTCGAATATCAATATTACCTTTTAGCTTGCCCATAGTTAGAGCGCCCATAATAGAGCCCAAAAAATAACTTACTAAAAATTTAACACCTAATTCAAACATAATATAACTTCCTCAATTATTACCAGAGTGTAGCATTATGAAGATTGAGCGAGTAACTTGAATCAATTGAATCTCTATGACACTCGCTTTGAGCCCAAATAAATTGCAAATAAAACCATCACTACGCCCAAAGATTCTATCAATACAACGGAACGATCAAATAATAAAATATCCCAAATAAAACTCAAAGATGGCTGAAGCAATAATACAATTCCAACTTCTGCCGTACTGACTTTCGTCAGCGCACTGGCAATTAAAATTAATCCAGCGGCATGCGAGCATAAGCCATAAGCAAGCAAAAGTACTAAATCCGAAGAAGAGGGAATGGCCAGTGATTCGCCTTCAATTACAGATGCGAGACCAAGAAAAACTGAGACCAATAAAGACATAATAGCAATTTCTCTAATAGGCAATTTATAACTCGAAGTAATTTGTGCTTGACGCATAAATAACATGTATCCGGTATAACTTATTGCCGTTAGTAATCCGAAGATTACGCCTAATTGATAATCAGCATTCAACGAATTCCAATCGATTCCAACTATTGTTACCAAACCTAATACAGCAATTGGAATTGCCAACAATTGAGTTTTAGTGGGTTGCTGTTTAAAAAAAATTATACCCGCAGCCATCATAAAAAATACTTGCATGTTAGCTAATAAAGTAGATAAGCCAGGACCTATAAATAAAACACTGCGATGCCAAAACCATAAATCAGCTGCAAAAAAAAGTGCTGACAAAAATAGCATCAGCCAAGTTCTCTGACTGAATTTAACGCTTCGTCCTGAAATTGCAATAAACCCGATTAAAACTAACCCGCCAATAAAAACACGATAAAAACCACTAGTTGTAGGAGAGACATTAACAAGACTTACAAAAACGGGGGAAAAACTAATCATGAATGCACCAATAAATAGGCGGATACGTGGATTAGACAAATAATTCAAAGCCAGTTATTCCGATGCTTCAAAGATAGCATCCACTAATTTCAAAGTAAGGCATTTCGCCGATCCACCAGCTTTCAAGAATTCAGATAAATCAACTTCAGTTACCTCAAAACCATGCTTACTTAATTCATTTTTCAAATGCAAGGAGGCTGAATTAAGAATTATTTTATGATCAATATTGACCGCATTACAGGCAAAATTCCCGGCATCTTCGGTATCAACAATAATCCGTTTATGTGGTGGAATTCTTGATTCTATTGCCATACGCGAATCAAAATCAAATGCAGGCGGGTGATACATAACAAAACCACCCATAAGCGGACAAAAACAAGTGTCAATATGATAAAAACGTGAATCCACCAAGCGTATAGGGACAACTTCAACATTAAAATAGGAAGCTATTTCGTCATGCGCCTCTATTTCAGTGCGAAATCCATGGCCCGCCCACAACCATGGTCCACCTCGATCAAATAAGCAGTCGCCGGCCCCTTCAAAACCAATTTTTTCATCTAGATCTAATAAATTATAATCATTTTGTTTAAACCATTGCTTAAAATGGGCCTCTTCTGGACGACGCTCATGCGGCATAAAATGACTCGCAATAGCTTTATCACCCGAAATGACACCTGCATTTGCAGTAAATACCATATCCGGCAAATCAGGTTGCGGTTCCATGGTGGTTACCTCTGCATATTTTGCAATTTCATCCCTAAGTACAGCCCATTGTTGGTGAGCCTTCTTCCGGTCAGGCGCACCTTCTTGGCCAGCCATCCATGGATTAATGATGTAATCCACAGAAAAATAATCTGGTGGGCACATGAGTATGTTATTTCGAATTTTATTCATTACACGCTCTCTTTTTAGGTAAATGAATTTCAGCCAACATACAGCGAGCACTGCCGCCTGCTGAGGCCTCGATATTGTTCAATGGGACCGATATAATTTTTGCGTATTGCTCGATAGTATAAATTTGTTCTGCCAATAAAGAATGCTTAGCTTGTTCCGACATCACTAGCACAGTTTCGCCACTCAATGTTTGTAGTTCTAACATATTTCCAGCAAATGATTCTACTTGTGACATTGAAAGTCTTAATACACTGTTATTTTTTGCTTCTAAGCTAGCTAACAACATAGTTTTTTCTTTATCAGAATCGATAGCATCAAGGCAAATGATCGCCATTTCTTGCCCGATACTCATCATGACATTTGTATGATAAATTGGATCGCCAAGACGGTCAGTGGCATTAAAAGTGATCATAGAATAATGCAATTTTTCAGCAAGATCAGATAGCACCGCCAGATTAGTTCTAGATGACCTACAGGCATAAATAATACGATTCGTATGATCCATTACCATGCTACCAGTGCCCTCCAGATATCTAGACTGCTCCTCATGTTCCGTTAAATCTATTACTTTCTTCACGCTAAAATTATAGTGGGCGGACAAAGTATCAATAATATCCAAACGTCTTTCTGTACGTCGATTCATTGCTTCCATTGGATAAAGAACGACGCTCCCATCATGATGAAATGATATCCAGTTATTTGGAAATATTGCATCTGGAGTGACTGGTGTCTTAGTATCATTAAATTGAATAACTTCTATACCAGCGCCCTTCAGAGTGGTGACAAAATTATCAAACTCTTCTATAGCGGTATTTTGCTGATCTTCCTTAGATAAATTTGATTGCCCTTGAAACCGATTTGATGCGGCTGTTTGCGGATTACTGAAAAATTGGCACGGCCTTATCATTAGGACAGCATTGGCTGGTCTTGGGGTTATATCTCTTATCATCAAGTCCTCCGTGCAATGCATTTTTAGTTCTTTCTATTAAGAGCGTGTGGTATAAATTAGATAGTGTATTATCATTCAAACATCTTACTTAACAAAGTAATTCATTATCAAATTAACAATTTATAAAAAGTAAAGCCATGTCCGGAGAAATTAGCCTCTATCTAAATATCATACTTACAATACTCATTATTGGGCATATATTTCGCACCAATCGTCCAAAATATTGGATTTTCATTATACTAATATCTGGCATTCTAGGTGCGTTAATTTACTTTTTGTTCGAAATTATGCCTGAATTATTTGGTCGCCCAAGATCACGGAAAGTATTACAACAAGCAAAACAAAATCTTAATCGTAAGGGTAATATCCATGAACTTGAGAAACGTCATGAATTTACGGGCAGCATCGATGCAACCCGGCACTTAGCCAATACACTCATTGAGAACAATCGAGCTGATGAAGCGGTATCACATTACAAAAATATCCTAACAGGAATTTATCAGGATGATCCTGATTTGTTACTTGGTTTGGCAGAAGCGCAATTTGCTAGTCAAGCTTATGATGAGTGCATTGTAACTTTAGATAACTTAAGGGAAAAAAACCCAACATACTCTTCATCCAATGGACATTTGATTTACAGTCAATCACTCGTAAACTGTAATCGAATTGAAGAAGCGGTTCATGAATACGAAGCATTAATTAATTATTTCATTGGTGCAGAGGCCAAATATCGTTTCGCAAAATTATTAGAAACTGAAAATAGAAATGAAGAAGCATTAAGCATCTATAAAGACCTTCTGGTTGCTGCTGAAAATGCGCCCACTCATTATCGTCAAGCTCAAAAAGAATGGCTAACAGCATCAAAGCAAGCCATCAAAAGATTGAGCTTATAGGCCAGCCGATTAGACTATATTTAAAAAGATTTAATTTAGAGTGCCCTGCTACCATCCATCCTAATCATCTTATTAGTATCAAACTTACCCCATGAAACAACATAGCACCTGCTAACGACTAATTATATTCCTTACCAAACCTTAACCTTTTAACATAAAAATTAAAGCAAAAAAAAACCCCGCTATTGCGGGGTTTTAATCATCAGATAATTGCTTTTATCAAGCGTTCATCCGATTATTTCTTAGGTCATTATTCTTAGAAAGAAATTTGACCACGTACGTAGTAGTAAGTACCCTGCCAATCTTGGACTGAACCAGATCGGTATGTACGTCCACAACAAGATTCACCAACTGTATCGACGTCAGGCATTGTATCAAACAAGTTGTTAACACCAAGTGTTAAACGATATGCTTCAGACAAGTCCCAAGATACATCTGAGTCCCATTGAGTTACACGACCATATTCTTGGATTCTTGCAAGAGTCGAGTTATTCGCATTCTTGTAAGGTCCGTAGAGATTTCCACGAACAGTGACTGTTACATCATTGTTCATAGTGTGCCGCATTGTAAGGTTCATCCGATACTCAGGATTACCGTTCTCGTTGTCATACTTGCTTTCTTCGTTTATGAAGTAAACAGGTGCTGCAGCAGTACCTCTATTAACACGATCTTTGATCTTAGTAGAGTTCCAGTTACCAGCGGCTGAAAGGACAGTATTACCACCCGACCAGTCCATGTTATATGTGGCAACTAAATCAATACCGCTTGTCTCAGTTGTCAAGTCATTAGTAAAGTAACTAACTTGAGCAATATCAGATTGGAAAGGAATACCAGCTGCTGTTAAGGCAGTTTGTACTGCTGGTGTAACTTTGAAATCTGAAGACAATACGATGCGATCTTCAAGCTCGATGAAGTAGTAATCAAGAGTAACTACGAGGTTATCAGTAGGAGTAGCACTCAAACCTACAGTAAACTGCGTAGAAGTCTCAGCTACCAATGGCTTAGCACCGAGGTACTTAGTCAATGGATTAGTCGCTGGGAAAATACCCTCTGCTACTGGCTCACCATTTGGATCAATACGAGTAGAAACGTTTCGCGTAGAGATCTGACCTGGAGTCGGTGCACGGAAACCCGTACCAGCTGAAGCACGCGCTGTTATACTATCACTAATAGTGTAACGAGCTGCTACTTTAGCGCTGAAGTTATCTCCGAAATCAGAGAAGTCTTCGTAACGACCGGCAACATTGATCAAGAACTCATCAGTAACATCCATTTCCATATCAATGTAAGCACCAACGGAATCCCGTGAGTATTTACCTGAGTATGCTGATGGATATCCTGGGAAGCCGTTTGAACCAACTGGCAATGCATTGAAGATTGGATCTGCTGCATTACATTGTGTTCCAGGAGTTGCTGCTAGACCAGGAATGTAACAACCAGCTAGACGAGTCTCGGCAGTTGTTGCTGCTTCTGCAGCTGTAACATCAAAGTTATGCGGGTCTTTACCAGCATACGGTCCGATAGTCCATGAAGGTGTATCACCTTTAACAACTTCGTAACCTTCTTCACGCCATTCCAAACCAAACGCGATGTTCATGTCGTTTGCCATGCCTACATCAAACTCTTTCGAGAAATCCGCATTGAAAGAAACTTCATCATTGATGAGGTTACCTGGGCGGAATTTAGATGGAGAAACAGCACCCATTGATGGGTTTCTGGTGTTATCCAAAATGTAACGAATTTCATTCACACCATAACGTGAACTGAAGTCATAGTTCCAACCGTTTGTATCACCACGGATACCAGCAGTAAGACCTTCATCAATCACATTACCGTGGAATCTAGGTGTAAAGCCACCTGGATATTGGTCACGTGGATTGTGAATACGACCAGTTGCATCACGGCTCAATTTGAACTGTGCGATACCAGGACGTCTATGGTAGAAAGAACCGTCAGCGTTAGTGTCTGAGTAGTTAAAGAAAGCATACGCTTCAGACGAATCTGAAAGTGTAATACCTGAGTTAACCATAACTCGGATACCGTCACGAGAAGGCTCGCCCCAAGTCATTTCATTACAGTCACCTGCGCCGATTTCAGCGTTACAAAGGTTATCTCTGTAGCGATAATCTGGATCATCAGGAATTCCGTCACCACCATTAGTGATAGTTAACAGAGTACCTTTAGCATTTCCATCAGTACCGTCAGAATAGATGTGTGATAACGCATCAGGACCAGCACGGAAAACAGTCGCAGTAGTAGCATCACCATCGTGATCATACTGAGCGCCTACTCTTGATGCTGCCGCTCCAGGATTAGCTGTCTCAACACCAGGAATCGAGAACTCATATCGTCCACCACGGCTTGTGCCGTTAGCGCGATAAAGTTCTGAACTGACATTAATAAAGCCATCTTCTGTTAAAGGCATACCGAAGTTAAGAGCTACTTTGTAGTCTTTCTCTCCGCCTTGTCCGTCAAGTGATCCACGTTGACCGGCAGGCATTCCACCTGGGCCACCAGCTGTATCTGAATAGACACCATACTGCATGCGGATTTGACCGCCTTCAGCAGAATCTCTCAGGTTGAAGTTCATCACGCCAGCAATCGCATCTGATCCATAAAGAGCGGATGCACCGTCACGTAAAACCTCAACTGATTTCAACGCAATCGCTGGAATCGTAGCTAGATCAGGTCCGTGAGCACCGAAACCACCAAGGTTTACAAGAGCAGCACGATGACGTCGCTTACCATTGATTAATACCAAAGTTTTATCAGCGTCAAGTCCACGCAACTGAGGAGGACGAACCATAGTCGCTCCGTCACCGATGGGCACACGGCCTACGTTAAAAGAAGGCACCAAAGTTTTGATGACGTCAATCAAGTCAGATGAAGATATTGAATCTAAATCTTCCTGATTAAATACGTCAATCGGCACAGCGGTGTCGAGTGCAGTACGTCCAGCACGTCGAGTTCCGATCGTTACGATCTCCTCAACAGCTTCATCTGCACCTTGTGCAGAAACACTGGCAGGTAAAGAACCAAGTGCTAGTAGTACCGTAGTTATAGCCAGCCAAGCTGACCCGGTAAAGTTTTTCATCGTTTAAGTTCCCCCAACGATTAGTTGCGAATCAGTTTCCCGATTCATTAAAAGCAATTTTGGTCTAGTACATAAACCGCCATAGCTTAAGACAATTACCACCCACGAAAATAATTGATCAAGGTAAAATTCCCCCATAACAACCACTACCGTGAAGGCAGTTACTTAAGATTGAACCAAAGATGCAGAGGAAAATAAAGCTTTTTCAAAGAAAAGGATGGGGTTTTATTAGTTTTATTTGAAATCAATTGTTGTTTTTATGCAACAAATATTAAATCCACAGAACCCTTATAAATATAACGTATTCATGGTCTACTCTGAAAGCCTGTTGTATCCTAGTTGTGACGGTACAACAGATTATTTCAGTGATTTTTTTCACCTCTTTTCCAAATCCTGATAGATACGAAAAGAAGGGGTTTATTTATTATTAACAAATCTTAACATCGGTTATAATTTTGCTAAATTCTAGACCAATTATCCGCAAATAAATCGTCAAAGCAATTATTTGGTATTGTTTTTCCGAAATCTAGCGATTACTGATATCGCTTCGAGAATGACCATAAAGCTGGTCACAAGCACAATAATATCGATGGTCACTAGTAACCAATTTCCTGCGGTCCAAAATTCCATCAATTTCAAAACAGCCGCCCAACAAGATGTAATCAATACAAAGATCATTGGAATAATAGTGTACCTAGCAGGTCGGCCCATTTTAATTAACATAACTGATAAAACCAAGAGCGTCATGCCCGCGAGTATTTGATTGGTCGACCCAAACAACGGCCAAATACTTAAGCCGCCAGCTCCAGAAGCACCGCCAGCACCAAAAGCAAGCAACAAACAACAAGTTACCGCCAACAAAGTCGCAAATACTCCTTTCTTAAATAACGCGATATTATAAATATCACCCCATTCTTGAATAATATAACGCTGTAATCTAACTCCTGAATCCATAGTGGTACCTGCAAATAAAGCCACCATGGTTGCCAATAACGTGGTAGAAACACCCACCGGAAGCCCCCAGCCATTGGTAATCATCTGTGCGCCGCCTTGTATGAAAGTCCCTGCCCCAGCCGAACCATATTTATCATATATTTGATGCCAGATTTCAGGGTTAGCAGCTAACGCGGTACCACTCACAGCAACGATAGTAATTAACGCCAATGATCCTTCACCTAGTGCCGCAAAGTAGCCGACGAAACGGGCGTCGGTCTCTTTATCGAGTTGTTTAGAGCTAGTACCTGACGCCACAATGCCATGAAAACCCGATACTGCTCCACACGCGATCGTGACAAATAATAGTGGCACCAATGATGGGGCATCCTCAGCCATATTGCTATTAAAAGCCGGCGCTGAAATATCCGGTAAAGAAAGTACCACCGCGCCATAAAGTAGAAATAAACCAACGAAAAGTTGCAACCCATTTATGAAGTCACGCGGTTGCAACAAAACCCAAACAGGCAGCATTGAAGCAATGGCAGCATATATAAAGAGAATAATAATCCAATTGGCATTGGCTGTAAGACCAAACATATTTGTAGGTAACTCAATCGGCGTGAAACTGCCGACATAGATGGAAAAATACAAAGCCATCACGCCCACAATAGATAGCAAGGTAAGGTTCACATTGCGATGGATCAACTGGCCTATAACGAGGGCTACCGCAATGGCTGACCAAGCAGGAAAAACAGCATTAGGTGTATTCACAAAGGCGCCAGCAATTACCACCCCAAAGACCGCATTCACCATCAACAGAACCAAAAATATAACCACCATAAAGAGCGCGCGCGTTCGCTTACCAATCACATCCTCAGATAGCGCACCAATAGATTTACCTTTATGCCTGGAGCTTGCCCAGAGCGCTCCAAAATCATGTATTCCAGCAAAGAATACTGTTCCAATAGTGACCCACAACACGGCAGGTACCCATCCCCAATAAACTGCAATAGCTGGACCAACTATTGGTGCTGCCCCTGCTACAGAGGTAAAATGATGACCCCATAAGACAAATTTGTTGGTAGGCACATAATCAATACCATCATTGAACTCATTAGCAGGTGTCACAAAATCTGGATCGAGTTGATATATTTTAGTCGCTATAAATTTTGAATATACAAACCAGCCAAATGTCATCCCTGCTATACCAAGCAAAACTATCATCAATGATTGCATTGTTCTCTCCTTAGTTGTGAATCTTCTCAGCGCTCTTATTAGCGATTTTTAAATTCAATTCGACCCCGAGCTTACCCTGAAGTGTTTTCTTAATAAAGAGTCTCAAGAAAAACTGAGTTAATTTTTAGGTAAAAATTCTTCAAACCATCGACGCAGACAATATAAAATCAAAATTATAAATAAGAACAATGCTCCCCAGTTCATATATTCATCCCAACTTATTAAGCTCAATGATGGCGTATTGAGCTGATAAGCACTCACAATCACATAGCGTTCAAGCATCCAATGCCAAGCTGTATGCAATACTAAGGCAGAGATGACGATAATACCCAGCCTCTCTGAAGCAATCCTTCTAAGACAATAATTGAGTATTGGGAGAGCTAAGGCAATCATCAAAATCTGACCAATCTCAACACCAATATTAAAACTCAATAATGAAGTCAGGAGATGATTGCCTGCAAATTGTAATGACTCGCTTAGGGCAAAAGAAAAGCCAAATCCATGCACCAAACCAAATCCAAAAGCGATAGACCATCGATGACGGAATTCTTTTCTTAAAATATTCTCGAGCGCCATGTAAACGATCGATAAGGAAATTAACATTTCTATTAATGGTGGAAACCACAAATTATTGGGCACCAACCCAAAAGCAGAGGCCATTAAAGTCAAAGAATGAGCAAAAGTAAATGAGGTGATGATTGCAACTAATGGCCGCCATTGCCTGCACGGTAAAATTAAGCACAAAATAAACAAGAGATGATCAAGGCCATTTAATATATGTTCCACCCCTGAAATCACAAAACGCAGAAAAGCATGGTACCAAGTTGGATCTAATTCGACTAAGCCAGGACTGCCTGTGAACTCGAAGATTCGATTAGCTCCCTCCGGGGTTACAAATGTCAATACAGTGGTAGTATTTAAACCTAAACCGCCAAAGTTCAAATCAATCGAAAAATTTATATCCTTAGTTTCTAAAGGATAAGTAATTAATACATCAAGGAGAGCCTGATCATGATGCAATAATGTCTTTTCCGAAAGTGGCGCTAAAGAAAAACTTTCATAGGCTTTTTGATAATCTGCAAACGAACGATCTGAAGGTAATGAAATTCTGGTCTTTGCAATTTTCCAATCCGCTATTTTTTTCTCACCAGCATAAACATCAACGAAATTACCCAGCCAAATTTCAGCGGCATCGAGAGTTAGGTCAGGCATTTCTTTCAAATCTAAGTAACCAGGTCCTTTTGTTGGAAAGTTCATATCACGCATTGCTTCCAGTGGCACACGCACCAATAAATTAACCGCCTCAGTATCAGCCTTAAAATAAGATCTCACCAAGACATCAGAGGGTATCTCATGTGCTTCAGCGTCCTTGAGATTCATACAAAAGCAAAGTGATATTAAAGTCATCCAAGCTAGCGATGGATTTTTTGACTTCTTAAAAAGTGAGATAAAAGTAATAAGTTTCATCATGCGTAACACCCTCATCCAAACTGAGAAAATTTTCAAATAAATTAATTTAATTTGCATACTATAATAAGTGGCAGTAATGTTAATCAATAAAATTTACTTGATTATGAGAGTACCAAAACATAACCACATATACATTCGATAAAAAAAGAGGCTCGCAATGATAAAAAAATACATCCATTCTTTCGTTTTTGTTTTCTCTGTTCTTGCTCTGACAGCTTGTGAACAACAAACTAGCTCAGTTCAAGCTCAAGGCAAAGAAGCGCCTCAATTCGAAGTCGATCCATTTTGGCCTAAACCACTTCCAAACCATTGGATACTAGGATCAACTATTGGCTTGGCCGTAGATTCAAAAGATCATGTATTTATCATTCATAGAAGAGATAGTTTTAATGAAAGAACAGAAATAGGTGCCGCAAGTGATCCAAAAAAGGCTGATTGCTGTATTCCTGCACCGAATGTTTTAGAATTTGATCCTGCAGGAAATTTAGTCAATTCTTGGGGTGGTCCTGGCGAAGGCTATGATTGGCCGTCATCAAATCATGGTATCAGTATAGATCATAAAGACAATATTTGGATCGGCGGTAATGGTCGAGGTGACTCACATATATTAAAATTTACTCGTAATGGAGAATTTCTCGCACAATACGGTCAAGCAGGTGCAGCAATTGACAGTCACAGTAAAGAAAACTTTGGACGCGTCGCGGAAGTTGCTTTTGATGCCAAAGCCAATGAAGCTTTCGTAGCGGATGGCTACACCAACAAACGTGTCGCTGTTTTAGACGCAGATACTGGTGCTCTAAAAAGATATTGGGGCGCCTATGGAAATGCTCCAGATGATACTAATCTTGGGCCATTCAAGCCAGGTCAAGAGCCTGCACAACAATTTCGAAACCCTGTTCATTGCGCAGAACCTTCCAATGATGGCATGGTCTATGTTTGTGATCGCGTAAACAATCGCTTACAAGTATTTAAGACTGATGGTACCTATATACAAGAATTATTTGTTAAGCCTAATAGTTTAGGGGATGGCTCGGTATGGGATATCTCGTTCTCAAGTGACGCAGAACAACGCTTTATATATCTAGCTGATGGGACCAATAGAAAAATATTTATCATAGAGCGACAAACTATGGAGATACTGACCAATTTTGGAGATGGCGGAAGAAATCCAGGGCAATTCTTTGCCGTGCATAACATCGCTACTGACTCAAAAGGAAATATCTATACCACTGAAACTTACGAAGGAAAACGCGTGCAAAAATTTGCCTATATGGGTATGGCACCAGTTACCGTCATGGATCAAGGTACGCCTTGGCCTGCGAATAAAAAATAAATATTAAGTACAAGGTTATTAATTAGTTAAAGTAAAAACATATACGAATAAAAATTCTATAACCACAAATAGAGATAGAGTCACGAGGGGTCCTGATTCAAGTGAATGTAAATTTAACACGAAGACGTTTTATAAAGGCAGTAATTGCATCCAGTGCGGTTGCTTCTCAAACAAGCTGCCAACTTGGCAGTAAGGACTTGCATGCCAAGGGGTCAGTGGAGCGATTAATATCACTTGATATAAACGGCAAAAAACGTCGTGTCGATGTGCTCCCCCAAGAAACTCTTGCCAATACTTTACGTTATAAACTTGGATTAACAGGCACCAAGATTGGTTGCAACCGCGGGGAATGTGGTGCATGCACTGTATTAATTGATGATATACCAAACTACGCCTGCTCAACACTCTCACACAGCGTACGAAAAAGAAAAGTCCAATCGATAGAAGGTGTTGCCAAAGAAGATGGCACGCTGCATCCAATCCAAGAAGCTTTTATAGAAGAGCTCAGTCCACAATGTGGATTTTGCACGCCGGGGCAGATCATGTCGGCAGTCGCATTGCTTAATGAAAACCCTAAACCAAGTCGTGAAGAAGCAAGACAAGCCCTTTCGGGAAATATTTGTCGTTGTGGTGCTTATGATCACTATTTAAATGGTGTAATGCGTGCCTCAGGGCAAAACAATGAATAATTACAAACATATCGGTAAGAATTTTATTCCGCCCGATATCTATGGCAAGGTTAACGGTAAGGCCAAATATGCTGAAGATTTTCGAGCCGATGGCATGGTCTTTGCGAGAATGTTCACCAGCCCAGTGGCGCATGGCCGAGTCACAGAAATTGATACTTCGGCAATCGATAATATGGAAGGTGTGGTTGGCGTTCTTACTGCGGATGATGTACCCACAACAGAAGCGCCAAATGCAGCTATTTTAACCAATAACCCTGCTTTTATTGGGGATCCAATTTTAGCGGTTGCGGCTACCGATGAGCGTATTGCCGAAGACGCTCTCAATAAAATTAAAGTAAAAATTGAAACCTTGCCGTTTGCAGTCGATCCGCTTGATAGTCTCATGGAAGGGGGGCCAGATGCCCGTGAAGAAGGTAATGTTTTTTCCCGCTCTCGTGAAGGCTCTGGATTCAGAAAAATAAAATGGACTAAAAAACAAATTGAAGAATTTCGGGCTGGCAAAGAGCCAACAGGTGAGCATGCAACTGAATGGGATTACGGTAACCTAGAGCAAGGTTTCAAAGATGCAGCACTCATAATTGAAGAACCCTTTGTCACCACGGGATATGCTCACATGAGTATGGAGCCTCGAACAGCCATGTCCTATTGGGAAAATGGAACCTGCTATGTATATGGTTCCGCGCAAAGCCAAAGCTTCTGGCTTCCAGGTCTAGCTAGATTATTGGGCGTTGAGCAAGACAAGGTAGTGCTCATTAGTGAGAATACGGGAGGCGGTTTTGGTTCAAAAATTGGTGCCTATCCAGCAGCAGCTCTGCCTGGTTATTTCTCAAAAAAAATCGGTAGGCCTGTGCAACTCAGAATCACTCGTGAACAAGAATATTATATCGGCTCGGCAAGAGTCGGATTTCAAGGTTGGATTAAATTAGGTTTTGCTGAAGACGGTCGAATGACCGCTGGTGACGTCTTTATTATTGAGGATATAGGTCCAAATGCAACCGGTGGTGACGGCTCCTCAGCAGGAGGCGCCATTTCTCTTCTTTATGATCCTGAAGCCATGCGCTTTAGGGGACTTCCAGTTCTGACCAATACCACGCCAAGAGGAGCGCAGCGAGGACCGGGTCAAAATCAAATTGCTGCTGTCATGGCACCATTGATGGATAAAGCCGCCAAAGCACTCCATTTAGATCGTCTAGAAATCAGAAAAATAAATGCGGTAAATAATCAAACTACGGTGTATGCGGAACAACGTCCAGTCACTAGCGCATACATGAAGGAAGCGCTGCAAAAAGGGGCAGATATTTTTGACTGGGATACGAAACAACAATCTCCGCAAAAAATAGACGCACCAAAAGTTCGAGGCTTAGGGATTGGTCAAGGGTATCATTCTGCAGGTGCAAAGGGCTTTGATGGATTAATCAGAATAGCTCCAGATGGAAAAATTCATCTTTATTCTGGGGTGGGTAATTTAGGTACTTATTCTTATGCCTCAACCTCAAGAGCTGCAGCAGAAGTGCTGAAGTGCGAATGGGATGATTGCATTATTCATAATGGCCGAAGCGATAAAAACTTACCATGGAACTCCTATCAAGCTGGTAGTGTTTCAACCTTCACACAAACCAGAACTAACTATGTTGCCGCAGTTGATGCTGTCAATAAAATGAAAAGTATTGCCGCGAAAATTCATGGTGGTAATGCAGAGGACTATGATATTGATGGCCGCCGAGTTCATCATAAAATTACATCCTCAAAAAGCTCAACTTATGCTGAAATAGCACAAACCGCGATTGAGCTTGGCGGAATATTTTCAGGCGCCATCTACCCTGAAGATATTCATGACATCACCAAGCGCTCCGTTCAAAATATAGCCGGTACCGGTTTAGTGGGCGTGGCAAAAGATAAGCTACCTCAAAATGGAGTCATACCAGGCCTTGCAGCGGCATTTGTTGAAATTGAACTTGATCTTGAGACGGGTAAATATGAAATTATGGATTATGTTGGAATTGCTGAATGTGGCACCGTTGTTCACCCACAAGGTCTGGCTGGACAAATGAAAGGTGGGGCAGTTTGGGGTATGGGCATGGCTGGATTAGAACGCCATGTATTTGATCCACAAAATGGATTGCCGGCAAATATTGGTTACCACCAGTGCAAAGTTCCAACCTATCTTGATGTACCTTCTATAACCAGAACCGATGCGGTTGACTTGCCAGATCCACAAAATCCCTTTGGGGCAAGAGGCATAGGTGAACCAGCCATGGGTTGTGCTGTTGCAGCACTTACATCTGCTATTTCAGATGCGCTCGATGGCTATAATTTTGGTCGCACACCAGTCAGTAGTGACATGATTTTAAATTATGTTACTGGGAATAATCAATCCTTCAAACCTCTTCAAACTAATAATTTCTGAGATCAATATGCCATCATATGATGTAATGCCGGAAGTCCAACTTTATCAGCCTACAGAGGTTGATGATGCGTTAAATTTAGCTGAAAAATTTAGACAGCAAGGCTGGTTACTCGGTGGGGGGCAAGATACCTATGGATGGCTTAAAGATCGGGCAAAAAATCCAACTGCTCTTATCGATTTAAATGATATAGAGGCATTCAAAGGCATTAAGACAACTTCGGCAGGTATAGAAATTGGCGCTCTGACAACACTAAGAGATATCATTCGTGATCCACTCATTAATGATCACTTTCCAATACTTGCAAAAGCAGCTGGCCGAGTGGCAAGTCCACAAATACGCAATGTCGGCACATTGGGTGGTAATTTAATCCAAGATACCCGATGTTGGTATTATCGTCGCGGTTTAGCTTGTTATAGAGCTGGTGGAAATATTTGTTACGCTGATAGCCCAGAGGGTATGAATCGAGAGCATGCGTTATTTAATGCCAGCCGGTGTGTCGCAGTTTCTCCATCTGATACAGCAACTGCGCTTGTCGCCCTGAATGCCACTATGATTATTAAAAATATTGACGGTGATCGAGAAATGTCTGCGGAAGATTTTTTTGTTGGTCCAGATACTCATATTACTCAAATGACGGCATTAGAACCTGGAGAAATATTAACGGGAATCAAGCTTTCTAATGAATGGTCAAAGGCCCGTTATTATTTCGAAAAAATTGCCGATCGTGATGTCTGGGATTTTGCTTTAGTCAGTATTGCTGTTGTTATTAAAGAGGAGGCGAATACCATACTAGACAGTCGCATGGTTTGTGGTGGGGTTGCTTGCACACCTTATCGATTGACCAAAGTAGAGCAATATCTAAAGAGCAATCCATTATCTGAAAAAACCATTAATAAAGCGGCAAAGATTGCCTCTCAGGGTGCTGAAACCCTCAATTACAATCATTTTAAAATTCCTCTAATGGAAAATTTAGTAAAAAGAGCATTGCGGAGTTAAAACAATGGAGCTTGCGACATTAAAAAAAGATGTATGGGGGCGAGAAGTCATTCTTGGTGCTTCATGGGATCTCTTATGGGTAATTCTAGCGTTAACCTTTATTGGCATTGCCGTGCATGCAATTGTTGTGGCCACAAAGAAAAGAAAAGCAGCGCCCGATTCCTCAGGTAAACGAATCGAGAGGCATGAAAAAATTGATCGAATCTTTCATTGGGTTATGGCTGTTAGTATGATCATCCTTCTGATCACTGGGATATTTCCAAAAATAGGTATTGAATTTGCTTGGTTGACAATTCATTGGGTGGCTGGCCTGTTACTCACTGTAATTATAATTTTTCATATATTCCGATCAATATTTTGGCAAAACCTAAAGGACATGTGGATCGGTTTAAACGACCTTAAAGAACCGTTTGATGAAAGTTACAAACCCGGAAAATATTCTCTGGCACAAAAAAGTTTGCATGCTTCAGTCACGATATTGACTCTTTTGGTTATCATTAGTGGCATCATTATGTTCGCTTTGATTGATACTCCCTGGTGGGAGCGCACCAATGCACTATCTGAGGATATGTTAGGTTGGGTTTTCTTGACTCATGGACTGGTTTCACTGGCTTTGGTTGCTATAATTTCATTGCATATATACTTTGGTTTACGTCCAGAGAAATTATTCTATACCCGATCGATGATAAAAGGTTGGATCTCAGAGCATGAAAAAAACGAGAATCATGATCAAGAAAAATGGGTTAGTAAGAATTAATTTTCCTAAATATAATTAAAATATATTATTGAGGTACTCTTGAATAAAGAAATCGAGGTCATTGAGGCAGGTTACGAGTATCTACTTGCTTATGCCGCTCAAGGTAAGGAAACAGATCTAGCTGGTAGTGGAATGTCAGAAGTGCGACAAACGCTTACTAGTATGGCTGGTACTCTGACAGAAATAATCACAATCCATAAAGCAACTCCGATAAGTTTTTCATGGGTATTGGTCGACGATGCGAAAAAAGCATACGCTGCAATAGACCTTGTCTTGACTCAAAAGAACATCAGTTCTGAGATCGTTGATAACCTTAATGCCTCAATTCATCTGCGCGCCCTATTGACCGATCTATTTCTCCTTAGCGAAGCAGAAACTAAATCGTGAGCTCGTAAAAAATAATAAGTATCATAAGAAATTATTGAAATCCATCTACTTATAGTGCCAAATAATATTAACCAAAATAACTAAGAGACAATACTATGAAAAAAATTATAATTTATCTATTTGCAATTTTTTTGAGCGGGAATGCCCTAGCTGATGTGACTCGTCATGCGCTTCCTAATAACTCAACTTTTCCGATCTCAAGAGCAGTAGAAGTAACAGCCGATACCACCATTATCTATCATAGTGGTCAGTTACCTTCTCCCGCTAACCCGGATGCTCAAAGAGGAACTAGGGAATGGGCCGGTGATACAGAAGCACAGACTTTAAGTGTATTAAAGAAGTTTGAAAATTCGTTTAAATCACTGGGTGTTGATTTTGGTGATGCCGTTAAATTAACCGTGTTCTTAGTCGGCGATCCAGAAATGGATGGGCGAATGGACTTTGCGGGTTTCATGAGATCTTACAGTAAATACTTTGGTACCGAAGCGCAACCCAATAAACCTGCACGTTCTGCCGTACAAATAAACGCTCTAGCTGGTGGATGGCTTGTAGAAATTGAAATGGTTATAGCTAAACCTGAGTAAATTCTAATCAAAAAAACTCCAGGCAAATAAATTGTCTGGAGTTTTTAATTTTAAAAAAGCAGTTACTAGAAAATATAATTTATCGTAACGCCTAGATAACTGTTCCTTCCCGGGGCTGGCTCATAATATCTGCCGCCATAAGCGTTAATTCGAATATTACTATTAAATTCCTCATCAAAAAGATTATTTACACCCAAATATGGCCTTAACATCCAATCCTCTTTTTCAAAGTCATAACTTAAACGAAAGTTAGAAACCACATAACTTGGTACCTCGACCGAATTAGCATTATTAGCAAATAAATCACCCGAATAATTCATATTAAAGTTAATATTTAAATTATCTTCATTCTTATAACGTACCCCAAAATAAGCAAATGATTCAGGTAACCCAGGCAGTTTAGAGCCAGCAAAATCCTTCCCATTTTGATCAACAAACTGATCAAACGTAAAATCCGACCACGTATAAGAAAGATCCATAATTAATTTGGAACTGATATTCCAAGCAAGCGCTGATTCGATACCGCTTCTCGATGATTTACCCACGTTCGAGTAAAACGTCCTGCCAGGAGAAGACTCTAGTTCATAGGGAGTAAGCTCGTCCTTTAGATCAATTTCAAATACAGCAATCTCATAAAAAAGACTCTGATAGTTGGATTTAAAACCAATCTCCATGTTATTAGCTTTTTGCGGTTTTAAAGCCGAATTAAAGCCCCCAGAAGAATCTGGATTAGCCAGTTCAGTAGTGGTTGGAGTCTCAAAAGAACTGCTAATATTGCCGAAAACAACCCCTCTTCCGAGCTGATAATTTAACCCTAAAGAAGGACTAAAGGCATTAAAATCAACCTCTCCAGAGTCATCGCCATTACTTAAGAAACGATCCTGGATATTAAACTTAACTTCATCAAAACGAATACCAGTAGAAATAGACCAATTATCACTGTTGTATCTACCCTGAGCAAACAGGCCATTACTACTGACTTTCTCTTGCTGGTCGAAGGTCAATGACCCAATTACACCAGAATTATTATTATATCGTTTGCGCTTATCATCCTGCCTATCAGCATCAAACCCAATAGTGAAATTATAATTCTCTGGCAATAACTCATTAAAGTCATACTGCATACCTAGACCATAGAAAAAACGATCTATATTAACTGAGCCACCGCCTTTGAATGGCAATTTATTGGAAAAATCTCGCGTTACATAATAATTCCTAACGATTAAATTCCCCTTATTTCTATTTTGCTCATAGACCATACCAATGCGAGTTTGGCTAAGTGATTCTCCGGAATCATAAGACAAGTTCCTGTCTCTGGCTGACGACCTATTAGCCACTACTTGAGCAAGATTAATTCCCCCTGGATCTTGTGCTTTAGGTTGATCGGTATAGTTAAGGGTAATATTCAACCTATCTTTAGGGTTTAATTGAAATCCAAATTTACCATTAATTAATGTCCCTTCAGATTTTGAATGCTCACGAAAACCGCTCAAATTTTGACTGGAAATATTGAGAAAATAATCCATTTTTTCACTTTTACCACCAGTTTTTATTTGATATTTCTTATAACCTAAATCACCGCCGGCAAGTGTCGTTTCAATAAACGCTGGAGTTCGACCACTTTCACTCTCAATGGCAATGACACCTCCCGCTGCATTGCCATAATGTGACGATGCAGGTCCACGAATGACTTCAATACGTTTTGCCGATCCCAAATCAATACTATCAACTCCTGCCTGACCATCCGGAAGAGTTTCTGGGATTCCATCGACTATGACTTTGACACCTCTTATACCAAAAGAAGAGCGCGCACCAAAACCTCGCAAAGATATTCTTAAATCTTGTGCAAAATTATAACGATTTTGCATATACAAACCTGGAACACCAGCTAAAACCTCATCCAGAGCCAGTTTCTGTGTGGCATTTTGAATTTGTTCTTGATTTATGATTGAAACCGATCTGGTAGCGTCTCTAAGTGAGGTGTTTAGCCTTGTCGCTGTAACATAAATCTCATCTAGCTCTTGACTCTGATCTTCTTGGGCTATCAGTACCGATGACATCAAAATGAGGGCCAAGAAATAGTGACTCCTATTTGACTGTATTCCTCTAAACATAAAAAATCCTTTTCGTCTTTTTAGACAGCAATCATAAATTCATTAGTAGCAACTTCTGTGTGCTAGAATTATAAACAATCAAGAATGCAATTGCTCAAAATATACTCATAAAAAAATAGATTTATGGATAAAAGCAAACCAAAGATAACAACGCCTGAACAGACCGAACCTCAATTGGATTGGTTCATTCTTATTTGTGGTAGCGCCCTACTCGCAATCATTGTCTTGGGTATGATTTTTGAGCCTCAGTCTAGTTTATTGATGATCAATCAAGCCTTCTCTATTGTGACTAAGAATTTTGGTATTTTTTATATTTTACTTTTAAATACAATCATTGTGTTTCTAGCCTATCTGATCTTAAGTAAAAAAGGGTCTATTAAATTGGGCTCAGAAGGAGAGGGAAAAGAATATTCTAATTTCAGCTGGATCGCGATGCTTTTTTGTACCGGAATAGGAGCAGCTGTAATTTATTGGGGGGCCACGGAATGGACATTCTATTACATTAATCCACCACAAATTGCTCAAGACGGCCAAACCATTATTTGGGCCGCAAGCTACGGTGCTTTTCACTGGGGCCCGCTAACATGGTCTATATATTCATTAACTACAGTGGCTTTCTGCGTTTCTTATCACCATAAAAATATACCGTCCTTAAGACTCAGTGCGGCATGCGCTGGCTTCCTAGGAAGCTACCAAGAAAGATGGCCAGGACGAATAATAGACCTATTCTTTATTATTGGGCTGATCGGTACATCAGCAACTGGCCTCGCCTTTGGAGTTGACTTAGTTACCGCCTCGATTGCTAAATTAACTGGGTTACAGAATAGCCAGCAATTGCAACTTACCATTATGCTGCTGGTTACCCTCATAATTGCTTTTAGTGTCTACAAGGGTCTAAATAACGGCATCAGGATACTAAGCGTAATCAATGCAAGATTAGCCCTCCTCTTATTATTGTTCATCTTTATTTTTGGGCCTTCACAATTTATTTTAGAGATGAGCTTTGCTACTCTCGGCTTAATTACACAAAATTTCTTCACTATGGTGACCTGGTCAGACCCTTTAGAGAAAAATAATTTTGTAGAAAATTGGACAGTGTTTTATGTCGCTTGGGCTATGGCGCTTGGTCCTTTTATTGGAATGTTCATCGCAAAAATTTCTCGAGGGAGAACCATCAGAGAAGTTATATTAGGAATGATGGGTTGGGGCAGCCTTGGTTGCTTTTTGTTTTTTGCAATCCTAGGTAATTATGCTATTCATTTAGAATTAAATGGCATTTTTCCAGTAACTCAAAGCGTCAATGATATAGGTCAGACTTCAACCATTGCAGCCATTATAGAACTGCTCCCATTAGGATCTTTTTTATTGCTTTTTATTGCAATTATTGGAATTATCTTTGCAGCTACAACCTATGACTCTGCAACATATACTCTAGCGGCAGGCACCAGTCGAGAAATAAAACCAAATCAACATCCATCATTAAAAAATAGAATGTACTGGGCATTTGCTTTAGGTTCATTACCCTCAGCGCTACTTTTTATTGGTGGTCTAGAGCCACTTAAGGCTGCTACTATTTTAGCGTCTTTTCCATTGTTAATAATTTATGTAATCTTGATGATTTCAATACATCGTATGCTGAAGTAAATATTCATTCACACGTCAATATATGGCAAAGATTGCATAATTTCATACTGCTTAGCTTCAGAGATACCTCGACTAAGCCAATTAAGGTGCGGGTAAAATGCTTCTTCACAAGATAATGTTTTTATTACTTCATTACCGATATCCTCACGAAGGAAAAAAGTATTAGTACCGGTCGAATCACAGGCTACGAGCCGATACCCTTTCTTAACCCCTAGTGACTCTAGGGCCCTCAAAGAAGCACCAGCAAAAAATCCACTTGGATGGGCGGTAAAGCGTTCAAAATCAGACTTGTAAGATATTGATCGTGCCTGATTAGGGCCAATTCCTGAATTATATTCAATACATACAACACGCGGTCGAATGCAAGTTAGCTTCTCCCAGAACCAATAATCATTGCCGTCAACATCTATACAAAGAAAATCAATTTCTGATGGAACTTCATTTGATATGATTAATTCTTCTAAATTTTCTAAATTAATAAAGGTATTTATTGCCTTCACGCCCTTCTGAGAAATACCCTCACACGCCCGATTAAAAATATCGCATTGCTCTTCCGAGCCATCCATCAAGAGTCCATGAAAATTCTCATGCAGCATTAATTTTAAAGAATTACATTGATGCGCACCAAAACCAAATTCGACAAAATAACGACTTTCATAGCCAATTTTAGAAAAAATATACCTTAAAATTCCATCTTCACCATTTTGTGATAGAAAGCTGTATTCATAGCGATTGATTTCATTTATTTGTCTCTGATCAGGTTCTGGCCATGCATTAAGATCTTTTCTTTGCCATTTTTTTATTAATTTTTTTATTACCCACTTTCGGCTAAATAAGTTTTTCTTTAGCCACTTTAAAGCTTTTTTAGCACGATATTTTTTTATTGGAATAGTATGCATTTCTTAATATTACAAGGATTTTATATGTTTAATTATTTTTCCATCTTTAATAACAACCGCCACATCTTGCAAGGCAGCGATATCATCAAGTGGATCTTCTTTAACAGCAATAATGTCTCCATACAAACCAATAGCGATCGACCCTACTCTATCCTGCCATCCTATATACTCAGCTGCTACAGATGTGGCAGATTGTATGGCCTGCATTGGACTCATGCCATGCTCCACCATTATAACAAACTGTTTTGCATTATCGCCATGAGGATAAACAGATGAATCAGTACCATAAATAATGGGCACGCCCGCTACCAGCGCTTTTTTGAACACTTGTCGCTGAGCATCGGTGGTTTCAATATTTTTTCGTATAAATTCATCTGGCCAACCCTGCAATTCTCCTACAGCATTTATATAATCGCCATTATAAACATCCATCGAGAAAGCGACTTGATTATCAACCGCCAATTGAATTGCCTCATCATCTGCTAGAGATGCATGCTCAATTGAATCCACGCCCGCAAGTATTGCTTCTTTGATTGATTGCGCACCGTGAGCATGGGCCGTAACTTTAATACCAGCCTTATGCGCAACAGCCACTACTGCCGCTATTTCCTCGGGTGTCATTTCAGGTGCGCCAGGTATACCGCCAAAAGCCAAGACAGCTCCAGATGCTAATATCTTCAAAACATCTGCACCGCCCTCAATAGCTTTCAACGCATTCAATCTAAATTGATCAGGGCCTCGTGAAACCCCTTGTCGAATTCTAGCTGGGATATCTTTCTCAGGAATACCGGGAATCACTAAATCTCCCCCTCCACTAGGAACAGTCAGGTAAAAACCGGATGTTTGGATTCTTGGTCCAAGTACTTCACCATTATTAACTCTATCCCTGAGATCTCGACCAGACCAAGCAATATAGGCACCAAGGTTTCTCACAGTTGTAAAACCTGCATCCAAAGTAGTCAGCGCATTCTTTTCTGAAATTACCCTCACCTCTTCCATATTTCGTCGATAATGGACACTCAAATCAGCTGTCTCATCCGCTCGCTCAGTAATGTGTCCGTGCGTATCGATTAGGCCAGGCAGACAAGTATGGGCACTTAAATCCAGTAACTCAATATCCAGAGACGTTAACTTATTGTATGGGGCTAACTGAATAATGACTCCATCGCGTATTGTAATCAAATGATCTTTGTATGGTTTTTCACTCAATCCATCAATTAACTGGCCACAACGAATGTTTAAATAAGAAGCGTTATTCTCAGTCGCACCAAAAGAAATTGAGCTGAATAATTGCCCAAGCACTAAGTACCAAAATAAAGTACGTTGCCTCATAACTCCTCCAAATTTCCATGCACCACTTTACCTTCAAACAAAGTCAGTAATGCTAATGTTTCAGAAATCTCATGAGGCTTTAGATCAAAGAGATTCTGATCTAATACAACAAGGTCAGCAAATTTACCAACCTCTATTGAGCCAGTTTCGTCCTCATTATTATTCACAAATGCCGCATTAATCGTAAAGGCCTCAATAGCAGTTTTAAGATCTATACTTTCTTCGAAAAATAATGGGATATCTTGTTCCGGATCTACTGGAGAATTTTCCAGAGCTGTAATATCAGAAGCACTTTGGCGTGTAATCGCCGTTTCAATTTGATGGTAAGGATTGGCTGAGGTCACACTCCAATCACTTCCAAAGGCAATTTTTGCACCGGTATTTTGAATGGTTTTAATAGCATAAGACCAGCGTAATCTTTCAGGCCCAACAAAAGGAGCGGCAAGCTCCGTCAAGTAATCGCCATTATAGGCCCATAATGGTTGAAAATTAGCCACCACGTCCAGTTCCGCAAAGCGCTCAAAATCATCTGGGTGAATAAGTTGTAAATGGGAAATATGATGTCGATTACCTAAGCGACCATTCTCGTAGATAGATTCTTCCACCGCATCCAGAGACTGCCTTACCGCACCATCCCCAAGCGCATGAAAATGCACTTGGAAATTTTCTGCATCAAGAGCTGTTACCACTTTTCTTAATAATCCTGGCTCCACCATAGGGATGCCACTAGTTTGACTTGGAATATTATAGGGTTCTACCAACACAGCAGTGTAATTTTCTACTAATCCATCTTGCATAATTTTTATTGTGTGCGGATTTACCAGATTACTGGTGTATTTGGCTCTTAATATTTTTAAATTTTCAAGTTGTTCAAGTCCCTGAGATCGCTCCCACCAGAGTGACGCTACCACTCTTAAAGTTAATTCATTGTTATTCTCAATATACCTATAAGTCTGTAAATCACTTTCCCTGACAATGGCATCTTGTATAGATGTGATGCCATAACTATTTAACATTCTCATGCTATAACGCAAACCAGCGATTTTGCTCTCCATGGTATCACTTGGAATAAACTTATCTAGTAAGTTCATCGCCCCTTCTTGAAGACTGCCAATTAACTCACCAGTCTCTGGATCTCGATCAATGATGCCATCAACAGGATCCGGGGTGTCTTTTGTAATTCCAGCAATCTCTAAAGCTAATGAATTGGCCCAACCTGAATGCCCATCAGTTGACGTTAGAAATACCGGGCGATCTGATATTAATTCATCTATTATTTTGCGATTAGGTTTTCCACCGGCACCAAAAACCGACATCGCCCAGCCTCCGCCTAGAATCCATTCCAAATCAGGATTAGCGTTTGCATAATTAGTAATCGCCGTCCGATACTCGGCTATATTTGATAATCCATTAAGATCGCAAGATGCAGATAAAATTCCTCCTGAGATGGGATGAATATGTACGTCCTGCATACCAGGCATCACCATTCTATTTCGCAAATTAATTACCGTAGTTTTTGCGCCAAGAAAATCATTAGCACCCGCGTCAGAACCCACATAAAGTATTCGCCCGTCCTTAATGGCAATCGATTGAGCTAATGGTTTTGCCTCATTTACCGTATACACATAGCCATTAAGCATAATTAAATCAGCATTATTTCTCGTATCAATTTCAATAGATTGTGGATCACAGGCAGAAATACCCATCAAAACAAAGCAAATAGATAATTTAATTAAAATATTGTTAGAGAAAGAAACAATCATAGTAACTCCATGCTGGTTGATAAAATAGTTACCCTTAGATGAGTAATAATTTATTATAATGATAATTAAAATAATATTAACTCAAATCAAAGACAACGTAACCATTATGACTATAAAACTACCTAAATTAATTGCCACTTCTGTTGTTCGAGGTAGTGTCCAAGGGGAAAGTCATGGTGGTATATATACGGTTGATTTTGACAAGCAAGAAGGTCAACAACATGTTGATTGGAATACCAGTAACATCGACTTTGAGGGTCGTGGAGCAGATCGTGGTTTGAGAGGTATTGCATTTGATGGTGAAGATATTTATATCGCTGCAAGTGACGAACTATTTTGCTATGACAAAGAATTTAAATTAAAAGTTTCTTTTAAGAATCGCTACCTCAAGCATGCCCATGAAATTAGTCGCATGGGTCGGAGGATATTTATTAGCTCCACAGGTTTTGATAGTCTCCTCGCCTTTAATTTAGATACCAAAAAATTTGACTGGGGTTTTCATCTTCGCAAGGAATACAATCAATGGACTGGCGGAACATTCGACCCCCAGCGTAATATGGGTCCACGTGATGTCAATGATTTCCATATTAATATGGTGCATGTTAACAATGATGGCATATTTTTAAGTGGCTTAAGATCCAATGGACTATTATATTTAACTCCAGGAAATTCCATTCAGATCATTTGCGATCTGCCACCTGGAACCCATAACCCAAGACTCTGGAATGACGGTGTCTTGTTCAATGATACCGCCAGTGATTGTGTCCGCTTTATTCCTCGAGAAGGAGAAGAGCAAGCTCATAAAATTATTAGTTACAAAGAGAGTGATATTGAATTTGCAGGAATTGATGACTCAAATATTGCGCGGCAAAGCTTCGCGCGGGGTTTATGCACTATTGATGATCGATTTATTGCAGTAGGCTCTTCGCCTTCAACTATCTCTTTGTATGATCTTGATAACAAACAACGAGTAGGTACTGTCAATCTGTCGATGGATATCCGTAACGCCATTCATGGTCTTGAAGTCTGGCCCTTTTAATGACTAAAAATAAGACTAAAAAAAACCGGGCAAAAGCCCGGTTTTTTTCTATCTATCTATAATCAACGTTTATTCACCCCAACGCTTCATATATCGAATACCAAACTCTCGTGGTCTATTTGTATAAGCGTCCACATTATGAGTTCTGCCTCCAGGTTTTGATGAAGCTTGTCCCCAACCAAAGTCGCCTGTTCCCCAGGTGTAATGGGCACGTTCATCTGTCAAGTTGTTGATATAGGCTGCAACCTCCCAATCTTCTCCTTGTAAACCTGTTCTAATATCCGCAATTCCATAACCTTTTACTCTATGCTGAGGATTTGCACTGCTGTTAAGCGAATCTTCTTCTAACTTATTAATAATTCCGCCCTGAGTAGATGCTTGGAATCGAATGTATTTATACACAGAACCAAAAACAGTAGATGGTGCGCTCCAAGTTGCCCAGAGTGAACCTTTGTTTTCTGGTACTAATGGTAATCGCTTATTCTTAAGAAGTTCCATGGTAGTTTCGTCTGTGTCTAAATTATGCTCACTATCTGTCATCGCTTCCATTCTTTCGTAATTGATTCCAAATGTGATATTTTCTGTTAAGGCGTACTCAACATCAACATTGACACCAGCTATATGAGCTTGACCAGTATTAGCAACCAAATTCTGCCAAGGCTGTCCACAAACACCCGCTGTTTTCACTGATGAATCAGGTGCCAGACCTGTTATCGCAGCAACTGCACCATTAGCATCACAATTTGTACTTGATGGATCAACTTGTTCGAGCTGATACTGATCCCATTTCATATAGTAAGCAGTCAGGTTGAATCGACCACGTCCTTCACCAAATGTAGAGCGAATACCTGCTTCGGTATTATCCATAATATCTGGATTATACGCATTCGGGAAATATGGGTTTCCTCGACTTCTGTTAACCCCACCTGGACGCTTACCTCTTGTAAAGAGTGCATAAGCCATAGTGTCCTCATTCAAGTCATATTTTAAACTAATCTTAGGAATCGTTACTTTATCCTCGCCAGCACGTACTGGTGGTAGGCCATTGTTCGCAAGGCGATATGCTCTATCAGACGGAGAAGCATAACCTGATTTGTTATCTCCTTGTGAATGAACCGCACCCGGATGATCCACATAATAGGCACTACTATTACTACGATTATAGCTCCTCAAACCCAAAGTCAGAGTCGCTTTATCTGTCATTCTGAATGCAACTTCACCAAATATCGCCTTTTGATCCCAGAGTGTTCTTTGATCTGAGTACCAACTTGATGTCGCTTTTGTAGGAAAATCAGCCCCTTGCTGAAACTTATAATATTTAGCAGAGAACGAATCTTGGAAAGTACTGGCATCAGTTATACCATTAGTTGGCACGGCAAATGCCGCTGTCCACTCATCAACTGTATCCTCTATATATACACCCACAATCCAATCTATACGGTCACCTTGTGACTGCAAACGAATTTC
>Ga0308019_10000180_pt1 | contig 39414 bp, 46 predicted proteins | sample Neamet284_FD_203135 | JGI IMG/M metagenome (GOLD analysis project Ga0308019, IMG submission 203135) | Marine microbial communities from water near the shore, Antarctic Ocean - #284 | ecosystem: Environmental > Aquatic > Marine > Unclassified | place: Southern Ocean | collected 2014-10-01
AAGAATCTTGTTCGTTAAATAAAGGAATGATTACAGATAATTGCATTTTTTTGATTTATTAATGCTTTTCTTTTTTTATAATTAAGCCAAGAATAAAACTAAAAAAAAACCCAATTAATAAATTAAAAGTTATGCCTGCGAAATAATAAATCCATATTAGAGGAGTTCTCTGTTCCAAGAATTCATTAAGACTCATGTCACCCATTAATTCGGGATTAGTTTCTAGAACTTTATTAAATCCATTTTCATGTACAATATTCCAGTATTCAGGTTCGATTATATTTGCAAGAATGTATAAAAACATTGTTGAGGTTAGTGCAATAATTAGTGAAACTCCAGTTCCTATTTTTAATGTTTCACTTATAGAGATAAAACCTGAATTAGCTTTTTTAAATTCATAAGTTCCCCAAATAATAGCACTAAATAAAATAATTAATGATACAACTAAATTGCCTATTCCAGAGTCATAGTGTGCATCAAGTGAATATAACATTATTGTAAAAACGATTGATACTATTGCTGCTAAAAGTCCAGCTTGTATAATAAATTTTTTAGGTGTGATTTCTTCCATATTAATTTTGTTTAATTTTTACTGTTATACAAGTAAAAGTAATCAGAATTTATTTATTGAAGCTATCATCTTAATGGACTTTGTGTAAATAACTCAAGTTTAGTTGCAAATTCCCGAAAAAGAATTAAATTTGCAAACTATTAATAAAAAAATGAAAGAAGGAATACACCCAGAAAATTATAGATTAGTTGCTTTTAAAGACATGTCTAATGATGATGTTTTTATTACAAAATCTACCGTAAATAGTAAAGATACAATAGATCATGATGGTGTAACTTATCCTTTAGTAAAACTTGAAATTTCCAGAACATCTCATCCGTTTTACACTGGAAAAACTAAACTTATAGATACTGCAGGTAGAATTGATAAGTTTAAAAATAGATACGCAAAACTTAAAAAGTAATTACTTTTTATAAACTCTCTTTAAATTCAATTGATTAATAGGGTTTGTTTCTAATCCCATCACATTTTTTTGACTAAATCTCATTATTTTGTCATAGTATAATGGAACAATCGGTGCTTCTTGTATTATTAAGCTATCCATTTTTTGATAAAGTTTGTTTCTCTTAATCTTAGATTGTTCTTCAATCATTTTTAAAAATAACAAATCATAATAATCATTTTTGAAATGGGTATAGTTAGGTCCATTAGGTGCTAAGTTTTTAGAATAAAAAAGTGATAAATAGTTTTGAGCATCAGCGTAATCAGCTATCCAGCTGGCTCTAAACATTTCTAATTTTCCATTTGATTTAGCTTGCCTTAAGCTTGAAGGTGGCAAGATGTTTATTTCTACATTAATTCCAATTTTCAAAAGCTCCCTTTGTATAAACTCAACAATATCAAGATAGTTTGCATCACTTGAAAGAACTATTTCTATTGATTTTTTTTGAGTTTCATTCTTGTACTCTTCAATGAGTTTTAAAGCTTTATTTAAATCATATTGAAACCCTTTTGTTAAGTTTTTTTGTAGTCCGAGTGGGATAAATCCATTATTCGCAGGATAACCAATATTATTCCTTAGATATTTCATCATTTTCTTTCTGTCTATACCATAATTGATAGCTAGTCTTAATTTTTTATTTTGTAATACAGATTCATCATCTCCCAGAAAAAAGCCAATATATTCCGTATTTAAATATGGACCTGTTAAAAGATTAATTGAATTGAGATATTCTTTTTTTAGATTGCCGTTAATGTCCAGAAGTTGATCTTTAAAAGATGAATCTAAAGAGTTAATAAAATCAATTTTATTTTGGGCGAATTCCATAAATTCACTTTTTTTATCTGGCAGAAATGTAATAGAAACTGCCTCTAAGTAGGGTAATTTATTCCCTAAAGAGTCTTTTTCAAAATATATATTATTCTTTCTAAGAACTAGCTTAATATTTTCTTCCCAATTTTTAAACTTAAAAGGTCCTGTTCCAATTGGATTTTTTCCGAATTTACTTTTGTAGTATTCAACTGCTTCTTTTGGAACAACTGAGCAATATTTCATTGATAAAATTCCTGTAAATGCAGAGAATGGACTTTTTAATTTTATTGAAAAAATGCTATCATTTATAGCTTTGAATTGATCGACATTATTTAAAACCCAAGCTCCAGGTGATGCTAGTTTAGGGTCTTGGAGTCTTTTAAAACTATATTCAAAATCATAAGCATTAACGTTTCTAGTTGAGTCTTTTCCAAAAACTATTGATTTATGAAAAAAAATATTTTTTTTTATTTTAAATAAATAAGTCTTACCATCTTTTGAAATCACCCAGCTTTTAGATAAATCAGGCTTAATGTTTAATGAATCATCTAATTGGACTAAACCATTAAATAATTGATTTACTGGCCAGATATTTCTTAATGTACTTGAAAATGCTGGATCTAGTGATGATATGTTTGAGTGTTCATTGTATCTAAATATTTGACCTTTATTTAAAGAAGAGTCATTAAAACAGCTAGTGATACTTACTGAAATAAAAATTAAGTATATAAAATGCTCAAACTTTTTGATCATAAATTTTCATCATATATTTCTTTGCTAAATTAAGTTTTTATATATAAATGACTCAAATTTTAAAAGTAGCTTTAACTAATCTAGATTGTAAATTAAATTGTACAGAGATTTCTAATAAGAAGATTTTGTCAAAAGCAATTGGGTTCATAACAAAATATTTTATTTGAATCTGATAATAAAGGAAGGCTACATATATGGATTTTCTAATAATTATGTAAAAGTAAAATTGCCATGTAGAAAAATCTTAATTGAAGGTATTGTTCTGAGTAATTTCAGGGAAATAGATGATGACGGGTTAATTATAGGAACTAATTAAATTATAACCTAACCCCAATAGGAAGAAGTTCTCTGAATTCTTTATGCTTTTTAATAAACTTTCTTATTTCAGGGGAAGTTGGCATTATTCTAATATTTTTTTCTTTAATTATTTCAAAAACCTCTCTGATAAAAACCTCTTCAAATTTTTCATCATTATTAGAGGAAGGAATGATCAACTTAGTTAGAAATATCTTTCTGTCTTGTAGGGCATATTCAATTTTAGCTAAGTCTTCACCAATTTCAACTTCAAATTGACGTAAGAAAATATTATCATTAATTATTAAGCTTCCCATTTAATTTGTAAAAGTTATTTTTGTAGAATTGTAAATATACAAAAAATTGCTCTCAATGAAATATTTAAATAAATGTCAATAAATAAGACTGTTCATGTTTACTTTATGCCAGGAATGTCTGCAAATTCTTTGATTTTTGAAAAAATTAAATTAAGTAGTAAGTACAAATTACATTTATTAGAGTGGATAGATCCACTAAAAAACGAAACGCTTAAAGATTATTCAATTCGATTTTCTAAAATAATTATTCACAAGAACCCAGTTTTAGTTGGGGTTTCTTTTGGAGGAGTCTTGGTGCAGGAAATATCAAAAATAATAGAAGTTCATCAAACGATAATTATTTCTAGTATTAAATCTAACAAAGAACTGCCCAATTCAATGAAGATGGTAAAATTAACAAAAAGCTATAAACTACTTCCTGTTAAGTGGTTGAATGACTTTGAGTCATTGATTACTTTTGTTTTAGGGCCAAGAATTAATAGAAGGGTAGAGTTGTATCGAAAGTATCTTTCAGTTAGAGATAGGAATTATCTTAGTTGGGCTATCAAAGAATTAATTGAATGGGACCAAGATGAGTCTATGGATAATGTTATTCATATTCATGGAACAAAAGATATGATTTTCCCTGCTATTTATTTAAAGAATTATATTCCGCTTCCAAATGGAGATCATGCAATGATATTGAAAAAAGCTGATTGGATAAATAAATTTTTAGAGAAGAATTTAATTTAAATTCTTTTCATTTGTTTTTGCATCATTTTAATTTGATCAGAAAGCATTTTTTGTTTGTCTAATTTTTTTGCTTCATTTAAAAGCATTGTTGCTTCTCTTTTTCTCCTTTTTTGTATTAGTATTCCAGCTAAACTTAACTTAGCCATAGCTAAATCGTGGTTCATTGATAAGCCAATAGAAATAGCTTTTTTAAAATATTTTTCAGCGGAAGTTAAATTTGTTTGAGAAGAAACAATTCCCCATAAATAATTGTAGTAACCAATTTGTTTTTTTGTAAGTGAGCTTTCTGGATTTTTTATTTTTTTTAACCATTTTTCAGTACCAATAAAATCCTGTTTTCTTAATTTAAGAAAGATTATCAAGATTATTTCATTTTTAAAGTATAAAAAAATGAACATTGAGGCTAAAAAAATTAATGCAATTCCATTTCCGATATTATTGGAATAAAATTGAAATATCGAATATGAAATGGTAAGAATTGCTAATATTAATTTTATAATTTTTGGATACATTTGTTGTTAGTTTTTTGATTAAAATTAAATCTGTAAAGTTTTTTTAAATAATACATTTGAGATGGTATAAAGTTATTGTATATTTGGCCTCAAATTTGAGTAAAAATAGTTAAATAATCGCAATGAAAAGAACTTTTCAGCCATCAAAAAGAAAAAGACGTAATAAACACGGATTTAGAGAAAGAATGTCAACTCCTAGCGGAAGAAATGTGTTAGCTAATAGAAGAGCAAAAGGAAGAAATAAAATTTCTGTTTCATGCGAACCGAGACATAAAAAATAAATGAATAAAATGTTTAAAAAATAAGGTGTTACTTTTTTAGTAACACCTTTTTTTTTGATATATTCATAAAACAACTTTAAGATAATATAGATGCCATTAAGAAAAGATTTAAAAAGTATTTTAATTATTGGTTCTGGTCCAATTGTAATAGGTCAAGCTTGTGAGTTTGATTATGCTGGATCACAATCACTTAGATCGTTAAGAGAGGATGGAATTAAAACTATTTTAATTAATTCAAACCCTGCTACAATCATGACTGACCCAGTTATGGCTGATCATGTTTATTTAAAGCCTTTAACTACTAACTCTCTTAGAGAAATTTTAGAATCACACGATATTGATGCTGTACTGCCTACTATGGGTGGTCAAACCGCTTTAAACTTGTGCATAGAAGCCGATGAAAAAGGGATATGGCAAGAGTTTAATGTAGAAATCATTGGAGTTGATATAGATGCCATTAACATTACGGAGGATAGAGAGAAGTTTAAACAATTATTAAAAAAAATTGATATTCCTGTTGCCCCTGCGAAAACAGCTAATTCATTTTTAAAAGGAAAGGAAATTGCTCAAGAATTTGGTTTTCCTTTAGTTATTAGACCCTCCTTTACTTTAGGAGGGAGTGGTGCTTCTATAGTTTTTAAGAGTGAAGATTTTGATGAATTACTTACGAGGGGACTTGAAGCTTCTCCAATTCACGAAGTATTGATTGATAAAGCGTTAATGGGATGGAAAGAGTATGAATTAGAATTGTTACGTGATAAAAATGATAATGTTGTAATTATTTGTACTATAGAAAATATGGATCCTATGGGCATTCATACAGGTGATTCTATCACAGTAGCTCCAGCGATGACCTTATCTGACACAACTTATCAAAGGATGAGGGATATGGCTATTAAAATGATGAGAAGTATTGGAGACTTTGCAGGTGGATGCAACGTTCAGTTTGCTGTAAGTCCTGATGAAAAAGAAGATATTATTGCAATAGAAATTAATCCAAGAGTTTCTAGGTCTTCAGCACTTGCCTCAAAGGCGTCTGGTTATCCAATAGCGAAAATAGCCAGTAAACTAGCTATAGGATATAATTTAGACGAGTTGAGTAATCAAATAACGAAATCCACTTCGGCTCTGTTCGAACCAACTTTAGATTATGTTATTGTTAAAATACCAAGATGGAATTTTGATAAGTTTGAAGGTTCAGAAAGAACCTTAGGCCTTCAAATGAAATCAGTAGGAGAAGTAATGGGCATAGGTCGCTCATTTATAGAAGCACTACACAAGGCTACTCAATCTCTGGAAATTAATCGAAATGGAATTGGAGCAGATGGTAAAGGATACACTGATTATAAGGTAGTTATTGATAAATTAACTAATGCTAGTTGGGATAGAGTTTTTGTGATATATGATGCTATAAAAATGGGTATTTCATTAGAAAGAATTCATGAAATCACAAAAATTGACTTATGGTTTTTAAGACAATATGAATCATTAATTATTTTAGAGAAGGAAATTTCTAAATATGATATCAACAATATTTCAAAAGAATTATTGTTAGATGCTAAACAGAACGGATTTGCTGATCGTCAGATTGCACATATGTTAGATTGTTTGGAAAGTATCGTTTACAATAAAAGAAAAAGTCTAAATATAAACAGAGTTTATAAACTCGTTGATACTTGTGCAGCCGAGTTCGAAGCTAAAACTCCTTATTACTATTCTACTTTTGAAGAGGAATTTCAGCTTAGTAATGGAGATATAATCACTGAAAACGAAAGTAAAGTTTCAGAAAGAAAAAAAATTATTGTTTTAGGTTCTGGTCCAAATAGAATTGGACAAGGGATTGAATTTGATTATTGCTGTGTTCATGGTGTTTTAGCTTCTGCTGAATGCGGATATGAAACAATTATGATAAACTGTAATCCGGAAACTGTTTCTACTGACTTTGATATTGCAGACAAGTTGTATTTCGAACCAGTTTTTTGGGAACATATTTATGAAATTATTGAGCATGAAAAGCCAGTTGGCGTGATTGTCCAGTTGGGTGGTCAAACTGCCTTAAAACTTGCAGAAAAGCTAGATAGATATGGTATTAAAATTATGGGTACATCTTACAAGGCTTTAGATTTAGCAGAAGACAGAGGAAGTTTTTCTGTTTTATTAAAAGAAAATAACATTCCATATCCAGAATTTGGAGTTGCTGAAACACCAGATGAAGCATTGGTTTTGTCAGACGAATTAAATTTTCCAATTTTAGTTCGTCCTTCCTATGTGTTAGGAGGTCAAGGAATGAAAATTGTAATTAATAAAGAAGAATTAGAAGCTCATGTTGTTGATTTACTTAAAAAAATCCCAAATAATAAGTTGTTATTAGATCATTATTTAGATGGTGCAATTGAAGCTGAAGCTGATGCAATTTGTGACGGAGAAGATGTTTTAATTATTGGAATCATGGAGCATATTGAACCTTGTGGAGTTCATTCAGGAGATTCTAATGCTACACTTCCTCCTTTCAACTTAGGGAAGTTAGTCATGCAACAAATAGTTGATCATACTAAAAAAATAGCCTTATCCTTGAAAACAGTAGGCCTTATTAACGTTCAGTTTGCAATTAAAAACGAAGTGGTTTATATAATTGAGGCTAATCCAAGAGCTTCAAGAACTGTTCCTTTTATAGCTAAAGCATACAAGCAGCCTTATGTTAATTATGCAACAAAAGTAATGCTAGGAGAACTCAAAGTTTCAGAAATCGACTATAAGCCAAACTTAAAAGGCTTTGCAATTAAACAACCAGTTTTTTCTTTTGACAAATTTCCTAATGTAAATAAAAGTCTTGGTCCTGAGATGAAAAGTACAGGTGAAAGTATTTTATTTATTGATAGTTTGAAAGATGATCAGTTTTATGAATTGTATTCTAGAAGAAAAATGTATTTAACTAAATAAGAATATTTCATTTATATTAGATTTATGGAAATAATAATACTTATTGTATTGTTGATCGGTATTGGGGTTGTTGTTTTTATTCTTAAAAATAATAAAACCGGTTCATCAGATGAATTAATGGTTCAGCTGACCAATAATTTAAGTAGTGAAATACAAAATATAAGAAAAGAAGTTGGTGAAAACTCAGAAAAAAATAGATTAGAAATAGAAAAAAAATTATCATCTATTAACAAAGAGATAAACGATTTTCATAAAGTTTCTAAAGAAAATATTCAAAAACAATTTTCTGACTCTAATAAGGTTATAAAAGATGTTACAGTTGAATTAGAGAAAATCAAAGGAACCAATGAGCAGGTTTTGAATTTTGCTAATCAAATGAAAACTTTAGAAAAAATATTAGGTAATCAAAAACAGAGAGGTATTTTTGGTGAAATTCAACTTGAAAACTTACTAGCTAACGTTCTTCCACCTGAAATTTTTCAAATGCAATACAGTTTTAAAAATGGAGAAATTGTTGATGCTATTGTAAAAGTTAATAATCATATAATTCCAATTGATGCTAAATTTTCACTTGACAATTATAATAGAATGATAGAAAGTTCTGATGCTTCAGAAATTGAAGCTTTAGAAAAAAAATTTAAAGCTGACATTAAATCTAGAATAGATGAAACGTCCAAGTATATAAGACCAGCTGAAAAAACACTTGATTATGCTTATATGTTTATTCCCGCTGATGGTTTGTACCAAGATTTATTAAATAATAGAGTGGGTACGCTTCAAATAAATTCGAAAGATTTAGTAACCTATGCTTATGAAAAAAAGGTGATGATCGTTTCTCCTATGAGTTTATTTCCTATGCTACAAATCACTAACAAGGCATTGAATAATTTGAAATTTGAAAAATCTATTGAAGAGGTGATTAAGAATGTTCAAAAACTTTCAAATCATTTAAATTCTTATCAAACTTTTCATAATAAATTAGGAAACTCCTTAGGGACTGTAGTTAACCATTTTAACGCTTCTTCAAAAGAATTTAATAAAATAGAAAAAGATATTACTAAAATATCTAATGGTGAGTTTAATGTAGAGTTAGAAACCGACTCAATAGATAGACCTCAAATTAGTGATTAAATACCTGTATAGTTATGAGGTGTAATTTTTCTTAATTCGTCCTTAGTTTTATCATTAACTTTTAAAGTATTTATAAAATCACCAATTGTTTCTTGATTTATAACTGAGTTTTTTCTTGTTAAATCTTTTAGTGCTTCATAAGGATTAGGATGGCCTTCTCTTCTTAAAATTGTTTGAATAGCTTCTGCAACTATTGCCCAGTTTTCATTTAAATCTTTACTTATTTTGTCTTTGTTAACTATGAGTTTGTTAATCCCTTTGATTGTAGAATTTAGTGCAATTATAGTATGGCTAAAAGGAACACCAACATTTCTTAACACGGTGCTGTCTGTAAGGTCTCTTTGTAACCTTGATATTGGTAGTTTCGATGAAAGAAATTCAAAAAGCGAATTAGCTAGACCTAAATTACCCTCAGAATTTTCAAAATCTATCGGATTAACTTTATGAGGCATTGCAGAAGATCCAACTTCATTTTTCTTGATCTTTTGCTTAAAATAGTCCATTGAAATATAAGACCAAATATCTCTGTTGAAATCGATAATTATTGTATTAATTCTTTTTAAACAATCGAAAAGTGAAGCTAAATGGTCGTAATGTTCGATCTGGGTTGTTGGAAAAGAATAATGAAGATCTAATTCATTTATTAGATTAGAAGCAAACAGTTTCCAATCAATATCTGGAAAAGCAACATGATGAGCATTGAAATTTCCAGTTGCACCTCCAAATTTAGCAGGGATTGGGATAGTGTGAAGAAACTTTAGTTGTTCTTGAATCCTTACTTTAAAGACATCAAACTCTTTCCCTAATCTTGTTGGTGAAGCAGCTTGTCCGTGAGTCCTTGCAAGCATTGGAATGTCTTTGTATTCGTTGGATTTTGTTGATAATAATTCAATTAAGCTATTTAATTCTGGGAGATATATATCATTTAAAGCTTCCTTAATTGATAGCGGAATAGCAGTGTTGTTTATGTCTTGAGAAGTTAGCCCAAAGTGTATGAACTCTGAATATTTATCTAATTTTAAATCTTTAAATTTATTTTTAATAAAGTATTCCACAGCTTTGACATCGTGATTTGTTTCTTTTTCAATTTCTTTAATTGACATGGCGTCTTCGTAAGAAAAATTTAAATAAAGATTGCGTAAATCAATAATTGACTCTTTCGGAAAATCTGAAATTAATGAAATATTTGTATTTGTTAAAGCAATGAAATATTTAACTTCAACTAATACCCTGTATTTTATTAGAGCCTGTTCAGAGAAATAGTTTGAAAAACTTTTGGTTTTAGAATAATAGCGGCCATCTATAGGCGTTATTGCATTTAAAGAATTAAGTTGCATGAGCTTTCTTTTGAAAGTTTACAAAGTTAATCTTTTTTAAATTTATTAGTAAAGTTTATTTTCTGTTTAAAACTTTAAATTCTTCATAACATCCGCTAATTGCATCTAAAATTTGTAAATCATTAGCAGAAATTATAAAACTGTCTGAATAGTTACAGTTTCTCAGTATTTCGTCAATATCTATTTTTTGAACTTGAAGCAATTCAACCAAAGTTTCTCTGTCAAACTTAGAAGCAAGTAACTCTCTAATCCTGTAATCTTTTTTCATTTGCTGAAGCTTCTTAAATTGTCTTGGTTGCTTTCCGAAAAGGTTATATAAAAAATCAGCAGGATTGAAAATGGCATTAACAACTTTTGAAAAAGCTCCTGAATTTCTAGATCCTCCTTCATAACCTTTAGAGGGCAAGCCAGGAATACTATATCGAAAAGATTTGCTTATGGGTATGTTTTTAGCATCGATTTCAAGATATCCAGTTAATTCATATGGTTTTATAATTACTTCTTCTAAAGCATATGCTAATTCTGTCATTTGAATTTTAGAATTTTTAAATTTAAGTAAGTCGTTTGTTACTCTAATTTTAATTGATTTAAAGCCAAGATAAGAAAGGTAAATAGTGTCATTTAATTTTGCAGGAATTTCAAATCTTCCTGTTTTATCAGTAATTACACCAACAACTTGAGATAAATTTATAACATGAACACTAGGAATAGGAGCATTATCAGCTGCATTTTCAATAATAGCACTTAAACTTTGAGCGTTATTTAAGTTTGTTGAAAAAACTAATAATATTAATAAAAAGTATTGTAGTAATAGTTTATTCATTGTTTACGAAAATACAAACTTAAAATATGTTTTTTTAATTATATCTTTTAAAATTGTGTTAATTATTTTTTTAAAAAATTAATTAACTTTTTCACTGCTATAGACCTGTGGCTAATTCCGTTTTTTTCATTAATAGAAAATTCTGCAAATGATTTTTCGTAACCTTCAGGAATAAAAATAGGGTCATATCCAAAACCTTTATTCCCCTTTTTAAAGTTTGTAATTGTACCATTAACTATTCCTTCAAATTTATATAGCTTATTATCTAAAATTAATGCGATGACGGTCTTAAAACTTGCTTTTCTATTTTTTTTATCTAATAAATTTTTTAATAATTTTTCCATGTTTTTATTAGAATCACATTCTTTTCCAGCGTACCTAGCTGAAAACACTCCTGGTTCTCCATTTAAAGCTTCAACTTCAAGTCCAGTATCATCTGCAAAGACATTAATGTTGTATTTATTATAAATAAATTTTGCTTTAAATACAGCATTTTTTTCAATAGAATTTTCATTTTCGGGAATTTCTTCATAAAAGTTTAAGCTATTAAGATCATTTATATTTATATCTTTTGGAATTAAGCTTTTGATTTCTTGTAATTTATTTAAATTACCTGTTGCAAATATTAAATTCATAATTATTCGTTATGATAAGGATTGTTATTTATTATTGTGAAAGCTCTGTAAAGTTGTTCTGTCATAAACAATCTAATTAATTGGTGAGAAGTAGTCATTTTAGAAAATGAAATTTTGGAATTACAACGATTATATAAATCTTTGGAAAAGCCTTGTGCTCCACCAATAACAAATACTATATCTTTTGATCTAGTGATTATATTTTTTTTAATGAAATTAGAAAATTCAAGAGAAGTATAGGATTCTCCTTTTTCATCTAATAGAAAAACTAAGTCTTTTTCATTAATTTTTTTTAATATATTATTGCCCTCAATTTTTTTTAATTCTAATGGATTTATTTTTTTTAATTTACTGTTATTAATCATTATTATTTCAAACTTCATATAATGATTTATTCTTTTTACATAATCATTAATTAGAGTTTGTAAATTTAAGCTCGATGTCTTGCCAACAACTAGTAATTTAATTTTCATTAACTAAACAATTGGATTAATTTTAATTTATATTTAACTATAAATATATGGGTTTCATTAAACATAATTTCATCACACATTACGTTATTAATTTTTTAAAAAAAATTAAATTAAATGGTTTGTATGGTTTTTCACTTTATGAATTATTTAAACTCTATTTTATTGGTATTATTAAAGGAGCTATTTCAACTAGAGCTAGTAGTATTTCTTTTAGTTTCTTTATGGCTTTTTTTCCTTTTATTTTATTTGTATTAAACCTTATCCCATACTTTCCTATAGAAAATTTTGATATGGTATTTTTATCTTTTGTAGAGTCCATGCTTCCAAAAGAATCATCTGTTTTTTTTCATGATATATTTACAGATATTAACAGCAATAAAAGAAGTGGTTTGCTTTCCTCTACTTTAATATTTTCTCTAATATTAATTGGCAATGGAGTTAACGCTGTTTTTGGAGGATTTACAGACTCATATCATGTTCATTATTCTAGAAGTTTATTTAAACAATACCTCTATGCAGTTTTTGTAGGACTTATTTTAGTTGTAGTTGTTTTATTTGCAGCTGTCTCATCAGTTTTATTTGATTTTTTAATTAAACAAAGTGATAGTTTAATTAATTATTTAAAATATATATTTTTAATAATAATTGCTCTAATCTCTTTTTCTTCACTTTATTTTTTTGGAACAGTTCAAGGCAGAAACTTAAAATTTATTTCTCCAGGATCAATCATGACAACTATTCTTTTATTTTCAACTACTTATTTGTTTGGATTATATATTGATAATTTTTCTAATTATAATGAGCTTTATGGATCGATAGGGGCTTTAATTATAATGATGCTATTTATATGGATTAATTCTATTTCTCTTCTGTTGGGTTTTGAACTTAATGTTGTTATTTATAAATTAAAAAATCATTAACAATGCATTATCTAATTGATGTAGTTATTCCTCTTCCTATAGACACATTGTTTACCTATAAAGTCAATAAAATAGAGTTTGAGTTTTTGAAAAATGGATTTAGAGTGATAGTACCTTTTGGGAAATCAAAATTTTTAACAGCTATAGTTATAAATAAACATAATATTTTACCAGAATTTTATGATGCCAAACAAATTGAATTTATTATTGATAATGAACCAATTATTAATGAACATCAGATTCAATTTTATAAATGGATGTCTAAATATTATATGTGTCCAATTGGACAGGTAATTAAGATTGCAGTTCCTGGACTTCTGCTTTTGAAAAGTGAAAGCGAAATTATTTTAATTAGTGAGTTGAATGAAAATATTCAATTATCAAAAAGTGCAGATTTAATATACAGAAACTTAATTTTAAATAAAAAATTAACCTATCGTGAGCTTATATTATTACTAAATAAAAAAAATATTTCACAAACTATAAATGAGTTATTAAATTATTCTATCGTTAAACTCAAAGAGGAGGTTTATGATTATTTTAAACCAAAAAAAGTTGTTAAAATTTTTTTTCATAAAAAAATAAATGATTCTGATTTAGATTTGTTGTTAAAGAGCTTAAAAGGGAAAAAATCTCAACAAATAGTTGTTGGGTGCTTGTATTTATTAATAAAGAAATCTAACCCAACGATAACTGAACTAATTATTGACTCAGGTGTTTCAAGGACTACAATTAATGCACTATTAAACTCTGGTATTTTAATTAAGAAATCAGAAATTGTTGATCGAGTTCAGTTTGAAATTGATCAAAAATCTAAATCCAAAGATTTGAGTTTTGATCAGAAAGTTGCATATGATGACATTTTGTCAACTTTTAAACATAAAAAAGTTTCTTTACTTCATGGTGTCACTTCTTCGGGAAAAACTGAGATTTATGTTAAGCTAATTGAAAATCAAATTAAAAAAAATAAACAAGTTTTATATTTGGTTCCTGAAATAGCATTAACTACACAACTAATAAGTAGGTTAAAGAAATATTTCGGAGATTATTTGGCTGTTTATCATTCTAAATATTCACTAAATCAAAGGACGGAAGTTTGGAAAAAAGTTTTAAATAATGATAAAAATGCTAGAGTTATTATTGGAGCTAGATCTTCTATTTTTCTACCTTTCAATGCATTAAGTTTGATTATTGTTGATGAGGAGCATGAAAATGCGTTTAAACAATTTAAACCCGCACCTAGATATAATGCGCGCGATTCTGCAATTTATTTAGCAATGTTGCATAAAGCTAAAACTCTTTTAGGTTCTGCAACTCCAAGCGTAGAGACGTATTTTAATGCTATAACTAATAAGTATGGACTCATTAATCTTGATAAGAGATTTGGGGGAATAGAGCCACCAAATATTATTATAAAAGATTTGAAAAAGGCAATAATTGAAAAAAAAATATCAGGTAATTTTTCTGAATTACTAATTAATAAAATTAGAACTACAATTGAAAATAATAAACAGGTTATTATTTTCCAAAATAGAAGAGGGTATTCTCCTTATTTAGAATGTAGTAAGTGTGCCTATGTTTATGAATGCATTAATTGCGATGTTAGCCTAACTTATCATCAAATTTCTAACGAATTAAAGTGTCATCATTGTGGATACAAGGTGGAAAACAAAACAATTTGTCCTACTTGCTCCAGCAATACTTCAATTAAAAAAGGTTTAGGGACTCAACAAGTAGTAGAGGAGTTAAAACAATATTTTCCCGATTCTAAAATTGAAAGAATGGATCACGATTCTACAAGAAATAAAAATGCTTTTAGTAATATTATTAATGATTTTGAAAATAATAAATTTCAAATTTTAGTAGGAACACAGATGCTTACAAAGGGGCTTGATTTTAAAAATGTTGCTTTGGTTGGGGTTGTTAATGCAGACAGTTTAATATACTTTCCAGATTTTAGATCTCAGGAAAAATGTTTTCAATTAATTCAACAGGTAGCAGGAAGATCAGGTAGGTCGGATAAACAAGGAGAAGTTATAGTACAGACATTTAACCCTAATCATCAGTTAATGAAAAAAATTGTTAAAAATGATTTCTTAGGGATGTTCAATGAACAATTGAGCGAAAGGTTCACATTTAAATATCCTCCTTATTCTAGATTGATAAAGCTAACTTTAAAACATAAAAATTTAATGACTGCTCAAAAAAGTTCCATTTGGTTAGCTAATACTTTAAAAAATCAATTTAAAAATCAATTATTAGGACCTGAATCGCCTGTTGTTTCTAGAGTAAATAATAAATTCATTAAAAATATTTTAATTAAAATTCCTATCAACACAAGTCTTGAGAATTCAAAGAGTTATATCTCTAAAGTGCTAAAAAGTTTTAACTCAATTTCTAATTTCAGAAATGTCAATATTTCTATAGACGTTGATCCATATAATTAAAACAAAAAAAAATTTGTTAGTCAATATTATTAATGTATTTTTGCGATCAATTTTTTAATAAGATTTATGAATCATTACGAAGCTGTATTCATTTTAAATCCCGTTTTATCTGATGATCAGGTAAAGGAGACAGTGAAGAAATTTGAAGACCATTTAAAGAAATTAGGATCAGAAATTATTTCAATCGAACATTGGGGATTGAAAAAATTAGCATATCCTATTCAAAATAAACAAAGTGGGTTTTATAATTTAATTGATTTTAAAGCTCCTCACACTGTAATTAACGATTTTGAAACTGAGTTAAAAAGAGACGAAAGAATCATGCGTTATTTAAATGTTAAATTGGACAAGGATTCAGGTGCTTGGGCAATTAAGAGAAGAGAACGTAATAACAAAAAAGCATAATTATGTCATCATTAGAACAAGCAGGAAAAGCAGGAAATCAAGGTGAAATAAGATATCTTTCTCCATTAGACATTGCCACTAAGTCTGTTAAGAAATATTGTATGTTTAAGCGATCTGGCATAAAGTATGTTGATTATAAAGATCCAGATTTTCTTTTTAGATTTATTAACGAACAAGGAAAAATTTTACCAAGACGTTTAACAGGTACTTCTTTAAAATATCAAAGAAAGGTTTCTGTTGCCGTCAAAAGAGCAAGACATTTGGCGCTTTTACCTTATCAAGCTGACATGTTAAAATAATTATTATGGAATTAATTCTAAAAAATGACGTACCTAATTTAGGTTTTAAAGACGATATAGTTTCTGTTAAGAATGGCTATGGAAGAAATTTTTTAATTCCTCAAAAATTAGCAATTTTAGCTACTACTTCTTCAAGGAAGGTTTTAGCTGAAAATAATAAACAAAGAGAATTTAAAGAAAAAAAGGCTATTGATGAAGCTCAAAAATTAGTTAAAAAACTAAGCAAGTTAGAGATTAAGATTTCTGTTAAATCAGGAACTGGTGGTAAGCTATTTGGCTCAATTTCTAATTCTGATTTAAACAGTGAATTAGCTAATGAGGGTTTTGATTTTGATAAAAAAATAATTAAGGTCCAAGGTGGGAATATTAAAAGACTTGGTTCGTACATAGCTTCAATTAGATTACATAGAGATGTAATTCACGAAATTTCTTTTGATATAGTTAAGTCAGAAGATTAAGTTTTTATTCAACTCTTATATTAATTTTTCTAATACTAATTTCTAGTTTCATATAAAAATTAGATATTTGTTGTATTATTAATTAATTCATGTCAAAAACACCTTCAAATCCAAAAGGAACTAGAGATTTTTTACCCTTAGAATTATCAAAAAGAAATTACATTCTTGATGTTTTAGTAAAGAATTTTAAACTATTTGGTTTTTCACAAATTGAAACACCTGCACTAGAAAAAAACACAACCCTTCTTGGCAAATATGGCAATGAAGGTGATCGTCTTATTTTTAAAATATTAAATTCCGGAGAAAAGTTAAAAAAAGCAGATATAGAATCTTTACAGAAAAACAAGCTTTCCTCATTCTCTAATTCAATCTCGGAAAAGGGCTTAAGGTATGATTTAACGGTCCCTTTAGCTAGGTTTGTAGCTCAACATCGTAATGATATTGTTTTTCCTTTTAAACGCTTTCAAATCCAAAATGTTTGGAGAGCAGATAGACCACAACATGGAAGGTTTCAAGAATTCACTCAATGTGATGCAGATGTAATTGGTAGTAATTCAATAATTCAAGAAATCGAATTAATAAAATTATATGATAAAATTTTTACTGAATTAGGTTTTAATGATTTAGTTTTTAATGTTAATCATAGATTAATATTAAAAGGTCTAGCTAATTACATCGGAGCCGATAACAACTTAAATGACTTTATTTCTATTATCGATAAACTAGATAAGGTTGGTATAGATTTAGTAATTAAAGAAATTAAAGAGCTAAATAAGGATGTGTCAGTCTCTGAACTTCAATTGTTATTAGAAAATAAAAATATTAGTATTGAAAAATTATCAACTTTATTTAAAGACTACCCACCTTCAATAAAAGGATTAAATGATTTAAGCAGCATTCTGGAATTTTTTTCACTAAAAAATTCATTAAACAATAAAATCAGATTTGATTTAACATTAGCAAGAGGTTTAAATTACTATACAGGTACTATTATTGAGGTTGCTTGTGAAACGAACTCTAGATTAGGATCTTTAGGTGGAGGTGGAAGGTATGATGATTTAACCTCGCTTTTTAATTTAAAAAACACAAGTGGAGTTGGTATTTCATTTGGACTTGATAGAATTTTCCTTTTAATGGATGAAAAAAATCTATTTCCTGATTATTTAGAAAATAGTTTCGATATTATAATAATAAACTTTGGAATTAAGTATTTGAAAAATATGTTTCCAATTATTGATATGTTTAGAAAACAAAATAAAAAAGTTTTTGTTTATCCTGATGAGGTAAAGATTAATAAGCAATTTTCATATGCTAACTTACATAATGCTTCATTTGCTGTTATTATGGGTGAGAATGAATTTAATAACGACGAAATCGTAGTTAAAAACATGACTGATGGCAGCCAATCGACTTACCTATTAAATAATGTAAACTCAATATCATTTTAGTTAGGTATTTCGATTGATTTTTATAAAGTTTCTTTTCAAAAAAAGATATTATTTGTTCATATGAGTGTTGTTAAAAATGTAGCAGTTGTTGGAGGAGGAGCCGCCGGATTTTTTGCTGCTATTTCAGTAAAAACACATCACCCTTTAGCTACAGTCACTTTGTTTGAAAAGAGTTCTAAGGTTCTTACGAAAGTTAAGGTTTCAGGTGGAGGTCGTTGTAACGTTACTAATGCAAACAATGATATAGCTAGCTTATGCAATGCTTATCCAAGAGGAGGAAAAGAACTTAAAAATATATTTTATCGTTTTGGCCCTCAGGACACAAAGAACTGGTTTAAAGATAGAGAAGTTTCATTGAAAGCTGAACCAGATGGTAGAGTATTTCCTGTTTCAAATAATTCACAAACCATAATTGATTGTTTAATGGAAGAATGTGAAAAAAAAGAAATTTCTATTAAATATAAAAAGTCTATTAAAAGTTTAAAAAAAATTCAATCTAAATGGGCTCTAAGTTTTAATGACAGTCATATTACTAATCACTATGATAGTGTCATTATTGCGTCAGGAGGGAGTCCAAAACTCAAAGGCTTCGAATGGCTTAAAAACATAGGTCATTCAATAATAACCCCCATACCATCTCTTTTTACATTTAATATGCCTAACGAATCAATTATTGATTTGATGGGTTTAGTAGTTAAAGATGTTAAAATTAAAATTTCTGGAACTAAAATTGAAACAATTGGTCCGGTCTTAATAACTCATTGGGGGATGAGTGGACCTGTAATTTTAAAAGCTTCCTCAATTGGTGCACGTGATTTGTTTGAAAGAGATTATTGTTTTAATATTGAAATCAATTGGTTATTAGAAAGTAATACAGAACTATTGTACAAAAAATTGGAAGAGTTTTCTTCATCTTTTTCAAAAAAAACAGTTATCAATCAAAATCCATTTCAATTTCCTAATCGTCTTTGGCAATTTCTAGTTAGAAAGTTTGGTGTACCAACAAATAAAAAGTGGGGTGAATTAGGAAAAAAGAAAATGAGACATTTGATAGAGTTATTTACAAAAGATTCATATTCAGTTTCTGGAAAAACAACATTTAAAGAAGAATTCGTAACATGTGGCGGAGTAGCTTTGTCAAATATTAATATAAATACTATGGAAAGTAAGATTCATTCAAATCTCTATTTTGCAGGTGAGGTCTTAAATATTGACGCAATAACAGGGGGATATAATTTTCAAGCAGCATGGAGTACTGGATTTGTAGCCGGAAAATTAGAATAGTAATTGAATGGTTTTAAGAAAGTAGCGAGAGGGAGATTTGAACTCCCGACCTCCGGGTTATGAATCCGACGCTCTAACCAACTGAGCTACCTCGCCTTATTAAAATGAGCGTAAATATATAAACAAATTATCTAGACTCAAACTAAGAATAAAAAATATTTAAAATTCTTTTTTTACTTCAATTTAATCTATATATTGCCGCCTATGGATTTAAAAGTTAAGTTTGAATTAGAGTTCCCAATCCAAGCCTCGCCGCAGATGTTATACCAATATATTTCTTCAGCTTCAGGTCTTTGTGAATGGTTTGCAGATGACGTTAATTCAAGAGGGATAATTTTTTCTTTTATTTGGGATGGTTCTGAAGAAAAAGCAGAGTTATTATCTAGTAAAACAAATTTATTTGTAAAATTTAAATGGCTAGATGATAGTGATGATCAAGATAAATGTTTTTTTGAAATACGTATCCTTGTCGACGAGATCACTAAAGATGTTTCTTTAATTGTTTCTGATTTCGCTTTCGATGATGAAATTGAAGAATCAAAAATGTTGTGGGATAATCAAATTTCTGATTTAAAGCAGCTTGTAGGTTCTTCATAATTATTTATGATTAATTATAACGGAAATTTTATTGATCAATCAAGTACTGATTTAATTAATAGAGGTTTTTTGTTTGGAGATTGTGTTTTTGACACATTAAAAATCGTAAATAATAATATTCTTTTTTGGGAAGAGCACTACCTTAGATTAATGTCTTCAATAAGAGTGCTGAGAATGGAAATACCGGATAAATTCACACCTGATTTTCTTGAAAAGGAAATTCTTAAAACTAATTCACAAATTGATATTAACTTTTCTGGAAGAGTTAGATTATCTGTTTTTAGATCTGGTGGAGGTCTTTACTCTCCTGAGTCTTCGGATCCATCTTATGTAATACAATCTAAAAGATCGAACGATTTGCTTTTTGAAAATTTTGAGAAGCCATATAAAGTAGATTTATATAAAGATTATTTTATACAACCAAATTTATTGTCTAATCTAAAAACTAATAATAAAGTTTTAAATGTAATAGGAAGTATTTATGCAAGTGAAAATGAATTAGATAATTGTATTTTATTAAACGATAATAAAGATGTTACAGAATTTTTAAATGGAAATATCTTCACTGTTAATGGTTCTAATATTTCAACACCTCCTTTAAGTTCTGGTTGTTTAAATGGGGTAATGAGAAAAAAAATAATTGAATTAGTAAACGCTAGTCCAGGTTTAGAACTTAATGAAACTAAAATCTCTCCTTTTGAATTAATTTCCTCTAATGAAATTTGGTTAACTAATTCTATTTGTGGAATAATAGCTATTTCTGATTACAGAAACAAGAAATTTTCTAATACTCAAGCAAAACATCTTATTGAACTAATTAATATGAAAATTAAGAATATTTAGTTGTGACTCGGATTTTCAGGAGAATTAGACCAAACTAAATATTCACCTCCTAAATTAATTAATTTTTCTTTCCAAATATTTACTCCTTTTTTAAATATTATTTTCTCACTTGTTTCTTTTTTTTCTAATATCCATGAAGATGATTCTAGTTCATCTTCTAATTGAGACTCTTCCCAACCAGAATATCCAAGAAAAAATTTAATTTGATTTTTTTTAATTTTGTCATTATTTATTAATTCTATGACTTTATTAAAATCTCCCCCCCAATAAATATTATTTTTAATTTTTATACTATTTTTTATCAGATCTGGAAAGCTATGAATGAAATATAAATTTTCCTTTTCAACAGGTCCACCATTAAATATAGGAAACTCATATTTTAGTTCAGGAATTAGTTCCGAAGTGTTGTAGTTTGTTTTTTTATTTAAAATAAAACCAACTGAACCCTTTTCTGAGTGGTTTGCAATAAGGATAACTGATCGATTAAAATTTACATCACCAATTACTGAAGGCTCAGCAAAAAGTAAATCCCCTTTTTTTATAGAATTCAAAATATTAGTTTTATTAAATTATATATTTTACTTTATTATAAAAGAAGATCCATGTGAAAATTCTTATATCCATTAATGAATTCTAAATTACTCATTCTTTTTTTTCCTTCTAGCTGTAATTCTAGTACTTCCAAATAGCCGTCAATAGTAATTATTTTTATAGAATTATTTTCAAATAGTAATGTACCAGCTAAATTTTTATTATTATTTTGTTCTAAATGAAAAACAACATTGAATAACTTTAAAATTTTATCAGTTTTTTTATTTTTTGTCCAAGCTGAAGGATAAGGGTTTAGCCCTCGAACAAAGTTAAATATAGATTCCCCTTTATTATTCCAATTAATTCTAGTATTATTTTTATTTAGTTTTGGAGCTAATAAGAGTTCTTTTGGATTAGTTTGTTTTGTTGATTTAAAATTATTTTTTTCAATAATTTTAAGTGAAGAAAGTAGTAATTCACTTCCTTTTGTTTTAAGTTTTTCGTAAAGTTGACCTGTATTTTCAGAACTATCAATTTTAACTTTTGATTTTTCGATTACATCACCAAAATCAATTTTTTCGTTTATAAAAAATGTAGTAACTCCTGTCTCTTTTAATCCATTTATTATTGCCCAATGAATTGGAGCTGCTCCTCTTAACTGAGGAAGGATTGAAGCATGTAAATTTATTGTCCCTTTTTCAGGAATTTCCCAAACAATTTTTGGCAACATTCTAAATGCTACAACAACAAAAATATCTGCATTAATTGATTTTAATTCATTTATAAATTTCTCATCTTTTAAATTTATCGGCTGTAATAGTCTTAAGTTATTACTATTAGTATATTTTTTTATTTCTGATTGAATTATTTTTTTGCCTCTTCCTGCTGCTCTGTCTGGAGCTGTTATTACTGCTTCTACATTATGGTTAGAATTTACAAGAGCATTTAAGCATCCTACTGCAAAATCAGGTGTACCCATAAAAACAATTTTTAGTTTATTCATCTTTATTAATTATTTCTAATATATCTTCAACTCTATCTTTTACTGATCCTTTGCTTAATACAATAGGTTTCATTTTGAAATAATTATAAGTTTTTATTATTTCATCATAAATCTTTTTAGACTCTTCAAAACTTTCATATCTAACATCATCTTGAATGTATATTTCTTCCCAGGGAGGGAGTACAATAACTTTATTATATTTTATTTTTTTAGCTTCTGCTGTAAATTCTTTTGTAAAATTAATTTTTATATAGTTAAGGTATGCTAATACATCATGAACACCTCTATCGTAAAATGTTTGAACATGATCTTGTTTCTTATTAAACTGATTAATTCTTAATTCTAAAAGATTTTTGCTAAAATTTAAAGGTTTTTTTAGAAATAATTGATCAATCCCACTTTCTTTTCCTTCTAAGGTTAAACTTCTCACTATTTCATGCTCGCAATTATAGTTTTTATTCTCTAATTCTTTAATTATAGATGTTTTTCCAGAACCTGGTCCCCCTGTAATCAATATTTTATAACAATTATTCATGATTCGCAAATTAAGCAATTAATAAAACTTTATATATATATTTGAACCCATGTTAAAAGATAACGAAGATTTTTATAATAGGCTTGAAAATCAACTCTTAGAGTCATCAGAATGGCCAAATTTATATATGTTTAAATTTATCCTTAAATCAGATAATAAAAATGTAATTAAACTTAAAACTTTATTTAAAGAAATTGATACTGAAATTTCTACGAAACTTTCTTCATCAGATAAATTCACAAGCGTAACTATTAAGGCAAAAATGAAATCTCCATCTTTAATAATTAAAAAATATAAACTAGCAGCTAAAATTGAAGGAATAATTTCTTTGTGATTAAAATTTAGTAAATTTGCATATCTTCATAATTAAACCACTCATATTTTGATTGAAAATTTACAATACAATACTGAACGCACTAAACTAATTATTCCAGAATATGGAAGACATATTCATAAAATGATTGATCAGGCTTTAGCTTGTAAAGATATAATTGAAAGAAATAACATTGCAAAAGCAATAATTGGAGTCATGGGAAATATGAATCCTCACCTAAGAGATGTCCCAGATTTTCAACATAAGTTATGGGATCAGCTATTTATTATGTCTGATTTTAATCTTGAAGTTGAGTCACCTTATCCGTTACCATCAAAAGAAGTCTTTTTAGAAAGACCAGAAAAATTGAATTACCCTCAAAATTTTCCAAAATATAGGTTTTATGGAAACAATATTAAAAGGATGGTAGATGTTGCTGTTAATTGGGAAGATGGAGAAATGAGAAAACAATTAATTTATGTGATTGCTAATCATATGAAAAAATGTTTTTTGAATTGGAATAAAGATACAGTTGAAGATGATGTCATTTACAAACATTTATTAGACCTTTCTGGTGGTAAAATTTCTTTAAATTCAAGTGATAAGCCATTATCTGAATCTCATAGCTTGATAAAGCTTACTAATAAAAAGTTTACAAAAACACCTCTTAACAAGAATCATAAAAAACCTTATCGTAATTTCAAAAAACGAACTAATAATTAAATGGGTACTTTTTCAATTGAAGGTGGTTTTAAACTTAAGGGTGACATTCACCCTCAAGGAGCAAAGAATGAGGCTTTACAAGTTATCTGTGCTTGTTTATTAACTAGTGAAGAAGTTTTAATAGATAACATTCCAGAAATCATTGATGTTATTAAATTAATAGATTTATTATCCTCTCTAGGAGTTAAAGTTCACAAAATATCTAAGAACAAATATTCTTTTAAAGCTGATAGTGTTGATGTAGATTATTTAAAATCTGATTCTTTTAAATCAAAAGGAAGTAGTTTAAGAGGGTCTATAATGATAGTTGGTCCATTATTATCTAGGTTTGGAAAGGGTTATATTCCTAAACCTGGTGGTGATAAAATTGGCAGAAGAAGGTTAGACACTCATTTTCTAGGTTTAATTAAACTTGGAGCATCGTTTAGGTATAATAAAGAGGAACATTTTTACGGAGTTGAGTCAAAAAAATTAAAAGGATCTTTTATTTTATTAGATCAAGCTTCAGTAACGGGAACTGCAAATGTACTTATGGCTGCTGTTTTGGCTCAAGGTAAAACAGAAATATATAATGCAGCTTGTGAGCCTTATATTCAACAGCTTTGTAAAATGCTAATTCGCATGGGAGCTGATATTTCAGGAATTGGTTCAAATTTGTTAGTAATTAATGGAGTTGAATCTTTAGGAGGATGTAATCATAAAGTTCTCCCTGATATGATTGAAATAGGTAGTTGGATAGGCATGGCGGCTATGACAAAGAGTGAAATTACAATCAAGAATGTTAGCTGGGAGAATTTAGGTCAAATTCCAGATGTTTTTAGAAAGTTAGGAATAACAATTGTTAAAAAAGGTGATGATATATATATTCCTGAACATATTGGTGGGTACGAAATTCAAAATTATATTGATGGTTCTATATTAACTGTTTCTGATGCTCCTTGGCCAGGTTTCACGCCTGATTTACTTAGTATTGTTCTAGTTGTTGCTACCCAAGCAAGAGGAAGTGTTTTAATACATCAAAAGATGTTTGAAAGTAGATTGTTTTTTGTTGATAAACTTATTGATATGGGAGCCAAAATTATTCTTTGTGATCCACATAGAGCTACCGTAATTGGACATGACTTTAATTCTAATCTTAAGGCTACTACTATGGTGTCTCCAGATATTAGAGCAGGAATTTCTTTGTTAATTGCTGCGCTATCCGCAAAAGGAACTAGTATTATTCATAATATTGAGCAAATTGACAGAGGATATGAAAATATAGATGGAAGATTACTAGCGTTAGGAGCCAAAATTAAAAGACTATAGTTAGTTATCTTTTACTAATTTTATTTCCAGTTATAGATTTTTGTCTGCTACATTTAAATCTGTTAATTTCAGGATTCCTTTTTTTTAAATGTTTTTGACTTACTCCACTGTTCACTCTTTTACGCCATCTTTTAAAACTAGATTCTTTTAAATTACTTCTCATTAATATGATAACATCCTTTTCAGTTAAATTAAATTGGAATAAAATTGCTTCAAAGGGAGTCCTGTCTTCCCATGCCATTTCGATTACACGATCAATTTGAATAGAATTAAGTTTTGACATACTATAGTTTTTTTATAAAATTATCTGCATCAATTAGTAATTTTTCCTTTTTTGAGGAATCCATTTTGTCAAAACTACTTATTAGCATTCTCATTCTAGGATTTTTACTAAAAAATTCTCTTTGTTTATCCATAAACGACCAAAAAAGTCCATCCCATACAGTACTCCATTCACCTTTTTTATAATCACTCATTTTTATAATATAATTACTACTGCTTATATACGGTTTTGTAGACATTAAACCTCCGTCTGCAAATTGACTCATTCCATAAACGTTTGGTACCATAACCCAATCATATGAATCAATAAATAATTCCATGAACCATCTGTAAACCTCATCTGGATCGAATTCGCATAAAACCATGAAATTCCCTAAAATCATCAATCTTTCTATATGGTTTGCGTATCCAGTTTTATTCACTTTTTTTATTGTATCATCAATAGGATCTATTCCAGTAGAACCATCATAGAAAGATTTAGGGATTTTCCTTTTAAATCCCCAATAATTTTTTAACCTTTCTTCACTTCCTTTAGAAACGTATACTCCTCTAATAAATTCTCTCCATCCAATTATTTGTCTTATAAAACCTTCAGCTGAGTTTAATGGAATATTCTTTTTTTCATAATATTCTAAAGAAGTCTTTAGAATATATACTGGATCTAGAAGACCTGAATTAATAAGCGGAGATAAAATACTGTGATTTATAATCGACTCTTTGATTAACACAGCATCTTCGTATATTCCAAAATCATCGAATCGTGTTTTTAAAAAATTATTAAACCAAATTTTAGCCGATGTAAAATTTGTTGGGTATAACTGTGTGTCACTTAGTTCTCCAGTATTTTGTGAAAAATATTTCAGTGTATAATTCTTCGAATCTATATAGCTATGGCTTTTAATATCTGAGTAATTAATTTCGGGAGTTTTTTTATTTTTAGGAAATTTCTTCCTGTTCATATCGTCATAAGTCCATTTTCCACCAATAGGTTTTTTTTCTTTGTCAAGAAGAACGTTAAGTTTATTTCTTTGATTTTTGTAAAAAGGTGTTTGGTAAAGCTTTTTCTTTAATGGACTGAAAAAAGGAAGAAGTTCATCCTTTTTATTTATAAAAAGAGGGTTTTCATGTACGTTTATGTCAATATTTTTTTTGTTACAAATTGCAACAATTCTTTTTTCAAGCCAATTATCTACTGGGTCATAAATGTTTATTTGTTTTGCTTCGATATTTTTTAAAAATTCTCGAATGTCAGATTTTTGATCAAAGGAATCAATGTAAATTACTTTTATACCTTTATCAAATAAATAATCATAATAGTTTTTCATAGAATCTCTATGAAATAATATTTTTTGTTTATGAAAACTATATTGTTTAAAAAACAAATACTCCTCTATTAAATACGTGGTCTCACGATTATTAATAAGTATACTTTCTTCAAAAAGCTGATTTGGAAATATTATATTTATGCTATTCAATTATTTAATGCTTTTTTATAGGTGATTAAACATCTTTCTCTGGCCTGTTTGTGATCAACAATAGGTTTAACGTATTGATCTTTATCAAATTCTGGAACCCATCTTTTTGTATAATTTAATTGTTTGTCAAATTTCTTAATTTGTTCATGAGGATTGAAAATTCTAAAATATGGCGAAGCATCAACTCCACAGCCCGCAACCCATTGCCAATTACCTACATTACTAGCTGTTTCATAATCATAAAGCTTTTCAGCAAAGTATGCTTCACCCCATCTCCAATCAATTAGCAGGTGCTTACATAAAAAACTTCCTACTAACATTCTCACTCTATTATGCATGAATCCTGTTTCGTTCAATTCTCTCATTCCTGCATCAACTAAAGGATAACCTGTTTCGCCGATACACCATTTTTTAAATTGTTCTTCATTATTAATCCATTCAATTCTATCGTACTTAGGTTTAAAGCTTTTGTTAACTGTTGTCGGAAAATGATATAGTATCTGTTGAAAAAACTCTCTCCAAATTAACTCTTTTAAAAACGTTATGTTTTCAGATAATTTAGCTTTTTTAATCATTCCCCTAGTACTAATTGTACCGAACCTTAAATGTAATCCGATTTTTGAAGTACCATTAATTGATGGGAAATTTCTAGTTTCTTCATATTTTTCGATAACTCGGTTTGATAAATTTAATTCTAATGGTTTTAATCTGTTTTTTTTAAAACCAATTTCTTCAATTGTAATATGTTCATTTTCTCCAACCCATAAATTTTTTAAATTTTCTTCTGAGTTGAAATACTCAATATTTGTTTCTGACATTTTTAACAACCATTTTCTTGAATATGGGGTGTAAACTTTATAGGGTGTGTTGTCATTTTTGACTACTTCAGACTTTTCAAATAAAACATGGTCTTTATAGCTTTTGAATTCTATGTTTTTTGATTCAAGCAACTCTTTTATTTTAAAATCTCTATGAATTGAATAAGGAGTGTAATCTGTGTTGGTATATACTTTAGAAATATTATACTTTTTAATTAATTTAGAAAAAACATCTAATGGATTTCCGTAAAAGGTTGATAAAGATTTTTTTTTATTATTTAATATTATATTAATATCATTTATTGAAGACTCAATAAAATCTAGTCTATGATCAGTACCGTTAAGTCTAGTTAAAGTGTTTTTATCGTAAATAAAAATTGGTAATACTTTTGAGTTGTTTTTTAAAGAATGATATAATCCGGTATTATCGTTTAAACGAAGATCTCTTCTAAACCAAAAAATTACCAATTTATCGTTCAATTAGAGGTGTTTAATGTAGACATTCCACCATCAACTCCTAGTATTTGCCCAGTAACCCATGAACTTTCATCACTTAACAAGAAGGCAGTTGAATTTGCTATGTCTTTTGCCTGACCATATCTTTTTAGTGGGTGTCTGTCACTCACTTTTTCTTTTTTAAGGTCATTGTTTAGAAACCTACTAGCCATTGGTGTGTCGGTTAGAGAAGGGGCTATTACATTAACTCTAATGTTTGGAGCTAGTTCTGCAGCTAAAGATTTAGAAAAGCCCTCAATTGCGCCTTTTGAAGCACTTACACTACTATGGAACGGCATTCCAACCTTAACTGCTACTGTGCTGTAAAGAACTACACTTGAACTAGTGGATTTTTTTAAATTATTTAAAACTTTTTGTAATGTTTTAACCATTGATAAAAAGTTGATATTTAAATCTTCCTCAAATGTACTAAGCTTTAATCCTCTAAAAGGTCTTAAGTTTATACTTCCTGGAAAGTATGCGAACCCATCTAATGTTTCAGGAATTTCATCAATATCTAACTCATCGTTCAAGACATCGAATTTTAAATATTTCACGTTTAAATTACTTAGATTTTCTTCTGTTCTACACGCTACAATCAAATTATGTTTTTCGTGTAATAACTTAATTGTTTCCAGTCCAACTCCGCTAGATCCACCTATAAATAATATATTTTTTTTCATAATCAAATTTTTCCAAAAAGTTTGTTTAATTTATTTTCTCTGTATTTAAAAATTTGTTTTAATTTATTTTTAACAAATAATACATGTGCTATCTGTCCCAATATCCCAAAAGGAACTTTATAATCAACTATATCTTCCATTTCTACTCCTCCTTCAATCTTTTTTATAAAATGTTTGTGGTGCCATAAAGAATAAGGGCCAAATCTTTGTTCATCTACAAAATATTCTTTGTCCTTTACGTGAGTTATTTCTGTCACCCATTTTGTAGTGATACCTAACATTGGAGTAACCTTATATTGAATAATTTGGCCTGCATATATAGACCTATCAGCTCCACTTAATATTCTAAAATTCATCTTCTCTGGCGTAATCTCTTTTAGATTATTGGGATCACTAAGAAAACTCCAAGCTTTATCTACAGAAATAGGTAGTTTTTGTTTTGTTTTAAGTTGGTATATTTTCAATTTTTTTATTTATAAATCAAAATTAACTCTTTTAATTATTATAGTAATCTTATTTAAATAGATTTAATAGATTTGTTTATCTAAAAAACTTATTATGAAAAAATATTTTATTACTTCATCAATTTTTTTATTATTTTTTTTTATTTCTTTTTCTCAAATTCAAACTCCTCAACCTAGTCCTTTTTCAAATACTAAACAAAAAGTTGGTTTGGTCGATATAACTATTGAATACTCTAGACCATCTATGAAAGGAAGAAAAATATTTGGAAGTCTAATTTCTTATAATGAATTGTGGAGGACAGGAGCTAATCAAAATTCTAAAATAACTTTTAGTGGAGATGTTATGATAGACAGCACTAGAATTAAAAAAGGAACTTACTCTATATATACTAGACCAGCGTTTGACTCTTGGGAATTAATATTTTATAAAAAAACAGATAATTGGGGTCTTCCATCTGTCTGGGATAAAAATCTTGTAGCGTTAACAACTACGTCTCCTGCGAATAATCTTCCTTTTCAAGTTAAAACCTTCACAATTGCATTAAATAATTTAGATAATAATGGGGCTTCATTAGATTTTTTCTGGGAAAACACAATAGTTTCTTTTTCTATAAATACATTAACTAAAACTAAGGTGATTTTTGACGTCGAAAAAACTTTAAAAAACAATCCTAGTTCTCAAGATTATTATAAAGCAGCTGTTTTTTATTTAGAAGAAAATCTTGATATTAAATTATCTAAATATTGGATTGATAAGTGTTTTGAGCTTAGAGATGAAATTCCATACTGGATGTTAAATCAAAAAGCTTTAATTTACTTTGCTTATGGAAACAAAATTATTGCCGAAGAGGCTGCTATTCTTGGTTTAAGTTTAGCTAAAAAAACTAAAATTACGGATTCGATCAAAACTCTTAAACAAACTTTAGATTTTATTCAAGCTAACTAAACTTTTCGTGTCATTTTTTGAATTATAATGGCCGATATTATTGTAAAAAAAGCTCCTATAAAGTTTAACCATAAATAACCTACTGTGCTTAAAAAGTATATCAAAAATATAAGAGTTTGAGAAATACAAGCTGAATAAAAAACCGCATTTCCCTTAACTTTTTTAATAAAGAACGCAACTAAAAATATTCCTAAAATTGTCCCGTAAAATATTGAACCAATAAGATTTACTAATTGAATTAAATTTTCGAATAAAGTTCCGAAACTTGCAAAAATTATAGCAATAATTCCCCACATAATAGTGAACCATTTAGATGCCTTTAAGTAATGTGTTTCACTTTTAATTTCTTTGTGATTTCTTTTATAGAGATCTATTACTGTTGTAGTAGATAGTGCGTTTAATTCCGAAGCAGTAGATGACATAGCAGCACTTAATATAACAGCTAGAAGTAAGCCTATGATACCTTTTGGCAAAAAGTTTAAAATAAAATAAATAAATACATAATCTTTATCATTGGGTTCTAAGTCTGAATTTTTTTCAGTTATTATTTTTTTAATATTATTTCTGCTTGTTTTCTCTAAGAATTGTAATTCAATAATTTTATTTTTAATTTGAAGTGTATTATTCCCATCACTTTTTGATTTCACATAACTATATTGTAATTTCTTTTTATCATTTTTAATTTTTAAATAACTCTCTTTTTGAGTTAGGTAATAAGGATCTTTACTTTGCTCTAAATAATCAACAACTTGAGGATTGAAATTAATTGGAGCTGGATTAAATTCGAAAAAAACAAAAACCATTACACCAACTAATAGAATAAAAAATTGCATAGGAATTTTTAGTACTGCATTAAACATCAAACCTAATTGACTCTCTCTAACAGATTTTCCGGAGAGGTACCTTTGGACCTGACTCTGATCGGTTCCAAAATATGAAAGAGCTAAAAATAATCCTCCAGTAATACCACTCCAAAATGTATACCTTTCATTAATATCAAATGAAAAATCTAAAACTTTCATTTTACCTCCAATTCCAGCTATATCAATAGCATTATAAAAATTAATATTATCAGGTAAAGAGTTTAATATTATAAAAAATGCAATAAACATTCCACTCATAATTACAAACATTTGTTGTTTTTGAGTAATACTTACAGCTTTAGTTCCTCCACTTACTGTGTAAATAATTACTAAAATTCCAATCGTTACATTTAATAATTTTAAATCCCAGCCTAAAATTGTAGAGAGTATAATTGCAGGTGCGAATATTGTTATTCCAGCAGCTAACCCCCTTTGAATTAAAAACAGTAATGCTGCTAGAGTTCTTGTTTTGAGATCAAAACGTTGTTCTAAAAACTCATAAGCCGTATAAACTTTTAGTTTATGATATATGGGTATGAAAACCATGCAAATTATAATCATCGCTAATGGCAGTCCAAAGTAAAACTGAACAAATCCCATTCCATCATGAAATGCCTGACCAGGTGTAGATAAAAAGGTAATAGCACTTGCTTGGGTAGCCATAACAGATAATCCAATGGTCCACCAATTAGAAGAATTACCACCTCTTAGATGATCTTTTAAAGAATTGAACTTCCTTGTTTTAATTACACCATATGACACTATGAAAATCAAAGTTCCACAAAGTATAAACCAATCAATTTCAGCCATTATTTACGAGAATTTGAATGTTAGTAACCAAAAACAAAAGACATAAATAATGTTAGCAATAATAATAATAGTATATGATTTATCCCACTTAAACATTTCTTATAATTTCATTTTATTAATTGTTTTACAAAATAAGCTAGTTGGAAATCCTAAAACATTATTATAACAGCCCTCTATCTTAGACACTCCTAAATGTCCAATATAGTCTTGTATGCCATAACTCCCAGCTCTGTCCAATACATCATAATTGCTAGTGTAATATGTTATATCATCGTCGCTTAATTCATTGAAATATACTTTAGTTGTTTCACTAATTATTTTTTGAATTTTATTAGTTGAAATACAAACTGATGAAATGACTTCGTGAGAATTATTTCTTAACAATTTTATCATTTTAATAGCTTCATTTTTATTCTTTGGTTTCTCCAGAGGACAACTGTTAAACCAGACAATTGTGTCGGCAGTGATTAATAGTTCGTTTTGTTTTAAAAATTTTTTCAAATGATCAGATTTTTTTATTGCTAAATAATCTGTGATTTCATGTTTCATTAATTCTTTTGGATAAGATTCGTCAATTTCTTGAGAAATGAGTTTGAAATCAATATTAAGCCCATTTAACAATTCATGTCTTCTTTTAGATCCAGAAGCTAGTAAAACATTGTATTTTTCTAATTTTTTAAAAAACATTAGTTTTATATATTCTGAAGGGATTCTTTAAACATCCATTTTCCTTGGGTTTTTAAAACTTGCTCAATAATATCTCTTACACATCCATTTCCACCCTTATGACTGGACACGTAGTCACATATATTTCTGACTTCAGGACACGCATCACTGGGGCAGATTTTTAATCCTACAAGATTCATAGGGTTTATATCAGGTAAGTCATCACCCATATACATTGTTTCTTCTAACAGAAGATTGTTAGTTTTAGTATAATTCATTAGGTCTTTAGATTTATTTGTAGAACCTAAAAAAATGTTTTCAACTCCTAATCTATTTAACCTTGCGCGAATCCCTTCATTATTGGCTCCTGAAATAATCGCAATATTGTATCCAATTTCAGTAGCCAATTTTATTACAATTCCGTCTTTAGTATTGAAGCACCTAGATTCTTCGCCTTTAGAATCAACTATAATTAAACCATCGGTGAATACTCCGTCAACATCAAATATGAAATTTTTTATTTTATGTAACTTTTCTTTATAATTCATAATTTGATTTTATTATTTCTTCAGTTATTTTATTGTAGACATCAAAGTACTTAGTTTCTTTTAATAAATTTAAGTGTTTTTCAATTGTTATTTTATCATTTCTTTTTGCTGGACCAGTTTGAACTTCTTTGAACTTTAAATACTGAGTTTTTTTAAATGTTTCTAGAACTAAAGGTTTTAAAATACTAGGGTCAATATTGTTGTTTTTTAAAATTTCTTCGGCAATTACATTCATATGGTTAGTGAAGTTGTTTGCAAAAACTGCTGAAATATGTATTAATAACCTTTGTTTGCTATTACATTCAATCACTTTGTTTGAAAAAATATCACTAATTTTTTTAACTCTGCATAACTCAATACTTGAATTTGCTTCAATTATTAATGGAATATACTTGAAGTCAATTAAACTATTTACAGTAAATGTTTGGAGCGGGTATAATACCCCATATTTTTTATGCCTTGATAAGCAGCTCATTTCTATAGAACCAGATGTATGAATAACTATACTTTTTTCATTTACATTTAATTTATTACTAATTAAGTCAATAGCATCATCTGAAACACAAATCAGATATATATCAGCAATTTTAATTTTATTAATATCGTTAGAATATGAAATAGATTTATTAAAATATTTTGGAATACTTTTTTTTCTTCCACAAATTTCTATTAAACGAATACCGTTTCTGTTTAAAATCACTTCGCTGAAATGATAAGATACACTTCCTGTTCCAATAATTGTGACATTTATCATGTTGTAAAAATACAAATAATGTATTATGATGAAGAACTAGATTTTTTTATTATTTTTGCAGAAAAATTTATAAAATGACTAATAGAACTTTTACAATGATAAAGCCTGATGCTGTTGAAAACGGACATATAGGTTCAATTCTCGAAAAAATCAATTCATCAGGTTTTAAAATAATTGCTATGAAATTCACTAAACTAAGTTTAGAAAAAGCTGAAAATTTTTATGAAGTCCATAGTGATCGTCCATTTTTTAATGAATTAGTTACTTTTATGAGTAGAGGACCAATTGTTGCTGCTATTTTAGAAAAGAATAATGCAGTGGAAGATTTTAGATTATTAATTGGATCTACAAACCCGTCTGATGCTAAAGAGGGTACTATAAGGAACCTGTTTGCTACATCTATGGGAGAAAATGCAGTTCATGGATCAGATAGTGATGAAAATGCTATGATTGAAGGAGCTTTTCATTTTTCAAATGAAGAGATTTTATCTTAAAACTACTTTAGTTATAATTTCACTTCCTATTTCTTTATTCAAAAGTTCAACTATCTTTTGTTTTCCATAACTAAGTTCTTGTCTTAGGACTGAGGATGATATATTAACATATAATGTTTTGTTTTTTAGAACAACTTCATTGGTGTAAGAGTTTACATTAGTTCCCATTGTTTCCTCCCACAATTTTTGAATTTTTACATTATTTAATCCAGAATTTAGTGTGTTTGACCCTGAAATCATATTATCTAAAATCGTCTTAATACTTTTAGACTTAAAATTTCTTTTCATAGTTTAAACATTTTATATGAAGAATCAATTTCTTTTATTATATTTTCAGTTCTTTCATAATCAGTATCAGAGATGAATATCTGCCCAAATTCGTCATTATTTACTAACTGTATAAGTTGCTTCACTCTATTATTGTCCAGTTTGTCAAAAATATCATCTAAAAGAAGTATTGGGGGCGAGTTTAATTCAGCTTTTAAATAATCAAATTGGGCTAGCTTTAATGCTATTAAAAAAGATTTTTGTTGGCCTTGACTTCCGAATTTTTTTACAGGAAAATCATCTATTTCAAAAATTAAATCATCTTTATGTGTTCCACAACTTGTGTATTGAACAATTCTATCTTTTTCTAAACTATTATTTAATAAAAAAATTAATGATTCATGATTAAGCTGACTGTCATAAGTTATATTAACAGATTCCTTGTTTTGACTAATTGAGTTATATCTTTTTATAAAAACCGGAACGAAATTTTTTAAAAACTCTAATCTAGTTTTGTGTATTGGAATACTAAGTTCAGAAAGTTGATTGTCATAAACTTTAAGAATGTCAATATCAAAAGTTTGTTTTTTTCTAAAAAACTTCAATAATGCATTTCTTTGAAATAGTATTTTCTGATAAGTAATTATAAGATTTAGGTAAGTTTTATTGTTTTGGGAAATAACGTTATCAATAAATTTTCTTCTATTTGAACTACCTTCTTGAATTAAATCTCTATCATAAGGTGAAATCATTACAACAGGGATTAATCCAATATGATCTGAAAACCTTTTGTAGATCTTATTGTTTCTTTTTAATGTTTTCTTTTGACCCTTTTTTAAGCTACATATAATATTTTCAACTTTATTTCCTTTATTAAAATCGCCTTCAATTAGCATAAATTCAGCATTATGATTTACTGTCTGAGAACTTACTGAATGAAAATAGCTTTTGCTCATCGCTAAATGGTAAATAGAATCTAGAATATTAGTTTTCCCAACCCCATTGTTTCCTACAAAACAGTTTATTTTAGTGTCAAGAATAAAATCATTTGATAAAATATTTTTATAATTTATCAATGATAATTTATTAAGAATTAAAGATTTCATTATTAATTTTAAGTCAAATTATACAACCATATGCAAATTATATAAAAATAATTAGTTTTTTCTCTTAAATCATTGGAATAAAATTTTATTTTTACCGAACTAATAATAATTAATCATGGCAACTTATAATAAAAAAGGATTTAAATCTAAATCAAAAAAATTAGATTCAAATAAAAACGAAAGTACAACAGCTGAGGTTTTTGAAACATTAGACCAAAGTGCATCTAGAACAGAGCAAGTCGTTTCTAAATATCAAAACTATATTATTGGTTTTGTTGGAATCACTGTCACTGTAGTCTTAGGATTTTTGGGTTATTCAAAACTGATTGTTGAGCCAATGTCTAATGAAGCAAATAACGAACTTTTTACAGCGCAAAATTATTTTAGCCAAGCTTTAATTAGCTCAGAAAAAAGTGACTCTTTATTTTTATTGTCTCTTAATGGAGCAGATGGTAAGTATGGTTTTTTAGATATAATAAGTAATTACTCTGGAACTGATGCCGCAGATATTTCTGTTTATAGTGCAGGTATGGCATATTATCATTTAAATGATTTTAAAAATTCGATAGAGTATTTAAAAGATTTTGATAGCGATGATGAAATTTTAAAAGCTTTAGCGATAGGATCTATTGGAGATTCATTTGCTGAGCTTGATCAATTGGATGATGCTTTAGATTCTTATAGCTCTGCCGCAAACTCTAGTTCAAATGATTTTACCACTCCAAAATTTTTATTAAAAGCAGGTAATATTGCAACTTTACTAGGGAATAAAAAAGTAGCTTTGAAGTATTATGAATCAATCAAAGTAGATTACCCTAAATCTGCAGAATCATTTTTGATAGAAATTCAAATAGAAAAAAATTCTTTATAAATTAACCATGTCATCAGCTTTCAATAATCTAAATAATATTGATTTAAGTAAAATACCTGATGCTACTAATTTAAAATTTGGAATTGCTATTTCAAAATGGAATAAAGAAATTACAGACAATTTACTTAACGGATGTGTCGATCTTCTTAAATCTAAAGGAGTTTTAGATGAAAATATTATTATATCTCATGTGCCTGGAAGTTTTGAGCTTATTTATGCTTCTAAAAAATTACAATTACAAGACGTTAATTCTGTGATTGCAATTGGTAATATAATCAGGGGAGAGACTATGCATTTTGATTTTATATGTAATGCAACTTCTATTGGCATTAAAGACTTAAATATATCTGGTAAATGTCCTGTAATATTTTGTGTTTTAACCGATGATAATATCCAACAATCTATCGATAGGAGTGGGGGTAAATACGGAAATAAAGGGTCTGAAGCTGCGATAGCGGCTATTGAAATGGCTCTTATTTAAAATACTTTCTTGGAACAAGTAGCATTCCAAAACATTCACCTTTTTCTTTTCCTATATGTTTGTGATGAATCTTATGTGCTCTTCTTAGTCCTTTAGCATATTTATTATCAATATTTCTTAATATTTTAATTCTTTGATGAATAAAAATATCATGAACTGTGAAGTACGCAACACCATATAGAAAAATACCTATGCCAATTGGAAGGCCATACCAAAAGTCTAACTCTCCCCATAACACTACAAAGAATATACTTATCGCAGCATATTTAACTCCGAAAAGATCATTTCTTTCAAACTTAGAATTATGATCTTTTTTGTGGTGATCTTTATGAAGATACCAAAGAAAACCGTGCATTATATATTTATGTGAAAACCATGCCATGAATTCCATTAAGCAAAATGTAAGTATTAAAGTCGAGATCCATAAAAAAGTATTCATTTTATAATATATTTAACCTGTATCTAACATAAGATCTAGCTAGAACATTAATTTTTTGATAATTAGGCACCCTTATTCTACTGTTTTTTATTTTCAAAGGATCAGTCTTTCTCAATTTATTGAGAAGTTTTAAATAATATTTATATGCTGTATATACTCCAAATCTTGCTGAAGATGGTAGCAATAATATTCCTTTTAAAGCATTTGTAAAGTCTTTATCAATTTCATTTAAAATAAACTGTTTTGATTTTTCATCAAACTTATCAATGTTTAAATTGGGGAAATACGATCTATTAAGACTTTCATGGTCTGCTTTAAGGTCTCTTAGGAAATTAACTTTTTGGAATGCTGATCCTAGAGACATAGCGTATGGTTTTAATTGATTGAATTTATCTTGATCTCCACTTACAAAAACTTTAAGACACATAAGACCTACTACATCGGCAGATCCATAAATATACTCATCAAATTCTTGCTTGTTTAAATATACTTTTTTGTCTAAATCCCATCTCATGCTTTTTAAAAAACTATTTACTAATTTAATATCGATATCGTATTTTAATAATGTTTTTTGAAAAGAATTTAAAATTGGGTTTAAACTTATTTTGTTAGTTATTGAATATCTTAATTCTTTCTCAAAATTATTAAGTAACTCTTCTTTATTATAGTCGTGAAAACTATCAACTATCTCATCAGCAAATCTAACAAAGCCATAGATATTATAAATATCTTGTCTAATAGAAGTTGATAACATTCTAGTGGCTAGTGAAAAGGATGTACTGTAAGACTCAGTTACAGTCTTAGAGCACATTTCAGAAACCTCATCAAATATTTTTTTCATTTTTTATAATTAAGTCAGCTACCAGTTTTCCAGAAACAATTGCTGGTGGAACTCCCGGACCAGGGACAGTTAATTGACCGCTAAAGTACAAATTTTTAACTTTTCTACTTCTTAATTTAGGCCTTAAAAAGGCAGTTTGCATTAATGTATTAGCTAAGCCGTAAGCATTTCCTCCATAGGAATTATATTCTTTTTCAAAATCATTAACACAAAAACTTTTTTTAAATATAATATGTTTTTTTAATTTTTCACCTGTTAACTTTTCTAGTCTTTCTATTATAATATCAAAATATTTATTTCTTATATCTTCATTATCTTCTAAGTTTGTTGCAATTGGAATCAAAAAAAATCCATTTTCACAATCTTTTGGTGCTGTATTGGGATTTGTAATTGAAGTAAAGTTTGCGTAAAAAAGAGGATCTTTTGTCCACTTAGGATGATCATAAATATCTTGCGCATGTTTTTCAAAGTCTGTATCAAAGAATAGATTGTGATGTGCTACGTTTGGAACTTTTTTATTGAATCCGACATAAAATAAAAGGGAAGAAGGAGCCCAAGTTTTTTTAGACCAGTATTTGTCAGAGTATTGCCTGTATTTTTGATCTAAAAGACTTTCAGTATGAGCATAATCCGCTCCAGAAATAATTAAACTACAATCATGTTTTATTCCATTAATTACAATTGCATCAACTTCATTATTTATAACCTCAATTGAATCTACATTAGAATTTATTAAAAATTTAACGCCTAATGATTCTCCGAGTTTTATCATTGAGCTAACTACATCAAAAAAACCATTTTTTGGTTGCCATGTTCCTAATCCAAAATCTGCATAATTCATAAAGCTATAGAATGCAGGAGTGTTTGAAGCTTTTGCTCCTAAGAATAAAACAGGGAATTCAAGTATTGCTTTTAGCCTATGACTTTTGAAACCTTTTCTGACTTC
>Ga0308019_10000183_pt1 | contig 38697 bp, 37 predicted proteins | sample Neamet284_FD_203135 | JGI IMG/M metagenome (GOLD analysis project Ga0308019, IMG submission 203135) | Marine microbial communities from water near the shore, Antarctic Ocean - #284 | ecosystem: Environmental > Aquatic > Marine > Unclassified | place: Southern Ocean | collected 2014-10-01
TCATCTGGTCTTAATCGGTATTGTGGTCTCATTTGCCCTCGGTATCCTTGGGGTGCTGCTCGGTGGCGATGGAGGATTAGGTGAACTTTTAGAAAGCAATTCAGCGGCCTTTACCATCGTAGCGGTGTTTGAGGGTATTTGTTCAGTGATATGTGGACTGCTGGTCGCTATTCCTCTGATGACTTCTGCTCAAGGTCTTGATGATTCATCTTTGTTTAGCACACTGAAATAATCAACAACTGCCGACTCTTGAGTGGTGCATGGGCAAACTCATCACCGGTCAAGCAGCAACGTATGTCGAAGAATTATGGATCAATACCGATGAACGGTATGAAATCCGTTGTATTACCCAAGATGTTGAACGCGTTGTGGCAGAAAGTGGCATTCACGATGGGCTTGTTCTAGTCAATCCGATGCATATTACCGCCTCATGTTACGTCAACGACCTGGAGCAAGGTTTGCACCATGACATCATGAAATGGCTCGAAAAGATTGCTCCATTTCATGGGAAGGATGGACGTGAAGGGGAGGAGTATCAGCATCACCGAACTGGAGAAGATAACGGCGATGCACATCTGAAACGCCAATTGCTCGGCCAACAGGTCACGATGCCAGTTCGGGATGGAACTCTCCATCTGGGCACATGGGAACAGATCCATTATGCTGAATTCGATGGATGTCGAGACAAACGAATTCTTGTCAAGGTAATCGGCGTTCTTGCTGCAGTTTAGTCCTAAGAAGATGAAGACTATACAGCAAACGGTTTTACACTCCAGCACGGTGGTCGAACTATGTCACTCGAAGGTGTTAACCTTGACCGTGGATTTTTCCAATTTACAGTACCCTATCACTGGCTCAGTTGGGTTGCTTGGGTCATTGGACTATTGATGATTATCGGAGGGCTTGTAACTTTCATGACTGGAGGAGGGCTTATTGCGGCTTTTGGATTCTTATTGATTGCTCTACTCTCTCCAGCATCACTTGAGACCGACTTGCATAATATTCGTAAGAATGCACCACAGCCCGATGATTTAGAAGAGGCTGCTCTCAAAAACGGCCATGAGGTTGAATCTTGGTTCTTTGGCCGTTCATCCTATAGTCCAACCAATGACCCAAATGATTGGATTCTTCCAGCACCAGGGCCTTCAACTTGGAACCAAGATGACCGATATGCACCAGACGGTGATGGTACTCCACTTGCAGAACACCCAACGAAAGTTGGAACTCCTCTTCCTGCAACATTTGCGACCTTTGGAATCAGCATGGTTTTGTTCATCATATTTCTTGCAGTCTCGCTTGGAATGCTGCTTCTTGAGGAAAAGACATCGATTGAGAATGGAGACATTTTGGCCGAAGATGCAGTAATGAAATACACCCCCCTCATCATGAGTATTATCGGTGTTATTTGGTTGATTATTGGATTCCTCCAACACAAAAGACAGCAACAAATGATCGATACTCCCACCTCTTTAGTTCGCTCAGTTGCAGTCGGTTCAGCAGAACTCGTTGGACAAGTTCGTCCAGCTGCTGAAAAATGGATCAATGTCGTTGTCGACGGAAATCAGCAACGTATGATTCCAGGATGTGTCGACTTTAAGTGGCTCTACGAAGTCTATGTTTGTCGTCAAGAAACTTCCACTGATTCCGAAGGGAATACGACAACCAAAGAAGTCTGTAATTGGCAAAATGTTCGAGGGGACGAAGGCGGTGTCCCCTTCATGCTTCATGATGGCACAGGAGGGATTCGAGTTGAATCTGGGACTTTCAAGAGAAAAGAACTTGCGAATTTCGTCAAGCAATGGACTTCCAACCATGCTGATACATTACGCGACCATTTCAAAACCGAATTCGCTGCTCGTCTCTTCAGTAGCGGCGATGTCAGAAAGCACCGCTGGACAGCCTTTGCCCTTCGCATTGGCAACCCAGTCTATTTGTTGGGAATGGTCAAACCTCGAGCAAGAGACGAGATCACGAACGAAGGTTTGGATGGCACTATCGGCCACACCACTATTTCGGTTCACGGGGAAGACAGTCCCGGTATGAAAGCAAATATTCAACGTGGAACTGAACTGGCAAACCTCGGTAAAATCCGCTCATCTGCTGAATTACTGATTATGCCAATCGTCTGTGTCCTTTGTGGACTCGGTATGTTTGCGCTCATTTGAAACATCCACAGAGTTCAATACCTACATTGAAAAGCGTTCTGTATGGATGGCAAGGCGCCAGAATTAGACGGCGGATTTTTCGTCGTTTCTCTCCCTTATACACAGGAGATGTGGATTGGCTGGGCTCTTGGCGCACTGCTCTACATTTTTGGATTCGCTTTCAGTCCATTTTGGGCCTTGGTGGGTCTTGTTCTGCTGATCTCAAACACGCCTCATCCCTTTGCTCAACAGCTTGAAGAGTTCAAAGAAAAGGCAAAGGACGACAAATATCTCCATGCCTATGCAGAAGAACGAGGCTACAGCTTTGAAAAGTTCTGGCTTCCGGAAAGTTTGGATGGATTGAAAAATAATGCAGGTAAATGGCATTTCCCAACACCGAGTAAATACGTTTGGAACTGGAGGGAACCTTACGTTGAAGACCCAGAGGGTTCATTGCTTTTTGAACATCCATTCATGGTTGGTGCGCCAAGGCCACCACTTTTCACGCTCCGTGCTGTGTATTTCACCCTCGCCCTCTTTATGCTCCAGTATTGGGGTGCTGTATCCGTGTTGAAATATCATTTGGATACATTCGTCTCTCTCTTTGGATTCTTAATCGAATTCACATCGAGTCCAGTCATAGGGTTTTTTTTTGGTAGTATTCTATTACTCTCTTTGTTGTATTTCGCCATCTTCTTTCTCACATCGTTATCGAAATCACTCACCAACATGCAAATGGTCGACATGCAAACTTCACTCGTCCGCTCAGTCCCAGTTGGGGAGGCGGAATTGGTTGGGCAAGCTCGGCCGGGTCCACATGGCGCTCTGAAAATCTTTGTCGATGATAACCCTTCAATGTCATGTGAAAATCTTGTTTGTTACGAATGGGTGCGTGAAGATTTCCCGGCAAAGGGTGACGCCCCGACTTCTTCCAAGTGGAACATTAGCAGGCGAAGTCAAGATAACTTTCTTCTGTATATTGGTTTTAAGATTTATTCAGTTTTGGATTTAGTATACCATCATTTATTCAATCTTGTTAAATCACACTCACATGAAACTGCTCGACAGAGCGGAGGTGTACCTTTCATTCTTCACGATGGTAGCGGTGGAATACGTGTTGAACCTTCGATGTTTAATCGAATTCAATATCAAGTCCCACTCAATGTGTGGAATATCGGTACGGTACGGTGGACACTTTATGGATTAAGGCTGGGAGATCCGGTGTATATCCATGGGGAAGTAGCCACCCGTACTCAAGAAGAACTCGATGAAGAAAAACTTGATGGTACCCTGGGTCAAACACTTCTCAAAGTCATTGGAGATGTCGATCCACCTGGTCAAGAACTCGTTATGATTCAAGGCACTGAATACAGTATCCTTGCCTATGCCTACTCGCTGATGGAAATGCTCTATCTGCCGGTATTCTATCTCACTGTGTTTATCATCCTCGTAATAGTATGAAGTTATCAGTCGATACGCTTTCGAAGTATCATGGCAGATGATGTAGTCATTGTTGGCGGAGCAAGAACACCATTTTGTGAATGGGTTGGCGGAAAGCGTGGCGATGGTAAGCAAGGTGGATTATTGAAGTCAATGACGGCTCAAGACCTTGGCGGTTTGGCGATTAAAGGTGCACTTGAAAAGACAGGTACAGACCCTTCATCGGTCGACCATGTCGTCATGGGCTATGCTTTACAAACGTGTTCTCAATCGATTTTTGGTTCACGCCATGCAGGACTCAAAGGTGGAATCCCTCAAGAAGTGCCAATGCTCACCCTCTCTCGGATTTGCGGGTCCGGTATACAATCAATTATCACTGGAGCTCAAATGATCATGCTTGGAGAAGCATCGACCGTCGTTTCAGGCGGTATGGAAAACCTCAGTCAAGCGCCCCATGTCATGCGTGGTGGACGTGAAGGTTGGAAACTGGGCCGTTCACCTAAAGTCGAAGATTACATGATGACGAATCTTCAAGACATGACGTGTGGCTTGTTTATGGCTCAAACTTCAGATGAAATTTGTAACCGAAAAGGTGTTACTCGGGAAGAAATTGATGCATATGCTGCTCGCTCACATGCGCTCACGACCGCCTCGATTGAAAACGATGTGTTCGAACAAGAAATCGTTCCAGTGACCATCAAAGGTCGTCGAGGAGATACAATTGTCACTCACAAAGATGAAGACCACGTGGTGAAAAATACAACTGCAGAATCATTGGCTAAACTTCCGACTGCGTTCGGACCAGATTCCTTTGTAACCGCAGGAAATGCTTCAGGTGTGGTTGATGGTGCAGCAGCAGTTGTCATCAAATCCGCTTCTCAAGCAAAAGCCGATGGTGATGAACCACTTGCACGTATCGTCTCCTGGGGTATCGTAGGGCTTGAACCTGCGATTATGGCCTATGGACCTGTCCCATCCTCACGTAAAGCACTGGAGAAGGCAGGGTTAACCACCGATGATATTGACCGTTGGGAAATCAACGAGGCTTTTGCTGGTCAAGCAGTTGCTTGCATCAAAGATCTTGAAATCGATGTTGAGAAAGTAAACGTCAACGGCGGTGCAGTAGGTCTCGGCCATCCATTGGCTGCAACTGGAACCCGTTTGGCCCTCACGCTGGCCTACGAATTAAAGCGCTGTGGTGGACGCTATGGTGTAGCTACTGCTTGTATTGGTGGTGGCCAAGGTATTGCCATGGTCATCGAATCCCTGTGATCAGATTAGAGTAGAAAGCCAATGTTTGATTCATCTTCAAACACTGATATATAAACCGAAGTGGCCGACCTCGAACCATGAAAAACCCCTTTACATGGATGAGCCAATCGAGTGTTGAACATCCGAAGCGGGCATTTGCCGTTGTGATGGTCATTGTCGTATGCTTTTCATCGGGGGCTATGCATCTTCAATTCGACAACAGTGAAGATGGCTTTTTCCCTGATGATGAAAACGTTGACTTACTCAACCAACTCGAATCCGAGTACCAAGCTTCTGTTGACTTTGTTCGAACCATTAAAGATGTCGAGCAAGGAGATTTGTTACTCAATACCACATGGCTTGAACTCGCAGAAATTGAAGCATCAATGCTCGAAAATGCTGATTTCCAACCATACCATTACCCCTTGTTTGGGACACAGGCCAACAGCGGCATGGCAGGGTATGCCTTACAATGGCAACTTTGGCAGGATGATGCACAGGCAGAATGGATCCTTCAAGTTCAAAATGCTCTTTCCGATGTCGAATCTGCTCATTCTACTCAATTGCAAGCGGCCTTAAACAACGTCACTGAAGCCGCCTCCTTTGTCCCAGAACCGACTTCGTTGACACCGGAACAACTGCGGGCATGGTCTCCGGACAATCCAAGTGAATGGTTGTCTCGAATGGATTCAGGTCAGAACCTTTCTTCTCAATTAGGTGCCCTTCTTGGGCAGATCGGTGGACTCACAGCAGACCGAGATGCGAATGAGACTGGACAAATCATGGCAGTAACTGGTCCGTTAAATGGACAGTTGATGCCGCTTACAGTTCTCCAGAATATTGACTACCGAGGCGCTGTTCTCAGTTGTATGCCGGTTCAAAACCGTGAAGACCCTTGGAACCTTTCAGGCCCGATTCTCACGACGTTAGTGATCAGTACCGAACCTTCAGATTATGGCTATGAAGTCCTTGATGAGGTCCAGGTTGACATTGGTGCTTGGTCGGTATCAATGCTGTCAAACATGACGGTATCGACTGGAAATGAAGACCTTCGAACGTTTTCCTTCTCACAGTTTGCCCTTGATGCAAACGGTAACCTCGGAAAAGAAATAGGAATGCTCACCAGCGCAGCAATGCTCCTTTTGGCAGGAATCCTTTGGTTGAATTTCAGAAGTATCCGTGATACAGCCTACGTGACTTTTCTGACGATCATCTCTATTGTAGCGACCTATGGTGTTGCAGGCTGGTTACAGTTCATGGGTGTGAACATGGTGTTCAACGCCGCCATGAACTCAATACCCGTATTATTACTTGCAATCGGTGTTGATTATGGCTTACACGTCGTACTAAGGATACGTGAGGAGATGCATAATCTCAACAATGAGGATTCTATAGAGCGGGAGACATTGAAGGACTTTTCGTATGAGGCGCGTAAGATTGCAGTGCGCAGAGGTACGGTATTGACTTCGATTGCCCTTGTCATCGCTATTTTTACTGATATGGTTGGTTTTCTCTCATTCCGATTTTCTGCACTCTCTTTCCTACAAGTCTTTGGAACTGTGATTGCGATCGGTTTGTTTGTCGTTTACTTACTGAGCATCACTGCTTTACCTGCCTTGATGCTGATGTTCCCTCCAAAGCGCCTTTCACTCTCGAAGGCCAGCAACGTCACCATCGGTCGAGTTTCACTCGCTATCGGACGCTTGTCGACTCAACCGATGAAGGTCGGTGTCATCGCCATACTGTTGTTGACGCCGATGTATTTCGGTTTCCAACAACTCGAAGTTGGTTTTGACCAACGTGACCAATTCGATGAAGAAATCCCTGTTGTTGCTGATTTCCTGATGCTTTCGGATGATTTCCAGAGCAGCCGCTCACCGTTGTATCTGGTGATTGATGTCGATGTAATTTCGCACCAAGGTCGGCAAGCATGGGATGCATCCGAAGCCATGTTGCTGCAAAGTGAGGACGTCAGCGGCGCTCCAAACGGTCTGTGGAGTTTACTTGCCCAAGCACAAGTGCGCGATACTGGACTCAATTCCATGATGGAAGCGTTGGATGCGTCTGAACCAGCCACGTATCAAGCCCTTTCTGATTATCTACTCCAAAACCAGACCGGTCGCCAGCTCACCTCTGCAGTCTTGTCATCGGATGGTCAACAAACTGTTCTTTCGTTCCAGGCTGAAACTTTGGACTGGCAAGCAACGATTGACCTCTATGAACGATTATCGCTCGCTTTAGATGATACAGAAGACTCGTTAGAAGGTGATGCAAATCTTCGCATAGGTGGTCGCAGTCTCATCGTTGCCCAAACAACATCGGATGTTGCAGAATCAGCAGTCCTCTCGACTTCGGTCGTGGCGTTTGTCATTTTGGCAATGCTTGTTGCGATTCATACAACTCGACAAAAGAATTTCAAGCAAGGATTAGCAAGAGGATTTGTCTCCTGGATTCCATTGATGATGGTTGTTGGTTGGGTGTATGGTATCATGGGTTTCACCGGTTATCAAATCAATGCACAGACCGTTACGATTGGCGCTCTGTCTCTTGGTTTAGGTGTTGATTATGCCGTTCACTTTTCAGTGCGTCTCGAAGAAGAAGTCGAACATAACCCCTTTGCTTCGCAAGAAGTCTGGGTGACCAATGCTTCGGCAACCACTGGACGAGCAATGTTTGCCGCTGCGCTTACAACCGCAGGTGGTTTCTCTGTGCTTAATTTGTCAGCATTACTTCCACTTCGCCTGTTTGGTCAAGCGTTTGTTGTGGCGATCACCTTAGCGCTGCTGTCCAGTTTGATTTTACTTCCTGCATTCTATACGCCGTTCCTTAAGCACGATGCTGAGAAGTTCACAGCCACTCAAAGAGAGGCTGAATGAAGGACTCTTTTACTGAATGCTGTTGGTGTTCGGTGTGAAAAACATGCTTCTATAAGCAATTCGAACGAATTCGTTTTCTATGAACTCACTTGCAATAGCCACATTTTGGATTTCCTCGATACTTATTCTTCCAATTTGGAGTCTGATGTGGTTCATGCCAAAGCATGAACTCACCAAGAAATATGTTGGGGATATTCGCTGGTCGATTTTTCCACTGTTGATTCCATACACGCTTCTCGCACTTCCAAATGCTCCTGAGGTTCTGTATACCTTTCTCACACAAATGCCAACCCCAGAACTTGTTGTCGAATTGTTTGAGAGTGAAGAAGTAATTGCACTTGCTTGGCTACACATGCTTGCTTTCGATGTGTTTGTTGGACGGTATGTATGGTTGCGTATGCTCGCTGCTGACCGGCCAATGTATGTGTCTACACCGATTCTTGTTCTCTGCACAATGATGGCCCCACTTGGTTTCTTATTCGGCCTTCTTGCAACCTGGCAACAAAAAGATCTTGGCGAAATAACATTTAGCGTTGATTCGGATGCTTCTGTAGAACTCTAAGAGGATGATTCAAGACCATTCCGCTGTTGCAACCACCATGGCAGCAAATCATAATCTGGATTGTAGCCACATACCATTTCCAATGCCGCAAAGGAAATGTACATTGCATCAGAATTGGAAACATCTCACCTTCATGCACTGGAAAGTTGATGCACAATTGCTGCAAAAACATCTCCCTGAGGGCCTTGAAATTGACCTCTATGATGGAGAGGCCTATATTGGCGTCATTCCATTTACCATGGAAAAGGTCCGTCCACGAGGACTTCCTTGGGTTCCTTTGGTCTCGACGTTTGGTGAATTTAATATTCGGGCATATGTTACGAAAGATGGAATTCCCGGAGTCTTCTTTCTTACCCTTGATGCCCAAAGCAGGGTTACGTGCTTTCATGCACCGCGCTCATATGGCCTTGCATATCGTTATGCAAAAGCCAAAATTCAGGTTCAAACAGATGAGCGTTATTCATGGTCTTCCCGACGCAAGGTTGGTGGTGAATCTTTGAGTGGTACTGCAAACAGTTCGGGTCCGATGGAACAGGCAGTTCAAGGTTCACTCGAATATTTCCTCTTTGAACGTTACAGTTTGTATACATGGCATAAAGGCGTATTACATCGTGCGTATACGCATCATCTTCCTTGGAAGTATTGTGCAGCACAGGTTGAGGTTGAGGCAAATACTTTGTTGGAATCATACAACCTTGGTATTGAAAAACTCCTTCATCCCGAACACATCCATATGAGTCCTGGGGTCAATGTCCAAACTTGGAATATTGAACCAATTGAGGTGATGAAATGACAGGTAAAGACCTCATCTTGATGGATGGTGATTGTGGACTCTGCACCCATACAGCAGTGTTTATCAATCCACGTCTTCACCAACCGAATTCTCTTCGTTTTCTCGCTATTGAAAGTAAAGAAGGCCAAGAACTTATTTCGACCTTTCCCGAGAAATTACAATTTGCGGATAGTGTCTATCTGATTCGTGACGGTAAACCCTACATGCGTTCCGCAGCAGCAATTCGATGTATTCTCTACATGAAATGGTATTATTCAATGTGGTACCCACTTCTTTGGTTGGTGCCTTTGCCACTCCGTGATTTTGCGTACCGAATTGTCGCTCGATACCGGCATCGCGTATTCAAACGACCGGCAACATGTATTTTTCCTAGCTTGAATCCAGAGTGAAACCTCATGGCCTTCGGCTTACTAGGCGTGCCATGACGCAGACTTGGGTCGTCGATTCAAATTGCTTTATCCATCTTGGCTCGATGGCGCCTGATACTTTTGTCAAGGACACTGCTAAAATACTCAAGAAAAATGGCCAGATGCTTTTTGTTACGCCTGGTGTTCATGATGAAATTCGAAATGTACGTTTTCAAAAATGGTCTAAAAGTCCGAAAGTATTGGATGAATTTTCCCCCCTCTTGACCACCATCGCCATTGACGATGGACAAATTCGAGGTCTTGCCCAAATGATCGGCGAAAAGGCATCACCGCAAGATGTCGACCTCTCTTTGATGGTGCTTGCATCACAACTTCAGCGAGAAGGTCGAGAAGTGATTTTAGTAACCGATGATTTCAAAATGACAACATCAGGCGAAAAAGCGAATCTTGGCTATACCACCTGCCCTCCTTCGACTTTCATTCAGCGTCTCTCTGCACAAAGTTCTTCGAAATATAAAGGTCGAATGAAAAGTCTCTCTCGACGTGTGAGAGCTGCTGAGATGCGTTATGCAATCAGTCGAGTTCATCAATATGATATTCAAGCAAAATTAACATGGATGGTCGATTCATTGATTGAAGACCGACCACAATCTCAGAAAGCAACATCAGACGATGCTTCTGAAGTGAATCTTAAACTTGCTTTACAGCGAACATTAGCAGGTGAACAGATCAAAGGAAATCATTTGAAAAAGTTGGGTGATTTACCAGAGATTTGCCAACCGATTCTCTCACTTGATGCCCATCTCTCTCAACTTACTTCGACCAATTCATCCGAGCACCTCCTTGAAGTCTATGAAGAAACTTTGCTCTTACTCAGCGAGGTATTGGAGGCCATCGGCCTTGATTTGGCACCATTGGATGAGTCTTCTGCAGAACTTGCCAACAGTGCGCTCAGTGGATATTTGTATCGTACAGAGACTGCTTTGGGTTTGATGGCAAAAATGTCTGGACGGCGTGAAACTGCTCGATTACATCTTTCCCGAGCGCTTCAATCAGCTACCCTCATCGACGACTCATTTGCCGAGATGCATGCTGTGTACCAACTCGGACTTCTTGCTATTGCTTCTGAGAAATGGCAACGTTCTGCTCGATTATTTGAGACTGCAGACCGACAAGCACAATTGATTTCAGCACCGAGGTTACCTTATCTTGTATGTGCAGGAATTTCGCGACATCTCCTCGATGAGGCAAACGCTGCCGAGCAACATATTCAGCGAGCAAAGGCTCTTGTTTCTGATGATAAAGAACAAGCATCAGTTCACTTGATGAAGCTCGGTGAAGCCTTGTTGGCCATCGACCAGCCAGGTTTGGCTTTGGAAGTTCTCGATGAAGCAATGGAATGTACGTTGCAAATCGGTTCTCAAGAACAACTTGAGATACTCTCCGAACACATCTTGATGGCGAATGCTGCAATGACCCATACCGACATGCTTCAGCATGAAGGACTGCGAACTTTGCTGGATGGATTGAATCAATTAAATGAAGAGGAGACTGAAGAATATGCAAAGAAAATGAAGACGATTGAACGGCGCGTCAATGAACATAATCAGCCCTTTGAGGATACTTGGAAAGTCTGGCAACCTTCGAGTAAATTGATTCCAGAAGCGGCTACTCTCCGTGTTGTGCGTGCCGAAGTTGATGAGAATCAAGACACACTGGTTGTTGTCCACCATCCTGAACTTGGCTCAATCGGCCTATGGCTGCCAGAGGGTGAATGGAATGTATCTTCGGGCCATTTACTCTCATTTGCTCAAACTCGTGTTAAACTGGCTCAGCCAACCGTTGAACTCCAAGAAAAGCACAGTATCCGTGGGATTGTCGCTGTTGAAGACACATCACAATTGATGTTCAATGCGCCATCAGATGACTTCATCACCGAGCCTGAGGATTAAAAACCGGCGAGGTCAGCCACATACTTCAAACCAACAACAACGATGACAAACAAGAATATTTTCATCAATTGCTGTTCAGAAAGGTACTTCATGCCGTATTTAGCACCGCTTCGAGAACCGAGAAGTGTGAGGACCATGAAAATCGAGATCAATACAATCTCCTCACCGAGAATGGAATACAGTTCAGAAGGTAATGTCAAAAGATGAGCCAAGATGGAAACAGGCACGACAATCATCATGAAATGGAGGCTTGTTCCAATTGCCTTACGTGGCTTCAGATGGGCAAATGTTCGCAACACTGGGACATAAATGATACCTGCTCCAATCGCCAAGACACTTGACAGCACACCGCCAATCCCTGCACCGATTTGCAAAGGTATTGATTGAACCTCCTCATTGCTTTCTTCACCTGAATTTTCTTTGATGTTCCAATCTGACCTCATTTTCATTGCCGTTTTGTAAACCGCCCAAGCAATCATGGCAAGGCTCAACAGTTTGAAGACAAAATCCATCTTTTCACCGATGAGGACAACAATAACGACCCCAAGAACAGCCCCTGGAATTGCACCTTTCAGCCCGATTTTTAGCGATACATCATCATAATGCCTTTCAGTTCTGTGAGCAAGGCCACTCCCCCAACTCACAACAGCCGTGAGTGAGAGGGATACGGCAAAGAGTGCGCCATTGATTTCCCAGCCCAAGCCATAGTGAAGTAAAGGCACAAACAGCATTCCTCCACCCATGCCAATAGGTGCGAACAAAAAGGCGACAACAAATACTCCCAGCGAAATCATTAGAGTTTCAACAATCATTTGAGTCCCCCAGCGCTACCAATCTCCCTCCATGCTTGAATCAACCATGCAGAGATAACAATGGCAGCAGTTCTTGCTTCAATACCTTGCCTCCCCTTGGTGAGAGCGAACCAATGGTTTCAAAGCGTAGAGGTCTCACGAAGGAATATGCCTGATATGGTCGTAATCGGTGGAGTAATCGCTGGATTCTTTTTACTTATATTGATTGTATGGTTTTTCTCAGTTTGGAATCGATTGATAAATCTTGAAGAAAATGTGAACAAATCATGGGCCGATATTGATGTTTTACTCAAACAAAGATATGATATGATTCCTAATTTAGTGAACATGGTAAAGGGTTACGCAAAGCATGAAAAAGACCTCTTCATGGAATTTGCGAAAGCTCGTCAAGCAGCAGCAGGAGCACTTTCTTCTGGTGATGTACGAGGCGTCGGTGCAGCGGAAGGAGCTTTTGCTGGATTAATGCCAAGAATCAACATGGTTGCCGAGCAATACCCTGATTTGAAGGCGAATTCTTCTTTCATCAATCTGCAAAACCAATTGATCTCTCTTGAGAATCAAGTTGCAGATCGCAGAGAATTCTACAACTCCTCCGTAACTTCATTTAACAAATCAATTCAAATGATTCCAACTGTATTTGTGGCGAATATGAAAGGCTGTGAACGCCGTGACCTGTTCGAAGTAACTGCACAAGAACGTGAAAACGTCGTCATCGAGTTTTGAGCTGTTCAATATCGCATCTCAGGCGTACCTTCAAACCGCAAGAGGAGAAAGAATGGACTGGTGGAGTTATGTTTATCATCATAGGATCTGGACAACTCGCCATACGGTTGAGTCAATGGTGTGCTGAACGACGCAGAAGTATCTTGATTGGACTTGCTGCTCATCTTCCCCTCGATGGCCCATTAGAGGGTTGCGAAATCATTGCACTACCAAACCCAACTTTACTCAACGCACTCCCGCTTGATGCCCACAAACCGACAGCGGTTCTTTTACTCAATCCCGAAGCATTAGCAGATGCTGCTCCTCTTGCCGCATTGCAAAACCGTTGGGCGGATATACCGATACTCACCACCTTACCATTGAAAGGCGATGGTGTTGATCTGATCAGTGTCGATGACGTTTCGTTTGCAGCCATGCAAGACCGTATTCGTTCTTGGGAACGAAAAGACGGTGCTGGGGTCGTGTTGCACTATCTCCAATCAATACCTCAAAATTCGAAGGTTGCCATCTTTTGCCACGATAATCCTGACCCTGATGCATTGGGTGCTGGATTAGCGATGTATGATTTGGTACAGCATATGGGCCTGGTTCCCGAATTATTGCATGGCGGACTCATTGAGCACCATCAGAACCGTGCAATGGTTCGTCTGCTCGACATTCCAGTTCGGCGTTTGATTCTTGATTGGGAAGTTCAAGATGTTCTGCGTGATGCTGCGGTTGTCATGACCGTAGATTTCCATCGCCCAGGAGCCAATAATATTCTTCCAGATGATTGTGTACCTCATATCGTCCTTGACCACCACTCACTTGAAGAGTCAGTTGCTGCAGATATCGCTCTTGTTCTTCCGGAGTTTTCGGCTACATCATCACTTGTCGCAAGTATCCTTATGAGCCTTAATCATCCCATTACTGCTCGTATTGCCACTGCACTTGCCTTTGGTATACGAACCGACACACTCGGATTCACTCGCAATTTCAATCCAGTCGATATTCGGGCTTTGTCATGGCTTAATGCCTTCGTCGATAAGGACTTACTTCGTTCTATAGAAGAGCCGCCTCGGTCCCAAGAAACGCTTGAATCCTTTGCAGAAGCATTGGGTTCTCGTTCATTGTTTGATTCGACACTGCTGGCCCCTTTGTCCTCTATGCCCAACAGAGATTCCTTGGCTCAAATTGCAGACTTTCTCCTCCCGACTGAAGGAATTGATACGGTCATTGTCTTTGGTCCACGGCGTGGAAAAGTCATTCTTTCTGCTCGCACGACTGACGAATCAATCCATCTTGGACGGCTCTTTTCCGAAAAATGGGACGGCGGTTTATCCGGTGGCCACAAAGCGTTAGCCGGTGGCCAAATTCCATTCAATGTCCTTCTTTCTACCGTTCCTGACGACCCTGATGAGGCTGCGATTCAGGCCGTTGAAGCGATGGGTTTAGAATTGAAAAAATTATTTCAAAGCGAGGTAGTCTGATGGCTGAAACCCCCATCGTCGATATCTCTCCAACGCTTCGAATCCTTGGAACTGCTCATGTATCGACTGCAAGTGTCGATGCAGTTCGTGAACAGATCAAGATATATCAGCCGGATATTGTTGCAGTTGAGTTATGTGCTTCACGTCACGAAGCGCTCACCAGTAATCGTCGTCTGGACAAAGAGGGATTGCTCAAAGTAGTCAAAGAAGGTAAAGCACCTCTGGTTCTTCTTCAGTCACTGTTGGCTGCAGAACAACGAAAGATGGGGCTTGATGAGGGCCAACAACCTGGAGCCGAACTGCTTGTTGCTGTTCAAGAGGCTGAAGCAGCAGACCTTGAGGTCGCGCTGATTGACCGTGATATCCAGACGACATTACGTCGAGCATGGAAGAAAATGCGATTTCGAGAGAAAATCAGAATACTTCGGTCTTTATTGGGCGATGATGAAGACGATGCAGATGACGAAAGCCCAGAACTGAATGAATTACTCGAAAACCAAGATTTGTTGACTTCGTTAATGGAAGAATTACGAACGTTCTCACCAGGGGCAGGGATTGTTTTAATCGATGAAAGGGATGCTTTTCTCGCGGGTAAAATCTCTTCTCTTCAGCCATCGGGTAAGAAGATTTTAGCGGTCGTTGGCGCCGGTCATCTCAAAGGTATTGAAAAGCATTTGACCAACGGCACAGTTCCTGACAAAGAGGGCTTACATCAACTCGAGCATCTTCCAGTACGGGGCCGTTTTTCCAAAAGTATTCCGTGGTTAATACCGCTCTTTGTGATGAGTTTGATGGTGTATTTCGTGGCGAAAGGAGAAGGGGTAAATTTACTGGAAATGTTCACGGTGTGGACTGCAGCGAATGCAGTCTTTGCAGCGCTTGGATGTGCGCTTGCTCGTGGACATCCTTTGGCGATACTCACCGCCGCAGCCGCTTCGCCCATCACTTCATTGAATCCGACACTTGCAGCCGGTTGGTTTGCTGGTTACGTCCAACTGAAGATGAGGGAGCCAACGGCTGAAGATTTGCAACAATTCCTCAAACTCGAAAGTTTGGGTTCCTTTTGGAGCAACAAAGCCGGAAGAGTTTTGCTGGTCACTTCTCTTTCCAATCTCGGTAGTATGGCAGGAGCTTGGTTTGCTGCTGCTGGATTATTAGGTACTCTCTAAGTTTAATCAATTGTATTGAGGACATTGAACACATCGATGTGCTCTTGAACATCATGAACTCGTACAACATCAATGTGCTCAAAATGCGCTAAAGAAGCAATGGCGAGCGTGCCACTCAATCGTTCTGAGGGTTCTGAGTGGCCGGTTAATTGTCCGATGAGTGACTTTCGAGATACGCCCCAGAGCACAGCGAATCCCTCGGTGCCACGAAATAATTCATGGCGTTGCAAGAGTTCGATGTTGTGGTCAAATGTTTTGCCAAAGCCAATGCCTGGGTCAAGTACGATGCACTCTGCAGGATGGCCTGCTGCAACCAATTCTCGAGCAGTTTCGAGTAATTGTGAACTGACTTCTTTTGCGCAGTCCTCGTATGTTGGTTGAATTTGCATCGTTTGAGGTGTTCCTTGCATATGCATGATACAGACACCACAACCACTTTCAAGAACGATTTTGACCATTTCAGGGTCACGTAATCCCGATACATCATTGATTAAATCTGCCCCTGCATCAAGTGCTGCTTGGGCAACTTGAGGTCTGCGGGTATCAATGGAAATTAAGTTCTCAGAATTTGCTGCTCGAAGTGCCTCGATGACCGGAATTACACGCCTTAATTCTTCTTCAACCGAAACAGGGTCTGCGTTCGGGCGTGTAGATTCGCCTCCAACATCTACCCATGTTGCACCTTGTTGCCACATATGCAAACCTGCTTTGACCGCTGATTCAAGTGTATTTTTGCGACTTTCTTGATGGAATGAATCCGGTGTGACATTAAGTATTCCCATCACATGGCATGACTTTGCTTCATCTCGATGTAAACCTGTAGAAATACGGCTCCGGTGAACAATCCGAGGTCGAAAGTTATCGCCCATGAACCCTCCGAGTTCGGCAGATTTGATAAGATGTGAGTGTCAAGCATGGGTATGTCCGATGATACTATGGAGAATTCTTTAGAAGAATTCGGACAAGACGAAGAGAGATTCGGTGCCCGTGGCCCGAGTGAACACCGTCGAGAACTGGCGGACCGCTTGATTCGCCGCCTCAATGTAAAAGAGCACAACGCAATTTTCGAAATGATCTCCGCAAAGGCCTATTACGGCGGTATTTTAATTATGATACTGGTCTTCTTTTACTGGATTTTCATTCATTCTGCCAGCGATAACCCTGAACTTGGCGTTTCGATTTTAATGAAATTTAGTTTTGCAAATGTCGCTATTGCCGTTATGGTTTTTGGGCTCTTTTCTGCTTTCTTTAGAGATTACAGCAGAGAATTGGGCCAACTGCTGCCTTCACTCATTTCGGGAGGGATGATTATCGTATGTGGTTTTTATTTCATCGAACCATTGGTCTATGGTTTTGTTTCAAACGAACTTGAAATTCAAACGGCTCTTTGGCGTAGTCTTCGACTGGGTTTCCTTTGGGGTGGTGTGACGTTTTGCGCCCATTTCCTCGTCGATGCATCACTTCTACTGTGGTTGAAACAATTCTGCGCCAATCACGACATCGATATCTCACCTCAGGCTGAAGAACACATTCCAGACCCTGCAGTTGAAACAATCGATTGACGACTGCACCTTTCTTGTAGGATTGGCAACTCGAAGCATCATGACAGGTGAACGTGTCGATGTTCTACGACTGGGCTATCGCCTTGGTCGAGACCCTCGAATCACCACACATCTTGCTTTGGTTGGTCGTGCTCTTGGTGCCGACCGTTTTCTTTTAGCAGGCGATAAAGATCCAAAGATGTTTGAAAACCTCGAATCAGTAGCAAGTCGCTTCGGTGGTGGAATGGATTGTGAGCACATCAAAAATCCTATGGGTTGGCTAAGACGCTTTGTCGAGGAAGATGCTGGTGATGGAATGCCAGGTGTAGCTGTTCATTTGACCATGTATGGGGAACCGTTTCGTGAAGCAATCCCTCGTATTCGACGAGACCGTCCAATGGTGATTGTCGTAGGAGGTGCTAAAGTGCCTGGTGATGTCTACAAATACAGTCAATACAACATCGCTGTCGGCAATCAACCTCATTCCGAAGTCGCTGCATTGGCTTTGTTTTTGGACGCCTGGTATGGCGAGGCTGGAAGTAACCGAACTTTCGATGACGCTCGGCTCATTATCGAGCCATCGGCGAACGGAAAGAGCGTTCGTGATTTAGACCGTGAAGAAGAAGAGTGATTACATACTTACTTGTGCTCTTGCGCTTGATTTGACTTTTCTTTCCCACTTCACTGTACTCGTTATTTCCGCACCTGCTTGATGCCAATTATTATGGGGGTTCGTTTTCGACCAAAACTGATGTCGGTATTGGGTGTACAAACCGGCACTTTTAGTCCGGGAGGAAAACAACGCGGGGTTTCCGACGCTCCTACCTTTGCTGATGCCGCTGATGGGCTCTTGTATGGTGTTGATTTACCATCGTCTGCAAACGGACCCGGTGTGCTACTTACAGCCGATGGAGGGCGCTATTGTGGCACCCTCTTTGGAGCACGTGGCCATGGCGAAGGCGAGTTGGTATTCACCACAGGAATGATGGGGTATCAAGAATCGTTAACCGACCCTTCCTTTGCAGGACAAGTGCTGACCTTTACCTATCCTTTGATTGGGAACTATGGCATTCACGCTGGAGCATCTGAATCCGCCGGTGTATGGCCAAGAGGTGTGGTTGTACGACATGCCATGCACCAACCAGACCACCGCCATTCAATTGCTACAGTGGAAGATTTACTCCGTTTACATGGTGTGCCTGGCATTGAAGGTATTGATACTCGTGCAATTACCAAAAGAGTTCGGGAACTTGGGACTGTGCTCTGTGTCTTTGGCCCAGAATCCGAAGAAGAACTTCTTCAACAGCGCCTCAAGCAACTGACCTCTCCTGACCTTGATGACTTGGTCGAGCAAGTCTCGCTGTCCACTCCAGTGATTTTGAATCCTGGTGCGTTGGACGCACTCGACCATCCACTGCCACGTCTTGGAGTTCTTGATTGTGGGATAAAATACAATATCTTACGGAACCTCTGTCTTCATTTCGAAGTGGTCTGGTGCCCTCCTGAAACTCCGTATGAGGTATTTGTCAATGAGTATCAGGTCGATGCATTGTTTTGCTCAAATGGCCCAGGTGACCCCGCTCATCCCGGAAAAGCAACCATGGCCCGCAACACGTTGGCTCAAGCAGTGCAAGCGAAATTACCAGTCATGGGCATTTGTCTTGGACATCAATTGATGGGATTGGCATCCGGTTTGCAAACATACAAAATGCGCTATGGGCATCGAGGAGCAAACCAACCGGTCATTGATTTGAAGACCGGTTTAGTCACCATCACCAGTCAAAATCACGGTTTTGCAGTTGCAGACCCTGATGCAGGTATGCTTGCGGCTCATCCAAGTGGTGCATGCTCGCCCCCAAGTGTCAATCAACACGGCGCTGAAGTTGTGGTTCGCTTTGTCAATGCAAACGACCGAACGGTCGAAGGATTAGACCTTGTAGGCCATCCCTCGTTTACGGTCCAATTCCACCCTGAAGCTTGTCCTGGTCCTCATGACGCAGCACCTTTGTTCAAGCAATTCCGTGACATTGTCGATGAAGCCTTGAGAGGTGTAAACTGATGCCACGCCGAGACGACCTCAAAACGATTCTTGTGCTTGGTAGCGGCCCGATTAAGATTGGTCAGGCTGCCGAATTTGATTTCTCAGGAAGCCAAGCCGTCCGTGCGCTGAGAGAAGATGGCTACGAGGTTATCTTGGTCAATTCAAATCCTGCTACGATTCAGAACGACCCTGAAATGGCCGATATCATCTACATTGAACCGTTACTTGCAGATACGGTCCGGCGTATCTTGGAAATTGAGAGGCCTTGCGCATTGCTTGCAGGCATGGGTGGACAAACCGCACTCAATATCGCCAGCGAACTTGCCCACGATGGTTCACTCGAACGTCTTGGAATTGAACTGATTGGTTCAGATTTGGATGCGATTGACAAGGCAGAAGATCGAGAATTATTTAATCAGGTTTGCAAATCAATCAATCTTCCAATTTCAAATGCCATCGCGTGCAAAACGATGGATGAGGTCATTGCCGCTGCAGAATCAATCGGTACTTGGCCACTTCTCATCCGTCCTGCTTTCACACTTGGTGGACTTGGCGGAGGTACCGCTTGGGACATGGGGCAGTTAGTGGAAATCGCTACACTTGGATTGCGCAACTCTCGTATCAGTCAGGTCTTAATTGAGGAATCCATTCTTGGGTGGCAAGAATTGGAGTATGAAGTGATGCGTGATGGTGCAGATAACGCCACCATCGTTTGTACGATGGAGAACATCGACCCGATGGGTGTTCACACGGGTGAATCGACGGTTGTCGCTCCATTGCAATCCTTTTCAGATGCTGACCATCAAATTCTCCGAGACCAAGCGCTCGCCTTAATTCGTGAACTGAACATCAAAGGAGGGTGTAATGTTCAATTTGCATACAATCAATCAACCGGTGAGACACGGGTGATTGAAGTCAACCCACGAGTTTCTCGTTCCTCTGCACTCGCAAGCAAGGCTACAGGTTATCCAATCGCTCGAATGGCTGCAAAAATTGCAGTTGGATATACACTGGATGAATTACCAAATCCAATAACTGGGAAAGGTACGACCGCTGCATTCGAACCTACACTTGATTACTGCGTTGTCAAAATACCTCGATGGCCATTTGACAAATTCCGAACGGCAGACCGAACACTCGGCACTTCGATGAAGTCAACGGGTGAAGTGATGGCTATTGGAAGAAATTTCGAAGAGGCTTTCCTCAAGGCTTGGGCTTCACTTGAGCAAGGTTATGCCCATCCTCGCCCATTGACGAGGGCAGATGAATCAGAGGGCGAAGGTATGGCTGAGCGGGCTTTGACCGCTTTACCTGATTCAACACTTGTCGAGTGGTGCAGAGTTGCTACCGACCGACGTATGGGTGCATTGATTGAAGCATTCCGTCGAGGATGGAGTGTCGAAAAGGTTCACGAAATCACTCGTATTACACGTTGGTTTTTGTATCGATTTGAAAACATTGCGCATATTGAAAAAGAAATCACAGACACAGCTGCTCTCCCGACAGAATTGAACAGGGAACAACTTCGCTCTTGGAAGAGCCACGGTTTCTCGGATGAACACATTGCCGATGCGTTAGCAGGTTTCCCTTCAACCGGTCCACGCTTTTTGCCTCATGGCAGAAATGAGGAAGCCGTCATGCGTCGCCGTCACGCCCTTGCTTTACATCCTCGGTACAGAATGGTTGATTCATGTGCAGCAGAATTTGCCGCAGAAACTCCGTATTATTACTCAACCTATGAATTGGATGATGCCAAAGGTATTGATTTGCTTCCAGAACTTGATACGCGAACAAAAGAACGGTTGGTCACGGTTGGAAGTGGTCCAATCCGAATCGGTCAAGGAATTGAATTTGATTACGGCTGTGTCCATGCCGTCAAGGCCATTCGTCAAGCGGGAAAGGATGCTATTCTCATCAATAATAATCCTGAAACAGTTTCAACCGATTTCGACACCTCGGACCGATTGTATTTCGAACCTTTAACCCTCGAATACGTTTCTGAAATACTCCTACGCGAACAAGCACATGGAATCCTTTTACAATTCGGAGGCCAGACAGCAATTAATTTGGCATTGCCATTGAAAGAGCGTCTTTCGGTCTTGAAACCACTCGGCTTGGATTTGTCCATCATGGGTACTTCATGTGATGCAGTTGATGAAGCAAGTGACCGAGAGCGCTTTGAAGCATTTGCCAAGCGTGCTGGTCTTCGTATGCCGAATGGAATGACGGGTACCACTGCGGAAGATGTCCGTAAAGCAGCCATGGTGATTGGTTTTCCAGTTTTAATCCGTCCGTCCTATGTTCTTGGCGGTCGTGGAATGGAGATCCTCTCAAATCAGCAGCAACTCGATGCGTATCTCAATGAGGCCTATCTTGCGCCTGATAAACCGCTCTTGGTCGATGAATATCTTGGCCATGCAACTGAAATGGATGTTGATGCAGTTTGTGACGGGAAGGACGTTTTGGTTGGAGCCATTATGGAACATCTGGAGGAAGCAGGCATTCATTCTGGCGATTCAACCTGCTTTATTCCGGCTCAGAATATTTCTGATGCTGTGCTAGAGAAAATAGCGGAGCAAACTAAAATTATTGGTCTTGGTCTCAATATCAGAGGATGCTATAACATTCAATTCGCGCTTCAAGGTGATGATTTGTATGTTCTAGAAGTGAATCCACGTTCATCTCGAACAGTGCCCTTTGTGGCGAAGGCGACCGGTCTTCCGATGGCACGTATCGGAGCAAATGTCACCATTGGCATCCATCTTTCCGAACAAGAAATTCCACGCCGCACCTCAGGTCAAGTATGCGTGAAAGCACCAGTATTCCCGTTCATAAAACTGCGCGGACTTGACCCAGCGCCAGGTCCAGAGATGAAATCAACCGGTGAAGTGTATGGCTCCGATGTCTCTGCAGACCTTGCGTATCTCAAAGCCAGATTAGCAACTGAAGTTCCAGTGGCAACTTCTGGAGGTGCCTATCTCACCGTACGGAATGAGGATAAGAAATCCCTCATCCCAATTGCTCGAGAACTCGCTGAAATTGGATTCACGCTTTATGCCACACCTGGAACATGTGATGCTCTTCGTGAGGCAGGTATATCCGTCAATGTCGCTTATCGTATCGCTGATAAAAACCATCCAGATGCATTGGACCTCATGCGACAGGGTGAAGTTTCATTCATCGTCAATGTCCCTACAATATCTGGTGGCGCCGTTCGTGATGGAAACATGATGCGCCGCTTGGCTGTGGAATTGAATATACCATTTGTCACAACTTTACGTGGTGCTAAAATGGAAGTTGCTGCAAGTAAGGCGAAATTGAGTGGACCATTGGAGCCACGAAAGTTAACTGTGCATTACTAGCATGCACTGTATGCTTCGATGATATACTTGGTAAGAGGACTTGTCCATGCCAATTCACTGATGCCTTCTTCACCATCGACATCAAAGATTCGAACAACATCCCGAACCCGAACATTGCCTTCTGAAGAACGTGCAAGAATCGTTGCTGGTTTGACAACTTTGCCAGTACCATGAGGGTCATAGACCGTATCAAGGGCATCTTTGAGGAACCAATCTGCCTTTCCACCTGGCTCACCTTCGTATTTCTTTGTGATTTTCTTTGCCCCAAACATCCCGCTCGATTTCTTCTTTTGAGTACCTGTTGCTGCTTTGTTGGCTGCTGCTTTGGTTCCAGTTCCAGAACTCTTCGCCTTACTCTCCTTTGCTTTGGAAGGCGAACTGGAGACTGAGCGACCTTTGAATTCTTTTTCAAGTTCTGCTCGAACTTCTTTTTCGATATCGCTTCGAATACTCTTTTCGAGTTTTGAACGAAGTTTATCCTCCATTGCAGCAGGGTCTCCTTTTGCAAGCTTGTTGAGGGCATCATCACGTTCATCTTGCATGGCTTGCATGACATTGATGTAGTGAGCAGCAACTTGAATCAGTGAAGTTTCCATCGAAGCCTCTAATTGCATCGAAACAACTTCGCTTGAAGAGTCTCGCCACTTTCGCCATTGGAGCATTGTGTTGGCATGGATGTCAGAACCACACTTTGGACAGAAACTGCGCTTTGGAGGTTTGAGGACTGGAATCGCCCGCATCGATTCGGGGTCGATCCCTTCGTGTTCTCCACTGGCAACATCGTGAATGTGAGTCGATGCTTCCATTCCGTTATCCATTGCTTCACGGAACAGCCCCTCCTTGAGGTCTAATTTTCCGGCTTGAATCAAATCCCACCCATTGGTTCCACGAACAACTGCACGAATAGCGGCATTGGCTGCAGGTGATTTACCCCATTCATGATTTGCAAAAACCGAACTCGATGAGGGTTCAGTGATTTCCATTGAAAATGCATCAGAGAGATCGGCTTCTTCGCCTTCAGCAGGTGCAGCAATACCTAATACAATCGGATTTGCGCCATCTTCGATTTTGGCGATCATGTCGAATTTCTCAGCCATAGAAAGGTCATCACGGATACGAATGACCTCTTTGAGTTGGTTCAAATCATGGCCTGTAGAAGTGATTGGACCTTGAGCGGTCAAGTCATGTCCACATGCGAGACAAAACTTGGCTACGGCTTCAACACCTGCTTCACAAGTTGGACAGTAGACCCCGGCCATAGATACCAATGGTCGCTCACCACTTTTCAAGTGTGACGGTCGGATAGGGCAAAAAGAGCGTGAAATAACTCCAAATGAGAAAAACCAGTCATTCTTCCAGAATGTCAACACAAGCATTCAGCAATTGAAGGATTTCATCTCTGTCCATTTCGGCAAGAATCGGTGCCAGACGAGGTCCTTTTTCACTGCCCATCAAGGCTGCATACGCTACTTTGAAGGCACTCCGTGGTGATTGTTCGAGGTCTTTTGCTGATTGCGGAATACAAGCACCAATCGCACTGGTATTCCAATCACATGTGTTCAATGAATCGGATAATGCCTTTAGGATTCGACGTTCAACTTCATCAAGCGTTCCAAGCATGGTGACATTTGGTTCAGTGAGAATATGTATTCTCATTTCATCTGGGAAATGACTGGATTGAATCCAATAACGCATTCTATTGAGGCGGTCTTGTAGTTGAGATGTTTTTTCTTCTATTGCACCCGATGCTTGTAGACTTGCCCAAACATCATCATCATTCTTCTTGGTTTGAGCCAATAAGGCCAGGTGACGGAACGTCACTGCTGTTGCTTCAACATCTTGGCCAGATACGACTGTCGCCATTTTCATGGCTCCGGCAGCATCTTCAATTTGTACTCTTTGCCGTCGACTGAGTTCTTCATTCGCCAATTCGTGTTGGAAATCTCTTGCAGCAAGTCGTTCAAACTCATCAGCTAAGATGACGAGTCCCATTCCAGTATCGAATTCAATCGCTTTATTCGGTTTCGATTTAGCAACTAAGAGGCGCAAAATTTCAGGAGGAACTAATCGTAATGCTTCGATTGGACCAATGGTGTTACCAGCGGAGGAAGACATAGCACCTTGTCCTTTGAGACTGATCCATTCATAGACCAGTGGATGGGGGGGTTCGTGGCCAAGTATTTGCACGATTTCGCGACCGGTCGAATAGGAGCCACCAGCGGCACCGTGGTCCTTGCCAAACGCTTCACATGTGACACCAATCCATCCCCATTTCGCCGGCCAATCGATTCGCCAAGGCAATTTTCCTTCACCTTTGGTAAGGTCGGAAGAACCAGATTCTCCGTATTCATCTTCCCAATGGACAAGTGGGTATTCATAGCCAGTGACTCGAACTTTGTCAAGTCCGCCACGAGAATTTAATGGACTCCAAGGGAACCAGTCATCGGGTAATTCACGTCCTGAGATGCGTTCGATGGCTTCACGGATATCGTCTGCACGGTCGCATGCTTTTTTTGAAAGTTCAGCGAAGCGGCCGCTTCTATAGGATTCAAGGTTGTCGATGAGTCGAGGCTGAACGCCGATTTCTTCAAGCGCTTTGAGAAACGGTTCAAGGAAATGATTGGCATAGGTCCAACCTTCGTTGTTAAATCGTTCCCAATCAGGGTTTCCATCATCTTTTGGTGCAGGTATGGCACCCAATTGATTTCCGACGAATTGTTCGTATTCAGGTCCAAGGAAATCATAGACTTTTCGCAAAGGGTCTGCACTGTCAATGATGAAGACAAAATCAACAGTTAATCCGGCATCTTTTGCTGCCCGAGCGATTATATCTCCAGTGAGAATCTCACGAAGATGACCGATGTGGAACTCCCCACTGGGTGTAATACCTGTAGATACAACATGCGTCTCGCTCTTATGAGCAAGCGCTTGTGCTGCTACATCTGCCCAATGCACGTGCTCACCTCAGACTGGAACGGCTCGGATCATGCCGCGAAGTGGCACTCCATCGATTTCATTGCGAGTGGTTTTGTTGACAAGAACAATGACTAAGCCAACTTCTCCACCGGCGGCTCGAATAGAACCTATAGTTTTGCTCAACGTGGTGCCAGATGACATCACATCGTCGACAATGACTACTTTTTTGCCAGAGACTTGACCGTATTTGCTTGAAAGAACGCCGTGACCATCATCGCCTTCGACGTTGCGATAGATGGTGTATTCCGAACCTAAGCACCGAGCGACTTCATGAGCAAAACTGATGCCATTGATTGAAATTCCGACAATGGTGTCGATGTCCGCTGCTCCGAGTTCTTCATCGGCTATGTCGGCCATAATCGTGCCAACTGCAGCGATTCGTTCAGGCCGAACGCCAATGCTTCTCCAACCGATTCTAACATCGGTCGGTCGTTCTCCAGTTTCTCCTTCCGTCAATAGCCAAGATATAGTATCTTGAGAAAGCGATAACTCGTCGGCGATTTGTTGGGTATTCAATCCTTCCTTCCGCAAACCAAATGCCTGTGCGCGCAGTTCTTCAATGCTCAATGCCATAGTACTCATTCAGGGCTAAGGACACTAACTCATCAACCCTTTGCACATTCGCTATGTAGACCCCCCCAGATGGCTTGCATCCAAAGGCTTCAAGAAAGAGCGACACAGGCCCTCGTCTATGAGCGACTTTGATTATGAGTCCTTGCTCGACAGAGCACGGGAAAATATCCCTGAAGAAATCTCTTCAAGATCCCGATGGCGCTTGCCTGAACCTCAGATTCTTATCGAAGGTCAAAACACTATTTTCCGTAACTTTAACGAAGTGGTTTCGATGATGGATAGAGATGATAACCATGTCTATCAATACCTTTTGAACGAACTTGGAACATCCGGTTCACGAGATGGTCCTCGTGCTCGATTCAAGGGACGAATCCCTCCAAAGCGTATCAAGAGAACCCTTGTCAATTACGTCAATTCCTTTATCAAATGCAGTCAATGCTCTGGTCCTGATACGCATTTCGTCAAACAAGACCGAACGACATTGCTGAAATGTCAGGCTTGCGGTGCATCACGCCCAGTGAAACTTTGATTCACGAGTCGTTGCTACGGTTTATCTGACGCTCGCTCTTACGATTACTTGTCGTTGTTATGATTCACTTAACATTACTCGAGTTTGAGTCGATACTTTTCTGCTATAGCTCCAGAACGGAGATGTTCAAGAATATCCGGTATGGCATCTTTTCCAGGTATTGAATACCAAATGCCCTCTGGATAAACAACACATGTGGTTCCAAACTCGCAGAAGTCAAGACATCCTGATTTCTGAACTCGAACATTGGTGAGGCCAGCTTCTTTGGCTGAAGTTTTCAGCAGGCGCATCAAATCTAAACTGCCTCTTTTTGAGCAAGACGGCCTGCTTGCACCTTCAGGTCGCTCATGGCCACAAATGAATACATGGCGTTCATATCCTGGAGTTGTACGCCCTTTGAGATCTGTTGGCATCATTTCTCACTCCGTGGAAAGTTGTGAAATTTTTTGAGCAAGGTCGTAATCCTTCTGAGTCACAGCCTCGGCAGAATGTGTATACAGTTCGATAACGACGTAGCCCCAGCCAAAATGAAGTTCAGGATGATGATTTTCCTGTTCAGAGAGAATGGCTATTGTATCGACGAATTGTTTTGCGAGTGCAAAATCTTCAAACTCATATTCAGCCATCAAGCGTCCATCGATGAGTTCCCAGCCATCTGGGACCTTCATTCAATCACCCCCAAAGGTGTGCGTCATCGCTACCTTCGCTTTCTTTCTCGACCTTTTCATGGAGTTTCGAGCGTCGCTTCATATCAGCACGTTCGAAGGCAAGGAGGCCTTTGTCATCGATGTATGCTGGGCGAGTGTGTGCAATCAAAACAATCTGTGCGATGATGTCTCGCGCAACGTAATGGATTCGGCCATCTTCCGTTAATAATTCAATGCTGGATTTACCAGAGGAGAGAAGTCGGCCACGGAGCCATGTTTCATCATCAGAAATAATCGAGCGAGAATCAACAAGAATCTCGACGAAATCATCACGGCGAAGGCCATGTCGTCGTTTCAACAAATCACCGTTGTAGAGATCTACAAATCCTGAAATATCCGGGGAACCCATGTCTTCCCAAAGTGGTGTAGCCCAATCGGGGAGTTCGACTCCCTGCTTCTTTTTACTCGCCATGTACCGTTCACAGGGCGAGGCTACTTGAACCTCGCTCTTTGAATCACATGAAACTAACATAGCCCCTCATCCTCAACGGATGTCTTCATCAAGGATGGGCCGCCGGCTAGGAACGAGGAGAAGGGTATGAAAGTCTCGTGGCGTAAACTTCCCACCGTTTTACTCGAAGAAGAAGTTCTCGACAAAGCCTTCTCCAGATCGAAGAAAGCAGCAGACCGTGTCGATGACCCTGACAGAGTATTCCGTGTCCGCAAACAGATGAATCGAATGGTTCAAACTGCTGCAGATGTCATTTCAACAACTTTTCTCGATACGGTCAATACATGGCCTTCCCTAGACCAGTCGCCTCAATTCGATGTTTCTATGATCGATGCATGTGTTGGCTGTGATGATTATCGGCACCATCTCTCAATGCTCCAATGGGGTGGAAAGCAAGTACTCAATATCGCTGGACAAAACAGCAAAAAGATTGTTCGAACCGGGCGCACTGAATTGATGCATGATGCTCGGAGAGAAGCCTACGGACGCATTTGCTCCATCTTGCGTCGTGTCGGTCCTTCTCTGACTTGGCTAAGTGAATCACGAGAGGTACTCAAGCGACTTCCGACCGTTGACCAACTCCTCCCTTGTATCGTGGTATGTGGTGCACCGAATGTAGGTAAATCCGCTTTTATTTCTGCTTTGAGTTCTGGAAATATGGAAGTCAATCACTATCCATTTACCACCAGACAAATTCACGTTGGGCATTTTGTCCATCGGCGTCTGCAATTCCAGTTAGTCGATACCCCTGGTCTTTTGGACCGGCCTCTCGAAAAGCGTAATGACATTGAATTACAAGCGATTGCAGCGTTGGAAAACATTGGTTCATTGGTGCTTTTCCTCATGGATGAGAGTGAAATCTGTGGAACTCCGATTGAAGAGCAACAGCATCTGCTCGAAGATGTTCAAAAGTTGCTCCCAGGGACTGATTTAATGATTGTCACCTCAAAAGCCGATCTCTTGAAGCCACTTCCCGAAAATTGGGATGAAGTTGTAGCTGCAGAGAAAGAGTGGCGCGATGAAGGCTCTGAAGGAGAGCCTGAATTACCGTTGCTCTATGACTTGAAAGGACGAGTTACGATGTCGGCTACAGAATTCATTGGTATGGATGCAATGCGATTAGAAATTGTTCGCCGAGTCAAAAATGCGCGACCCGTTGACCCAATGGCATTGCCAGAGGGTTGGTATCGTCGAGACCAGTAATCACATTTGTTCGATTGGAACAATCCCTAAACCTTCCATGCTTGTTCGCATGAGGTTTCGAGCAATATCTGATATTTGCAAATTGAATACATTGAGTTCTCCATCTTTGAGAATCATACAATCTCGATAGAAACTGTTGAACGATGTGGCCAATTGTAGCAGTTGATTGGCAAAGAGATGTGGTTTTCGGTCATTGACTGCCATTGCTAAGATGTCTGAATGTACGCAAATGGTTCTCAGCAACTCAACCATACCTTTTGGCATCTGTGTTGGAATCGAAGTCTCCTTCTTTGACAAGTTTGCTTGTACATCAATGCCGGCTTTTTCACACTTTCTCACTATAGAACATGCTCTTGCATGACTATACATGACGAAAGGTGCCGAGCCACCTTCAAAGGCTAATGCTTCTTCCCAGCGGAAAGTAAACCCTTTGTCTGGACTCACTTTAATGATGTTAAAACGCACAGCTGAGGTACCCGCAGCCTCTGATATGGAGGCGACCAGTTCATCCGAATAGTCAGGATGATGTTCACGAACAACGGCTGCTGCCTGTGCTTGTGCCTCTTCAAGTAAATCATCCATGTAGACGACATTGCCTTTTCGAGTTGACATTTTCCCTTCGGGTAATTTGATGAATGAATAAAACAGCACCTCCGGTGTTTTTTGTCCCAATTCGGTCAAGGTCATGCCGACTTGCTTTGCCTGTAATTTATGGTCTTCTCCAAGCACATTGATCAGTTGGTCGCACTGATTCCATTTCCAGATGTGGTAGGCGATGTCTCTGGTAGCATACAGAGAAGAACCATCGCCTCGGCGGAAGAAGAACTCCGTTTTCCCTTTCAAACCCCTTGCCCCGAGGTCCAAATATTCAGCACCGTTGTCTGCCACACAATGAATCTCAAAGGTCCTGAATTTCTCCATCAGTTTTGCGACATCACCATTGGTGACAAACATCGACTCCTTGGTAAACGTATCAAATGAGATGCCAAGTCGTTCTAAGGTTGAAAGCATACCGTCCAACACCGGTTGATATGCATCTTGAAACGATTGTAAGACCGCAGTATCACCGTGTTCACTGGCGTGAACCATTCGTCCAATTTCAACTTCAATTTCGTCTTTATCAGAACGTTCTTGGCGAATCGATTGAGCTGCCTGATACCAGCGAACTCGTTCATGGTCGGCTTTTCCTTGCCATTTTGGATTAATGGAGTCTCTTTGCGCCAAAGTTTCCTCGACATCTTCAGCCGAAAGGTTTGCCAATGCCCAGGCCAATACCCCAACTTGCTTTCCCATGTCATCGACGTAGTATTCAGCACGAACATTATTGCCGTGAAGACGATGTAAACGAACCAATGAGTCGCCTAAGATGGCATTTCGAGCACGACCTACATGGAACGGACCGTTTGGGTTGGCTGAAGTATGCTCAATGAGAATTTGTTGTTCCTTGACCGGTTTCTTGCCATAGGCATCACCAATTCGAATTCCATTACTCATGACGTGAGTGGCAAGCCAATGTGGATTTGCCTTGAAGTTGAGGTATCCTGCGACAGCATTGACTTCACCAAGAGCAGGGTTGCTGGGAAGTGCTTCCGCAAGTTGTTCCGCAATTTCAATAGGGGATTTGCCAAGTTCTTTCGCAAACGAGAAACAGGGGAGTGAGAGGTCGCCTTGGTCATGTTCTCTCGAACGGACCAGCATATTACGCCAATGCGGTGATGTGACTCCGTTGCCTTGCAGTACAGTTTCGAGAAGCGGTTCAAGGACGGTTCTGAGCATTTCCATTGAAAACACCTCACATCATGGGATAGCGGCAAATGCCAGCAAGCCCTCCGAATCCAAGAAACAATTGAGAGCCCTCTTCTGTATCAACCGATATATAGACAATTTCAGTATTGCTTTTTGCTGCTAATACTGTCAACTCATCAATTAATGAAACACTGTTCAATTCCTTTGCTCCATCGCCTGATGCCTCGCATGAAGGACAATCTGGTAAAGCATCCATTCGACCGACGCTTGCGGTCCATTCGTGATTGCACGAACCACATAGCAAAGTAATCGAGTTCTTTCGCAAACCTTCTGAGATCAATAATCGGCCAACAGCACCTTGTTCAAGTGCTTCACGAATCATCTTCTCACCATAGGTTGCTTTTGGTGCTGGTTTGACTAATTCACTCAGGAAGGCATTCATCACTTGGCGCTCAGCATCAAGTTCAATTTCGCCCATCATTGCTCCAGCGTTCTCGACCAGTTCTCGAACTCCGCTGTCGTTTGAATAGCCGACGTCAAAGGTAGTCTTGGCAATTTTTTTGACGACTTCATGGTGGAAATAGTCATTCTTGACAACGAAATCTTTCGTGGCACCAGGTCCTCCAACAATAATTGCCTGAATGTTTTCTATATTCGGCAACCAGTATGAGGAGGCGTGTTCAGATGCTCTTTTGAAGAAATTATGAGCCGCTTCTTCAATCAACCGTTCGAAACGTTGAGCCGATTGACCACCTTGACGGTGCTTACCCATAATGTTGGAGACCAAGTGTTCTTGAACGTGAATTCTTTTTCCAGAAGCAATACCAAACGCCGCTTCTGAACGGTCAATGACAAATAAACCGTATGATTTCTTGTCAACCAACATGTCTTCTAATTGAGTCAACTCAAAGACAGAATCACAGCGATATCGGAACGAAATTAACGGTTGAGGAGGTTCTTCTACGACAACATTGACCATTCTGTTCTTGTTGTTACCGATAATGATTGAGCCAACAAAGAGCGCAATGCCATGTTCTCCAGCATTTTTGTATTTGGAAAGTGTTGAAAGTGCCGATTCAATAGCGGCTTGAACATTTTTCCGTGTACCTTTGGATTTGATGTTAGCAGCCTGTCCGTGTTCGTTTTGAAGCAGTGAACGAGCATCGGAAACTTGACGCTCAGGAGGGATGATGATGGTGACCAATTCAGTACCAAAACCTTTCATTTCTCTCAACTCTTCAAGAGCAATCTTGAGACGAAGTCGTCGCGTTGCGAGAACTGCATCATCGGACATAGGAGTTGGCCTCATTTCGATGGCACGGTTGAGGGGTCTTCAACTCTCTTATGTTGTTCAATCGTTTCATTTGAAGTTTCAAGTACCTTGATTGGCGTTCCTCTGTCATTCGGGGGGATAGTCTCAAAGTATGGACGCGTAAGGAGTGTTTGATGACCCGTCGTCAAGTCGTTGCTTTGGGAGGTAGCCTCCTTCGTCCTGAAGAGTCAGAGCAACGTACCGCTTGGTTTGGACAAATCCGACAACTTGCCGTTCACATCGAAGGTAATGGCCGCCATCTAGGAATTGTTGTCGGTGGAGGGCTTCCAGCCCGAGAAGGAATTGAACTTGCAAAGACAATGCTGAGCGACAGTCACCGACTTGATGAAGTCGGTATAGCCGCTACACGCCTCAACGCCACCATCATTCAACAGATTCTCCTCGACATCGGAATCGATGTCGCCCCTGTGATTCCGAGCACCACAGAACAAGCAGCAGAACTCCTCGAACAGCACCATTTGGTCATCATGGGCGGAACAACCCCCGGTCATACAACCGATGCTGTGGCAGTCGCTTTTGCCCGTGATGCTGGTGCTGGCCACTGTATTATTGCTACAAACGTGAGCCATGTCTTTGACAAAGACCCTCGGGAACATGAAGATGCACAGTCGTTTAGTTCGATGTCATTCGACCAATTAGCCGCGATTACTGGACTTGAGGCATTAGCCCCAGGCGCTTCGGCAGTCATTGACCCGATTGCGGTTGGTTGGGCCAAAAAGGCAGCCATTACACTTGCAGTTCTCGACGGTCGCAATATGCTACTTTTAGAGCAAGCATTGGACGGAAAACCGTTCGAAGGAACATTAATTCAATGAGGTGAAACTATGGTTGATGCAAATAAAGTAAAGGAAAACATAGCAAAAATGACGAATAAAGCACGAAATTCCCTTTCTTCTGGTAAAGTTCAGCCGCACAAGCATTGCCGAGTCTGTTTCACGCCGATTCAGATGTCTTCTGAGCCTCGAGTTTGTAAGGACCAAGCTTGCATTGACCGAAACGGGCGCGACGACCGAAACCAAAAGCAAATGCGAATTTGGATGTTTGTCTTCCTTGGATTATTTGCCTTCAGTTTTGTTGGACCGATCGTGCTTCGTTCAATCCTTTGAATCAAGAGCAACCTGCTTTTCAAATTCCTCAAGCATCTCTTGAGGTTGATTCTCTGAGAGTGTATCGACTTGGGATATCGCTTTCATTTGGTCCCCAAGTTTGAACAATTCACTGAATGCTTCATCGATGTCCTTTGCTTGCTTTAAGAATCGTACCGGCGGCCATCCACAATCGATGACACCCGGTTCAAGTGTACTTTCTTCAACCCAAGCAGCACAAGCATCTCCGTGGCATAACGCAGAGAAGTTCTCTAAATCCATCCAAAATGTTCGGCGACCGCAGACTGGGCAATCCTTGCATTCCATCGTCGAGAGTACGGTAACGCCATTTTCACCAATGACATCGATGTCCCATACAACTACGGTCGAAGAGATGAGTAACATTTGGTCACTCTTTTTAAGAAAGGTTCGCAAGACTTGCCAAGCGGTTTCTTCACTTGAAAAGCAACCGAGTGCCAATGAATTGCCGTCTTCTTCTACCACAGAAGCAACATAGACACGCTGGATGTCATCGGCCATAGTGCGTCGTGGTTGTTGTTGGGTTTCAAGCCTCGCTCAGTTTCGAGCCCATTCAAGTTCAACAACGGCCAAACCACCAGGATGCGGAAGAGGTGCCTCTGGCTTTTCGATGCGGACATGTAAAGTTTGAACATGAGGTTTTTGACAGAGTTCATCAACGATTTTCTGAGCCATCGTTTCCATTAATAGAATTGGTTTGTTCGATAGCAGCATCACTTTGTCGATGGCAATTTGGATATCTGCATAGTTCAATGTCTGGTCGAGTTTTTCTTCAATCTGCGGATTCCTAAGCGTAGCCCAGACGCTTACTACAAACGGCTGGTCGTGTTCATGCTCATACGGATAATAGCCATGTTTGGCCATGACGGTATAGGCTTCTAAAGCAACACGAATGGTCATAGCAACACCTATTCGTCACGCTCATGAACCCAAATCAAATGGTAGCCGAATTGAGTTTTAATTGGATTGGACACTGAAGCAACAGGCATGGTCCAGACGGCTTCTTCGAATTCACGAACCATCTGGCCTTTGCGGAACCAACCGAGGTCTCCGCCTTTTTGACTTGAAGGGCAGGTACTTTTTTTCCGAGCAAGTTTTTGGAAATCTTTCAATTTTTCAACCTTCTCTTTGATTTGAACAGCCTCGGACTTTGAAGTCACAAGGATGTGTGAAGCCCAAGCACTCGGTGCGACCATGGCATGGCTAAGGCATGAACGCTTTGAAACCCTCGATGAGAGTTTCAGACATCGGCATTGTAGGCAAGCAGTCGAACATAGGTGCCATATATCGTCACGGAGACTCCAAGAGACTCAGGATTGAAACGGTCCATGGTGTCAAGATAGGTGTGGTATTCCCAACTGCCGCTGCCGTAGCAAACCGCAGCACGTCCACGGATTGAATCACCGAGGTCATAGACAAATGGTCCGTGGTCAGAATTGTAAGGCATTCCATCTTGGTCACCTTTCGCTCCTTCGAGCAATTGAATCCCAATGTCGTATTTTTCGGCGACATCTGAACGTTCCATTCGGTAGAGTTTTGTGATGCGTTCTATATGTTCGAAATCATCTTGGTTATTGGTGAAAAGTGAGACGGAGTTGCCTCGATTAGCGGTGTCTGCATCAACGTGATTCATATCGAGATTCACATAGAGTCTCAAATGGTCCTTGAGGAATTCTTTATTCTCTTCAACATAGGCCTTACTGCCGTAGAGTCCTTCTTCTTCTCCACCCCATGTGCAGAATCGTAGAGTGCGCTCTGGTGTTCCAGTGGTGTTGACAATCTCAGAGATCTGTCGTGCCATTTCCATGACACTGGAGGAGCCTGAAGTATCATCGATTGCACCTTGGCCGTGATAGACCGTATCGTGGTGTCCACCGACCATTACAATGTCACTTGATTTGCCTTCAATGGTTCCGCATGGAACATAGATGGTACGTGTGCCATCGTTGGTGACATCAATATTCATGGCGAGAGTTCCTGTACCATTGAAAATAACTGATTCAAGTATTTCACCAGCATCTTTCGACATGCCGATAAATGCAATATCGGTTGGAACAGTTCCACCGTTGGCTGCAGTGATGTCATCGACGCTTGAACCTTTGAAAATTGGGACGCAATCATTGCCTTCTATTTTGCCGCAGTTGTAATCTTTATTGACTCGAATCAGTCCTAAAAGACCGTTTTCAACCGCTTTAACATACATAGCAGAGTTTCCAATTTTGGTTCCTCCACTTCGAAGATAGCCTACACTGTCGCCGGCACTTTGCCATAATGCATCATCACTGCCGTTGCCTAAGTCAGTGACAGGAACCTCATCGGCAAATGCGAATTGAGACCTTCCCGAGAATCCTTGAATGACGTAATCAACACGGTGTTGAAAAGTCGTGACATCGGCACCCAAGAGGTCAGAACCAAATCCATCACAAACACCACCCAAACCTGGTATGCAGACTTGGAGGCTTGGTTCAGCTTCGACATAATGCATTGGGACTTGGTATTGATTGAGTTGTGTTACCATACCCATTGCTTTGAATTCACTTTCAATATAGGCAGCAGCATTTGCCTCTTCATCGGTTCCACTCATTCTCCCTTCCCATTCAGGATGGCCAAAATCGACAAGGTTTTGGGCAAAAGTTTGCGCTTGAGCTTGGTCGAAGTCGATGAGTTCGTAATCATAATCCGGTTCAAAACCGAGCCATGAAGGCTGAATGATAAAAATTGTCGCTGTGACCATGATGAAAGCCAAACCGATGGCAATCAGTCCACCAAGATTAAGCGGACCATACACGGTAGTTGACATGCGCTGTTTGAAGGTCATCGGTCCTTCAAAATCTTGCTCAAGACTCAAATTTGCCATTTGCGCCTCTTTAGAGGTAGTTGAAGCCGGACTGATGTTTTCCCAAACTCCATTCTTTTGAGAGCCGGATGCTACCAAGCGCTCGATTAAGAATGACTTGTTGCCGCTCACAGCAAGGCCTTGACTGCGGAGCATAACTTTGAGTTCAGCAACGGAGTGCTGTGACAAGGCCGATTCGTCCATGCTACGCTTAGGGGGGTGTGGTTCAAGAATGCGGCGGTAGGATACTTACTCGATTTCTTCACCAGTCCAGCGTTGACCAAGTGTGTGTTCAATACCAATGTGGTCTAAGATTCGGGCGACGACAAAGTCGACGATATCATCAAGAGTTTGAGGGTGATTATAGAATCCTGGAGAGGCTGGAATGACGACAGCACCCCATTGTGACAGTTTGAGCATGTTTTCCAAATGAACAGTAGCATAGGGCGCTTCACGAGGAACAATGATCAGTTTACGTCGTTCCTTTAAGGCGACAATTGCCGAGCGAGTAATCAGATTATCTCCAATGCCTGCGCCGAGTTTTCCCAGTGTTGTTCCTGAACATGGACAAAGAACGACTGCGTCGATATTGGCTGAACCAGATGCCGATTTTGCTCCGATGTTTTTGTCATCTTCGAGCATTGCTCCAGTCGATTTTGCCAGTTCTTCTTTGGTCGTATTGCATTCATGCTTGAGGGTAATTTCTCCCGCATTGGTCACCACCAAGCGAACAGGAATTTGTTTTTCTCGTAGAACCTGAACCAAGCGTTGCCCGTAGACAGCACCTGATGCTCCAGAGATACCAACGACAACCTCGCCCATGTTTGTTGCTCGGGGTTCTGCCTTTTATGCACTTGTTTTCAAGCGAGGGTTCTTTTCATTAAAATCCTCTATAGAACGAGGCGTTATGTATTTTGACTTCGGTGAATCGATTCCGACATTGTCTCGAGTAGTGCTGCAAGCAATTTGTCCCGAGCGATGGTGTGGCCCAGTTGAGCAAGCGAGGTCGTTGTATGGCAGTCTAAACCGCAACCTGCAAGCAATTCTACTCGACCTTTAGGTGTGTCATAATTGATGGTGAATCCATGGCGTGAAGTCCATCTCAAGAACGAAAGACCAATACTTGAGATTTTCTTATCAGCGACCCATACGCCTTGCATGCGTTCATCTCTGCCGCCTTTAATTCCACATACTGCAAGGGCTTTGATGATCCATTCCTCAAGCAGATGAATGATGGCAGCTACCGAAACTTCGCCTTCTAAATCCCATTTGAAAATTGGATAAGCGACCAATTGTCCAGGTCCATGCCAGGTCAATCCACCACCTCGGTCAACTGGATGCGTGGCATAATCTTCCGGCGGTAGAATTCCATCGTTTCGGGCACGTGGCCCGACGGTGACGATTTCTGGGTGCTCCATAATCAACAGTGTGTCAGGAATATCATCATCGATTCGCTGTTTTTGTAAGCGTTTCATCACATCAAGGGCCTGAGTATAATCGACCACCCCTTCAAGGCGGACATCGACTTCTCGGTTTCCGCTCACAGCCATGGCAAAGCGAAGTTATCCATCAATCCATGCCTTGTCAGAACTGGTCTGTAATCAAAAAACTTGCCTTGTTAGAACTGGCCTGTAATCAAGAATCATGTTTTGTCAGAACTTGCCAGTTGAGCCAAATCCACCTTGTCCACGTTCCGTTTTCCCAAGGTTTCCAACGGTCGTTTCGACAACAGTCACCTGCGGTACCGGTGCAAACAGGAGTTGAGCCACACGTTCACCTTTAGCAACGATGAATTCTTCACCTTCTCCAATCCAAGTGGCAAGTACCATCAATTCTCCGCGGTAATCCGAGTCAATAGTCCCTACGCCGTTGGGCATAATCATTCCTTTTTTTCCGAGAGATGAGCGGCAACGGATTTGCCCCTCCCAGCCTTCGGGTAGAGCAACCGCTAAGCCGGTTCGAATCATCGAACTCTTTCTTCGAACAACGATAGTTTCTTCAAGCGCATACAAATCCCAACCGGCTGCTTGAGATGAGCCTTGGGTCGGTAATCGAGCCTCTTCATCAAGCCGGGCAAATTCTACGGTAAGTTGTACTCTTTCCATGCCCCTGTTAGGCTTAAGGGGGTTCTTGACGCTTGTCTATGCTAAAAGTAGGAGTCGACCGACATACAAAATACTATCATGAATGGGTAACCTTTCATGAACGGTAAGAGGAGGGCACGCTGTGTCGCAAATTGAAGAAGCCATTGAAATATTAAACGGGCTCGACCCATGGGCTCAATGGGTCTTTGGCCTCGTTGCTACTTTGTTCACATTTGGCCTCGTTCGCTTCATGTTGCGGAAAGTTCTGTTGGATTTTGTGACAAAGACTTCATTCAAATGGGATGATAAACTCTACACTCCTGTTACCAAGCGAATTTACTTGTTCATTCTCATTACCGGCATTTCACTCACGATGAGGTGGGTTATGGGCGAAAATCATTCCTTTGTTGAATCCTCAGACCCGATGTTCCAAGCAACCTACATTCTTCTTTCGACTTCCTTGCTCAGTGCTTCGCTCAGAGTGATGATTCCGGTCATCATGGACCGATTCTCAGAACCGTCCACTGTCACTGTATCTGGAAGTAATTCGTTGATTATATTCCTCTCCCGCGCAGCAGTTTGGTTTGGTGGACTGTACCTCGCACTGTCTGAACTCGGAATTGAATTATTCG
>Ga0308019_10000184_pt1 | contig 38565 bp, 28 predicted proteins | sample Neamet284_FD_203135 | JGI IMG/M metagenome (GOLD analysis project Ga0308019, IMG submission 203135) | Marine microbial communities from water near the shore, Antarctic Ocean - #284 | ecosystem: Environmental > Aquatic > Marine > Unclassified | place: Southern Ocean | collected 2014-10-01
AAATAGGGGTGGTTGTTCGGATGGAATACTAAGGAGTAGTTACCATGGGAAGTCAATGGGAAGATAAAAGCAAGCCTCACCTAAACATCGTGTTCATTGGACACGTCGATCACGGAAAGTCAACTACTGTCGGACGTCTACTCTTAGACACCGGCCATATTGAAGGTCACGTTATTGAAAAGAACGAAAAACTCGCTGTTGAAGCTGGCAAAGCCGGTTTCGGACTTGCTTACGTCATGGACGGACTCAAGGAAGAGCGCGAACGTGGTATCACCATTGACGTAGCTCACAAAGAGTTCTTCACTCCAAACTATTACTGGACTGTTATTGACGCTCCAGGTCACCGAGATTTCGTTAAGAACATGATTACTGGTGCTTCACAAGCTGATGCAGCAGTTCTTCTTTGTGCTGCTAACGACGGTGTCAACGCCCAAACCAAGGAACACGCTTTCCTTGCAAAGGTGCTTGGTGTTAAGCAAATCATCGTTCACGTCAACAAAATGGATATTTCCGGTGTTGACTGGTCCGAAGAAAAGTACAATACTGCCTGCACTGAAGTTGGTAACCTTCTCAAGATGGCTGGTTTCAAGCCAGACGATATCCCAATGATTCCTGCATCTTCATTGAACGGCGATAACGTCTACATCAAGTCGGACAAGTGCCCATGGTACAAGGGTCCTACACTCTTCGAAGCTATCGACAAATTGACAATGCCAAATAAGCCAGTTAACAAGCCTCTCCGTTTGCCAATTCAGGATGTCTACAAGATTTCCGGTATCGGAACAGTGCCAGTTGGTAAGATCGAAACCGGAACTTTGAATGTTGGAAAGACTGTTGTCTTCAACCCTTCACAAAAGTCTGCAGAAGTCAAGTCGATTGAAATGCATCACACTATGGTCGAAAAGGCTGAGCCTGGTGACAACGTTGGTTTCAACGTCCGTGGTCTTGCACAAGTCGACATCCGCCGTGGTGACGTTGCTGGATATACTGACAACGAACCTATGTTCGTTCGTCACGACGAAACCTTCGTCGGACAAATTCAGCTTATGGACATTCCAAAGGCTGTTTCCGTCGGATACACCCCTGTTTTCCACGCACACACTGCACAAGTCGCAGTCCGTTTCCTCGAACTTCTCGAGAAGACCAACAAAGCTGGTAAGGAAGCTAACCCGTCTTTCCTCAAGACTGGTGACGCATGTCTCATCCGTTTCCAACCTAACAAGCCAATGGCAATTGAGCAAATGGACACGTTCCCTGAACTCTCCCGCTTTGCTATCCGTGACATGGGTAAAACCGTCGCAGCTGGCGTTTGTTTGAAGATTGACAAGAAGTGATTTTCACTTAAAATCGGAAGGAATCGGAAGGTATCACTATGGCAGCAGTAACAATCATCAAACTCACAGGACAAAACCACAAAGATATCGATACTGTTGCTAGTCAAATAAAGATTATTTGCGATAACGGTGGTATTACACTTCGTGGACCAATCCCGTTGCCGACACGACATCTGGTTGTCCCTGTTCGCAAGGCACCTGATGGTGAAGGCGTTGAAACTTACGATCACTGGGAACTACGTGTTCACAAGCGTTTGCTTGAGATGGACATCACCTCTGGAAAGGGCGAATCTGCTCTACGCCAAGTGACTCGTATTTCTATCCCAGATACTGTGAGCATTGAACTTTCAATGCGCTCCGTCAACTGATTCGTTTAACGAATAAATTTTACAACATGTATTGGCCGTAAGGCTGTTCAAAGTTGAGCAGTTCAAGCTACGAGAACTTGTCCAAAGTGCTGGGTGTAAGGCTGTTCAAAGTGGAGCCGCTTCTGCAACACCCGAATCGATGAGCCATTGAGCAGTTTCCGAATCAACAAAATGAATATCCCCTTCCTCAAGTGTGAGTTCTTCACCGTTTTTGGTGGCAATAGGCTCTGGGCTTGCCATCAGAACGCGAATACGCTCGAGTTCAGGTTCAACTGAAACAACTTCTTCAGGTGTTTCAAGTACGACTTGTTCTTCCATCTCAAACATTTCAATCGGAGAAGAAGTTTTCTTCGAAGGCGCTAATTCCAATGCAGCTCCATGTTTTTCACTTGCATCAATTGGTGTTATTTCGCTTGCACTTTCGATATTCTTAGGAACTCCTTCTGCCAAATCGGCGTGAATGTACTCATCCAAGTCCGGCCATTCTTCATCGATGAATCGTTCTTCTTCATCTCCTGTAGATTCCAATGCTTCGGGAGGAAGGTCTCGGTCTTCAAACGCTAAATCGGGTGGAGCAGAACCTGTGAGATTTGTTTCGACAAATGAATCGAGTTGAACTGTGCCCGGTGCATGCCGAATTTGGCCTTGGATCGTTTCGCCAGCTATTCCATTTTGCATAGAATTCCAATCCACTTCCATTTTGAAACGGTCAATTTGAACTTGCATCATATGGTAAATCGCTTTTTCAGCAGGGTCATGACGTTGCCAATCGAGTGCAGGTAAATCTTGAGTAATAAGACCTGGTTGAGTTGATGTGCGTAATGATTGGGACGACACATGTTGCATGAATGCAACCAAGCGCTTACGTGCTAATTCTGAAGCGATGAGCCTGATGTTTGCTTGCCGCTTTTGTAAATTCTGCAGACGCATTCCAGTCATGCCTTTCATCAACATATTCTGGATCTCTGAATCCAAACTCCGCAATAATTGATGGACCACACTCCAAAAGTCTTGGCGTGGGAGTGGGACGGGTACATGTCGATTAATCTGGAGTCGATGTGTGGCAAATAACTGCTCTTCGACCTCTCGCGACTGAGCACTGTCAAGGTCGCTGGGGTTGGACATCGTTCACTCCTATGGCCGACATACTTTGAACCCTTCATCGGTGAATTATCAAACACGAAGCACGCTGATTGATAATCAATGGCCCACCTCGCTTAGCGAGGTGTTTCCCTAGTGCTGAAAAATCACAGTTCTCCGCGCGGTTTTTTGAGGTCGTCTCGTACCGCGCTTATGTTGGTCTTTTTGATGCTAAGTGGGACATTGAGCGCTGCTACTGATGCATCGTTTTCTTCGACATTACTCCCCGAGCCAGTCCAAGATACCACTGGCGATTTGTTGTTTCACCCGGGGGTGAATCAATCGAGTGTCAACAGTAGTTTGTCTTCGACAATTGTTGTTCCTTCAAATCAAACATTTTTGAGCGGGACACTTGATGTTGAACCTCTCTGGAATGTCTCGTCGAAAAACGGTACTCAGTTTGGAGTCACAGCCTCAAATCAATGGAATGGGACGCACCAATTGACCAATGGCATAGGACACGGTGGAAAATTAACCTTGGCCACAAACTCATCTCTCGGTTCAATCACGGATTTTGAATCATCAGTCGTCGTTGCTCCTGGATGGCTAGGCACTGGTAGCGACCATGAGGCATGGTCGATTCAACGTCCAAGCATCGTTCCGTTTTCATCCAATTCCGGTATGCTTGTTCCGACGAATGGTTCGAATTCAATTGGCTTTTTAGCAACGCAAGCACAAGGTGATCTTGGACCTGGAATGGAGGGGTGTCTTCGCTCACCAGCCGTTACAACACCACCCTTTGTCAAAAATTATTCTCTCACCTTCGATCATTGGACAGCACTGTTGGATGATGATGCCGCATGGGTTGAAATCCGACATACAAATGGGACATGGGGTTTGCTTTCACCGTTGGATGGATATTCTTCGACTTCGAACTTGAGTCATTCCCCAACAACCGTTTGGAATGGAGAAGAAAGCACATGGGGCAGTTCACAATTTCAACTTGACGATTACGTCACAGATCTACAGCCAACAGTTCAATTCCGACTTTGTTTCCAAACCAGTTCGAGTTCTGGAGTACGCGGTGGATGGTTCGTAGATAATTTCGTAGTCCACAATCAAGGCGATGACCCAGGAGCATGGTTCCACGGCAACATGACTGGAGATTACTCTGCGAATGCCTATGGCGATTTGACATTCCCCCTCAACCTTTCAAACACAACGGGACAAACTGTCGAATTGGAAGTTTGGGCCAATTGGGATATTCAGGGTGGGGCCAGTGACACTCTCACCGCATGGCTTTCACACGATAATGGTTCGACCTTTGTACAGATCTCACCCTATCCCGGTCATCCATCAATGGGTGCAATCTGTAGGGGTAGTTGGTTCAATGGTGGTGATTCAATGGATGAATGGTGCCCGGTTCGCTATTCGCTTCCGTGGACGGTAAACGCACCACCAAACGCCAGTAATATCCTTCTTCGATTGAACGTCGAAACGGACTCTCAAATTAATTACGGCGGAACAGCCTCAGCAGGGTGGGAAGGAATTGCTCTTGATGATTTGAGTGTTTGGACCAACCGAGGAACTCCCACAGAAGTTTTCCGTCGATTAAATAATTTTACCAATCAACCAACAGGGCTCAACGGTTCCATCGATGGTTGGTTAGAAAGCCCAACAACGGGTCCGAATGAATGGCAATGGCTTACTCAATTTGAACATAATGCTCCTAAAACAACGACCTTCGGTTTTGATTCAGGTAATGAATTGCCAGCTGGCTGGTCATTATGGGCACAATCAAATCGACGTTGGGCGGTCGGCCCTACCAGTAATTCATCTGGTTTTGGCCCAGGGGTTTGGCATTCTGGAATGAACGGTGCAGGAATCTATTTGGATGATGAATATCGAAATGATATGTGGACTGATTTATATTCACCGGAATATTTCATACCTGAAAATTCGACCTCTCGACTCACCTTCCGAAGTTGGATTTGTACCGAATCGGATTGGGACGGGGGGACCGTATCGATTTCTACGGACGGCGGAGATTCATGGTGGTTCATCCCGCCAACTTTGGGTTCATTCCATGACCAGTTGTCGACGGTGAACAGTTTTTCACCATTCTACAATCAAGGAATTTTTGATGGGTCAACCGTCGTCGGAGGGTGCCATAATGTTCAACGAGGCTTCGACCTCAAAGAGTATGACTTATCCAATCTTACTGGTACTACTGTCCGTGCCAAATTTAGCTTTTTCTCTGACCAATTGGTCGAGTTAGATGGATGGTATATCGATGATGCGGGTATTGAAATCGATGTCTACGAACCCGCAGGAACTTGGACCTCTGAGGTTTTAACCCCTGACCCACTTTTCGGTTGGGGGCAATTGGATGGATTTGTCTATGAGCCCGAGTACACAACGGTGCGATTTGATGTTCTTGATGTAAATGGCACTCCACTTATCGGTTACCAAAACCAAACGCTACCACTTGATTTGCCGTTTGATGTGGTTCAGTTCCCGCACCTGTATGTCCGAGTCCATATGACGAGCCTTGACCGGTTACTTACGCCATATATTGAGCGATTATCGATTGGGACCTTGATGTTCTTTGATACCTATCACTTCTTGCACCTTGGTGATTACGACGGTTCTAACCTTGACGAACTTGAGGTCAATAGCGATAACGAAGTCGTCTCCCAAGCAACCACGAATCTCGTCTCTTTACTTTGGACCACGAAAGCCATCTGTCCATTCCAAACTGCAGTGTTCCAAACGATTGCAGGCAATCTCACCACGACTCATGGGCAATATTCTGTAGTATCCAGCCAATGGGATGATACCTATCGTCCAACGCTATCACAAAAAATCGAACGGCAAGGTCGGCCTCAATTGGTGACGGACTTTTCATTGACCTGGTTCCCTGGCGAATCACTCGAAGGATTCCTTTTCGAACCTCTTTGTGCTACTGCACCTATTCAACCCGTGATTGAATTGGGTCTTGAAAACACTGAAATATTTGCGTGGCCTGAATCCAATGCCAGCCACGAGTTTGGATTAAATCGAAATTTCTTTAGTATTGAAACATTCAATTCCATCCCTATTACAGGGGCACAAACCCTTGATTTCACTCATGCATCGGGGATTACATTTGCCAATCTAACAGTACTTGTTGCTCGAGATGATGCGACGGGACAAACAGCATCTTCCTACGATATCAGTTTCTTGATGGCAGTTGAAACAGACGGCAATGCTGCCTGGATACGCCTCGCACCGTTTACTCAAAGTGATTCATTTGAAACGGTATTATCGACTCAATACCAACGAATCCAAACAACAGGCACTTGTCAGAGTCAAACTCAACTCACCGACCATTTAGATGTCTGCGTAATACAGTTACAATTGAATGGTAACTTTACAGTAGCATTCACTCAATTACAATTCATTCCACATCGTCAAACATTGACAACCCACCTCTCTCATCAAACTCTAAACAACATTCTTCAATACACCTACAATGCATCTCCAGCATCCACCTTGGATATTCCAATCAATGTTCAAACATCCAAAGGTTCGGTGATGGTCAATTTGAGTTATGCAATGCAAACCAAACTCGTCGACCGAATAGTACCTCCGGTTCATACCCGTTGGCTCCCCAAACAAACTGTAGTTTTTGAAACTCAACATTGGAGAGGAAATGCCAATACTTTGGAATGGGACGCTCCTGATTTGTCATCGATTCTTTTCACTCTGTCTTCATCAGATTCATACGCCGATCGCTTTGTCGAAGTAGAAGCGTATAACCTCGGCATCTCGCCTCAATTCCACCAACTCTACGGTGTTGGCTTTGCTTCGTTAAATGAAAATCAATCCTCGATACAATGCACCATGAATACTTGCTCAGTAACATGGACTTTCACCAGCCATTGGTTGATGGATGATGTCGATGACATCTATCTCTTTGCCAAAGGAATCGATATTGATGGCTTCTCAACGGGTCCAACCCAACTCTTCCGCCAGACCTTTTTCAATGAAATAGAGAACGACCTGGAGGTCATTGATTTCAATGTCATCGATGATACGAATCGTGTTCTGAGTGATTGGTCAAATCCCCAATGGCCCTTCCATCTCAACGCAAGCCAAAATATGCAAGCGACAGGTAAAGTTCGATTTGAAGGAGTTTCCAATGCATTCGTTGGTTTAGGAGATGCCCAAGTACGAATTGATGCTACTGCTGTACCTCCACTCAATCTAAGCGGTGGGCCAGACCAATGGCCGAATGAATCCATTGAATGGAGTTCATCTTGGTATGCAGATGTTGATTCAAATGGTGGATTTTCAGTTTCAATTCATGCTCCCGAAAACACTGAAATGTTACCGAGTAATACGCGAATCTTGCTTTCACCTCATATTGAACGTTCAGGTCCCCTCTCGGAAAATGCAGTGACAAGTCTTGATCAAACCAGCCCATCGCAAAATATTCCATTCATCTTCGATAAAATCCAACCCATGACGACAACTTTACTCATTTTAGATTCAGGAGGTTATGCTCCAGCAGATGGGCATATTTGGACCGCGCAGCAAGATGTGGCATTGAGATTAATGCTTCAAGACCCTGAAGGCTTATCGAATTCAATTCAATTCAGTTATTGGCTTGAAGCAAGCCATGATTGGAATGGAAACGGTGAGATGGAAGAAGAAGAATATGTCAGCCAAACGGTCACTTTCAATTCGGGGTTGACTTCGGCAGAAATTGACCTTCCACTTCTATCATGGCAGGAAATTCTACCTGCAGGACGTTCCTCAGGAAAAGCAAGTATCGTTGTTACAGGATTTGATTTGGCCGGAAACAGCCTTCTCGATGGAGGTGCATTTGGTGAAGAACATGACTTAGCTACCTTCCAAATTCAGGAACGCTTTGACACACTGATCGACACCGAAACGCTTTCTTTCGACCTTCACGATTCCTCTCTTCTTATTGGCAATGAACATACTTTTTCATTCAGCGTTACCGATGGGAATGGCCTTTCATCACTCGACCGTCTCGAATTGTCACTTCTCAGTCGTGAACAAAGCGAAGATTGTACAATTCAGTATCTCCCACGGTTTGAACTCATCATATACGATACATCATGCTTTGAAACGCTCCCTGTTGTTCAGATTTCAAAAACACCGCTACAGGCAGAGTGGCAGGTCGATATCAAATTCCGTATTGCATGGAATGTGACCAATGCATCGGATTTGTCGGGCACTCCTTCGTTGAAAGTTTTCGATGAAGGCCAAAACCTCGGATTAGGTTTATCTCGCCTGACCGTCTTTGATTGGAACCTCTCCACAGAACTTATCCTTGGTACAATCGAAATCTCTGACCAAACACTACCCTCTGGTGCTTTTTCCGCGACTGACATTTGGGTCCATTCCAATGACGAGTTACTGGTAGAAACATCTCTTTACCATGCAAATACCTCGATACTTGTCCAATATCTGCCTTCGAACGTATACTTACAAGCCACTCTTTCTGACGGAGAACGCACACTTCAACAGAATTTCAGTTTCTCAACGACGGGGAATCTCTCGATATCACTTCATTTGAATTCCTCGATTCTTAAGCATCTGCAAGCGACAATGGACTTGGAAGTAATTGGAATACCTCATTTCATCTCTTTTCGTACATTTAACATTACTTTTGACCGAGAAAACCCACATCTTTCCATTCCACCTGGAATACTCTCACACGTCGATTCGAATTCATTAGATAATCAAGAAGTTATTGTAATTGTCAGCGATGAAGTCGGCATGAACAAAACTTCGGTTGAAATGCATTGGTATTTCTCTCGGGCAGGCATTGAAGTTGAAAACTCTGCAGGGTCAGCCTCACTTGATTATTTGAGTGAAGCAGGGCCAACGTATACCTTTTCTTCAAAAGTTAACCTTCAACCCGCTGACGATTCATTACTCGTCAAGAACGATCAATTAGTGGTTTGGTTTAGTGGACGAGATATGTCAGGAAGAACAATTTCAGGATTTGGTACTGAGGGATTACCGTTGATGCCACTGTTCCGTTGGGTTGCTTTTGAGCCACAGTTCGAAAATATTATCGTGACGCCTTACCGCCCGGCGGTAGGTGAACAACTCTCAATATTTGTTCGAGTCTCCAATGTTGGTATTCTTTCAGGAAACATGACGGTGGAATGCTACGATGACCTCGGGCGCGTTTTGGCATCAAACTCAAGTATGATTGAAGGAGGTTCTTGGGTCGATTATGAATGGGAAGTTGAGGCATGGAAGACTGGTCGTTTGGGAATCACAGTAAAACTCCTCAATTATACGGGTGATGTTCCAGTTCCTGTAGCCGATGTTCAAGCCTATCAACAGCAAGGCAGTCAAACCGCATCTACACTTGGTTTTGCTGGACTTGTTTTCCTTCTTTCAAGTGGAATGTTCGTGGCTGCAATTCTTCATCGTCGAGAGAAAAACAATCAATTTACTTCACACCAAGTTCATTCTGCAATGGACCATCGGACCCAACCACCACCTCGCCCGAAAGATTTAGTTGATTTAACTCAAGAGGAATAGTCAAAAACAGGTGGTTCTACGCTCAACAACAAGCCGGGGTTCCCGAGCGGTCAAAGGGGGTGGACTCAAGATCCTCTGCGTAAAGCTTCGCAGGTTCGAATCCTGCCCCCGGCATTTCCATCTAAACGCCATATTACGGAGCCTTTATTGCTGTTTTAAGCGGGCTTAGTCACGACGAAATTTCGATGTAAAGATTGACTCAATCTCGTGATTTCATCAGCAATAGGCCAACGAAAACGAGCGTCATAACTGTGTTAAACATGTTTGCTGTATCCTTCGGTAGAACATCAACAGAATATTGGTATATATCGACCAGAAAGATTGAAAATGTCCTGACGCGAAGAACTTTGCGAATAATTTTAGATTGTCAACTACATTGAGTGCAACCATTTAATGTGCAATTCCAAAGAAAATCAGTAGAACGGCAATATAAGAGGAAACCAATTTCATTCCTTTTGTGACATCCATGCCAAAACTTTCCATCATCATAATGAAGCAACAAGTATCAATGTTCAAAAAAATGGAAATGATCCTACAATTTTCATAGCGAGTTCGAGTGTCAATCCTTTACTTTCTTCCTCCATTCTCTCGAACAGAGTGGAACTTCATGTTATACTTTAGAGAGCCAAAAAACTGAAAGTCGAATTTGAACAATCATTCGATGAATCCACTTCAGTGTGTGTTCTTAATCAAGCCAGCAGCGTCTGCTCCTAACAGAAGAACTGAGAGTAATACGACGCCAACTAAGACAAAGAACATCGCTTTACGACCCGTTTCAGGATTATGAATATCCGGCAAAGTATCTACCGTAGCTACGTAAAGGAAAGTACCTGCTGAAAATAACATCGCTAAACCAATCAAGTTCAGATCCAGTCCGGAAAGTGAATAAAACGCAAGAATCATCATGACGGGAGTTGAGAGTGAAAAAATCACGACGTCACGAATAGAATCCTTTCGTTCTTGACGCTCATGCATTGAAAAGACACCAAGACTGAAGGCTGCGGGAGCTTTGTGAATCAGTACTGCTAACGCGACCGTTGCTGTTACAGCCACACTCCCACTTGCTGCAGCCGCTCCGATTGCTAACCCATCGGTCGCTGCATGCAATGTCAAACCGAGAACCAGCATCCATCCACCAGGGCCATGATGCACATGGTCGTGCCCATGATCGTGGTCATGGTCGTGATGTTCTTCATGAACTGCGTGTCCAATCCCTGACCCTTCCAAAATCAACATAAAGATAAATCCCGCCAATATCGCACCACCAAGGAACAATCCGTCTGAGTATTCTTCTTCGGTGCCTTCTTCTCCAGAATGCCCTTCTTCACTCGATGCCAATTCGATTCCTTCAGGAATGACGACTAACATTGCTGAGGCGAGCAAGATACCTGCAGCTATTGCAGTAATCATTTTCAGCCGGTCTGCATTCTCTTTAACTTTCGAAAAAATAGGGAATAATCCCCCGAGAAGACCAAACACAAGTGCTAGGCCTGCATACAGCAGTGGGGGGGAAGCCATGGGGTTCGCTCTTGGCCTCGGATATTTAACCGGTTTTCAATTTCGGCTCAACAATCATCTTGATTCGAGAGGTAATTCATCTTCCATCGTCATCAGCCGTTCTGTTGATATTAATTTCATTCACAGGAATTCAATGTCTTTCTTTTGATACATTTGCACCCGCTTCAACGGATAGACTTCTTCTGAGCCTCGAGAATTGCTTCGACGAGTGGCTCAAATGTATCGCCATGGAAGTGAGGTGAACACACATCAGCCGCATCTGATACAACCTTGAACGCACCCTTTACCGCTACAGACCAATGGGCAAGTTCGAACATCGACAAATCATTGGGAGCATCTCCTACACACAACATATCATCTTTGGACCACCCCATACGTTCGAGTAGAATTTCCAGTCCACTTCCTTTCGAAAGATGTGGCTCCATCAAGTGAATCGCAAACCCTGTACGAAGTGCCGACAAGTGTGACCATTCACTCTCTGCGAGGTTGGAACGAATCTTTTCCAGATCCTCTTGAGGTTCAAGACACCATTCACTTTCTCTCCATTGATTCGATTCGATTCCTCCAGCATTGAGCTCCATGACGGTAGAGAGCCATTGTGCGGCGCGTTTTGCCTCCGCACCATCGGCTTGTAGAATCGGCTCACGAAAGCGAGGATGCCATAAAACGCCCCCATTCTCACAGCAGATTGGTCCAGAGAGTTTGAGAAAACGCCACAGTCCATAGGTGATCGCACGAACATTTCCAGTCGCCAGAACGACAGGGATTCCCGCCTCTTCAAGTCTTCGCAGTGCATCTAAAGCACGCGTATTGAGTAGCTTTTCCCCATCGGTGAGTGTACCATCAATATCGACAGCGACAAACTTTGGGTACCAACCCTTGGGAAGCCACTGCATAACTGATGCCATACATGAGGGCATCATCAATTTTCTCCCCTTCTACGCTTCAATACTGTTCCCTCACTGTGGGAGATACTATTGGGGGGGGCCTCGAGGCGACATCATGTCAACGGGCAACGATGAGGAGGTTTTTCTCTCGCTCGATGATGACGTTGAATTGAAAACACCAAAAGTGACTGAAAAACCGGTAAAGAAGCCCCGAGTGAAAAAGTCGAAAAAAACAGTGAAACCACTTCCTATAGTACTGGATGCAGAAATCCTCGACACCTCAATAATTCGACAAGCGACCGGGCAATACGAAATTGGCTGGGAATTGATGGGAATGGATTGCCCAGACTGCGCAAGCAAAGCCACACGTGCTCTCAACACCCTCACACAAATCAGTGAAACTGCGGTATCTGCTACAGCAGGCACGGTTAAATTAACCATTGATCTTGAACATGGCTCCCTTTCTGAAGCCTCTTCTGTATTGCGTTCACTTGGGCATGCACCAAATGTTGGATTCAATGAATTAGTTGGAATACGTAGTTCACAAGTTGCTCACAGAAACAGTGTCGACCAAAGAAAACTGGGGAAAATTTTCCGCCAACAACCAGGAGTGCTTGATGTCGAGTTTACAGATGATGAACGAATACTCCTCCAATTCGCCCCAGAGATTCCTCAAGATTTGTTTGAACTCCGAGATTCACATCTTACTGAAATCATTGGCTCTCCAGTAAAGTATGCCCCTGCAGAGTCCTATCGAATCCGTCCTGACCAATGGCGGTTGATTGGAGGTGGCATTGCTTTGCCACTTTTGTTGTTGGTCATCTTCGGTGAACTGCTCGGTTTTTCCTCTCTACTACTGGGGATGATAGCAATACCTGGCTTAGTGATCGGAGGCTCGCAGATGTTCAAAGAAGCCTTTGCAAGTCTGCGTAATCGGCAACTTGGTTTTCAAGTTCTCACAAGCTTAGCAGTCATTGGAGCGGCAATCCTCGAATATTGGGAAGAGGCATTGGTTGTTGTCATTCTCGTCGCCTTCACTGCACATCTCGAAGGCGATGCTCTTGTTAAAGCCCGAAAAGCCATGCAAGGGGGTCTCGACCGTCTTCCTCGAACAGCGCGAAGAGTGACAGGTAACAAACCGAAGAAAATAGAACTTCAGAAAATGCTTGGATTTTCGTTGCAAATGGCTTCGTCCTCTCCGCTCATAGGCGAGGATGGTTGTGCTCTTCCAGACCCAAATGCGGAACACGAAACGGTCCCGATTGAATTAATTCGAAGAGGCGACTCGATTGAAATCCGAAGTGGGGAATTAATTCCAGCAGATGGAAAGATCATCGACGGTCACGGTTCATTGGACAAAGCACCCTTGACCGGTGAGTCGGTACCTGTTGAAGTATCAGCAGGTGATGAAATTCAAGCAGGGCTTGTTTTGGCGCGTGGGCCAGTTATCATCGAAGTGACTGCGGTCGGAGACGATACCCGTTTATCCGGATTAATTGATGCGGTACACACCTTTCGAGAAGAGCCCCCTCGTCTGCAGAGCAGTATCGAACTTTTTACTGCTATTTGGGTCCCTATTGTCCTTACAGGGGCAATCGCAATTTGGTATTTCTTATTCCCTGATGACTGGAAAGTAATATTGTTGATTTGGGTTGTTGCATGTCCTTGTGCTTTGTTACTTGCAACTCCGGTTCCACACGCAGCCGCCCTTTCGCGTTCTGCTCATTTCGGGGCCATAGCACGAGGCGGGGATGTAATTGAACGTCTTTCAAAGGTAAATCACATATTACTCGACAAAACTGGCACATTGACCTCAGGAAAACCGAGATTAGGCGAAGTGGTCATGGCAAAGGGGCGCCAACTGTCTTCAGCGCTGAAATTAGCCGGGGGTCTTGAAGCCCGTTCCTCTCACCCCTACGCACTCTCTGTGATGGAGTACCTCAATGAAAAGCAAGTATCAGCTTCTCAAGTCACTGCTCTTTCAGACATTGAAGCCGGCGTCAAAGGAAATGCCGGTGGTAAAGAAGTGATGTTTATCCGATTCGACCGTTCTCAACAACTCAAAGTCATTGTTCCAAAGGAACTCCAAGATGCATACAAAGTGGCTGAAAAGAAAGGTCATGGAGCAAGTCTTCTGGTTCGCGACGGTGAAGCAATTGCATTGTTTTCCTTCATCCATGACGACACCCATGCAGGTAGTAAGGAATTGATTACAGCATTGAAAAAGCGTTCAATCAATGTTGAAATTCTTTCAGGCGACCATCAAGCAGCAGTTTCTGCCTTTGCCAAGAGTGTTGGACTTCCTGAGTCTTCCGCTCATGGTGGATTATCTCCTGAACAAAAAGTACAATGGGTCCAAAACCGTTCTAAAACGCATATCACTATGATGGTTGGAGATGGTTTCAATGATGCTGCTGCACTTGCCCTCGCTGATGTTGGTGTAGCGGTAGGTACCGGGGAAACGGTCAATCTGGAAGCAGCTGATGTACTCATTCCGAGCGATAACCCCCTTATGCTTACCGACCTTATTGACCTAGCACGACGAGCACAAAGAATTCTCCTAGGTAATCTTCTCATCACCGTAGGAATCACGCTTTCACTTGTAGCAGCAGTCATCCTACAACTCTATGACGAACTTTGGGTTGGTGTTTTGATTCACGAAGCATCGGTCATTCTGGTTATTTTGAATGGAGCACGCCTTGCAGGTAGCGAAGGAGCATTGGCCCTCCTGGGTTCTATTTTTGTATCTTTATGGCAGGATACAAAAGAATCGTTTGGACTTCTCAAGAAGAGATATTACCCAGCGTGAGTACACAAACCGCTTACTTCACGCGGCATCTTCAAACCGGAGGGGGGTTTCAGTCCAAACGGTGAGAAGATGGCACGAGTTCGAGCAGACCCAGTCACAACAGCCCTCGCCCATCCGACTCGCCGAGCATTGTATATTGCTCTGGCAAACAAAGAGGAATTGAGTACGGTTCAACTGCAAGCCGAAGTGAATGTTGAGCGTTACAATCTTTACCACCATCTGAAAAAATTGGCTTCGTTAAATTTGATTGAAAATAATCGAGACGCTGGGCGTTCACGCTGGTGGAAAAAAAAGACCCATGTTGAGTTGCCAGAAATTCTTTCACTCTCCAGTGAGGCTATACCTGCATTGACTACGGTACAAGCGGGCGACCTTACCTTACCCCCTGGAACACTTGCTAATGCAGTTACAGATGGTGAGGAGGTACACATCATACAACTCCAAGGTTCGCGAGATCAAGTCGGCGCTAAACGTATGCTTGAACTGCTTGCTTTAGAGCATGGTATTGAATTGGACTTACCGTGGAATTTTTTACCGACGAGTATCGCATTGATTGCAAAGAAAAAGTGATTGAGGCCTTCTGAAAGCAAACATCTCAAGAAGTGTGAACTGGAGCAGAGACCATGAGCGAAGAATTAACAGTTGAATCACGAGTCGCCATTCCTGCTCTCTCATGCCCCAAATGTGACGGTTTATTACCCAACGAACTTGGTGAAGTTCGCTGTACATTATGCCAAGCACGTGTTCGTATAGACCACCCAATCACTCGGAAAAAATGGGCGGAAGAGAAAATCGGTTGCCCAGATTGTGGGAAAGTACTTGTCGTTGGTGCCGATAAGCGTCCGGCTCATTTGAAATGCGCATCCTGTTCATGCCATTTCACCCTCGTTGCATCTGTGGCGCGTGTCGAAATCTCTTGCCCTGGCTGTGAGCGCCAGTTACGTATGAAGCGCCGCCCTGGTGAGCGACAAATCAATTGTCCAGCTTGTGAAACCAGTTTCAAAGTGACCTTTTGAGGGATGAATACGAACAACCCTTCGAATGATTTGAATTGCTGACCACATTACGACCGTTGCTTGCTTTGTTCTACTTTCTGAGGTTCGGCGTTTAAGCCAAAATTCTTGTGAACGAGTAAAGTTGTCAATGCGATGAAGTAGGTTAGTTTCAACTTTAAATGAAGCAGAAGAGGATGACTTGGTTTGTCGTATAACCTCGGCAAACAGCCTTGAAGCCTCGCGTTCTTGTCGCGCTCCTTATCTATGATGAGAGGTGGATGAAGCATTGGATGGGATACGATGGCAATGAGCGCAAGCAACGGTAATGGGGCCCTTGAAACTGCTCGAATGAAGCGTGAAAACGCTGACAAAGTATCTCTTTCTGCACTTCGTTCTCAGTTTACATCGACGGCTACATCCTCTCTCGATCAAGCAACAATGACAAGTGCTCGCTTCAGACAAGAAGAGAGGTTGCGAGGCGATTTACGCCGGGAACGACGTATCCGACAACAAGCAATCACCGAACGCGTCGTTGTCATGCAAGAGGCGTTGGCAAATGATTTAGCGCTCCAACACGAACTCACACTTGATTCACTCGAAAAAGAAATGAGAGAAGAAATGGAACGCGACTTGAGTACGCTTGAACGCGATTCATTAGCCCGAGAAGAATCACGAATGCGTGATGAACTTGAATTGCGACTCAATCGACAACTTGAATCACTTCAAGACAAACTGGATGTTGAACAAGACCTCCGACTTGAAGAACATAAAAACCAACTTAAATCTCAAATCGAAACTCAACTTCAGGATGAACACCGTCAACGGCTTGATATTCAAAAAGAACGTCTTGCTATGGAATACAATCAAGAATTACAACGTCGAGTCCGAGAAATTGAAGCAAACATCGAACTTGAGATGGAAGAACGCTTCAAAGAGATGGAAGTTTCCGAAATCTCTCGACTTGAAGAGGGCCATGCTGCTCGTCTCGCTGAACGTGAAGAGCAATTACGACGCGGTATACGCACTCGCCTTGAGCAACAATTACGTACTCGATTAAAGCAACGTGAGGCCCGTTTGAAGGCTGAATATGAGCGTCGCAGTCTCCGCCTTGAAGAAGATATTGCTGAGCAATTACAAATGGAACTCGAGGGTCGTCTCCGCCAAGAAACCGATGATTTGGAAGAACGAATGCGTGAAGATGTCGAGTTGGCCATCGCACGTCGTCGTGATGAACTTCGAGTTGAAATCGAACAGCAATTACAAGCACGTCATGCTGAACGCCTTTCAGAACGCAAATCACGTCTACGAGAAAAGTACGATATCACTTTCTCGAAGGCAGTAGATGACATTTCCCGGTCACTCAAGTCTGATGTTGAAGCAGAACTTGATGTTCGAATGGATGAAGAATTCAGCAGTTACCGCAACGCTCGTGAAGCTGAAATCCAAAACCGCCTCGCCCGTTTCCGATATGAACGCGAAGTAGAATTGCGCGATCAACTTGAGGGTCAATACGACTCGAAGAAGGTTGACTGGTCTGAACGTTTAGAATTAGAATTCCAATCACGCGAAGCTTCTGCACGTAAGGCAATCATGTCGGAAGTTGATGCGGGCCTTCGTAACGAGCGACTCACTTTCGAAACAGACCTCGACCTTCTCAAGGAAGAAACTTCGCTTGAACTTGAAGTCGATATGGAAGAGCGCCTCAATGATTTCCGAACACGGAAAGAAGAGGAAGTTGCTACTCAGCTTGAACGTCAACTTGACAAGCGTGAAGAAATTATGCGAAACAAAGCACTCATTGATGTTCGTAAGCGAGAAACACATATCCGAGCAGAAATTGAGGCTCAACTTGGTCTCAAGCGAGCAGAGATTCGAACTCGGCTACAGGGCTTGAGTGAAAAGATGGATTCATTCAAAGAAATGGCTGAAGACCAAATGCGAAGCGCCATATCAACTCAAATCGAAGGTGAAATCAACACTGCAGAATCTGATGTGCAAACTCGTGAAGCAGAGTTCCGTGAACTTCAATCAACCGACACCCGTGCTGAAAAGCGTCAAATGTGGATGCAATCCATTTCTGGCCAAAATGCTCCGGCTGCAGGTGGTGCTATCAATCCAAGTGCACTTGGTGCTCGTCCTGACGCACTTGGTTCAAGCGGCGGCCGACAAATGCGCGGTGTTCTTGGTGACCAACAACAGGCACCTCAACCACGAATGGGTCTAAGCGGAATGCGAAGCCCTATGACAAGTGCCAAACCACTTGCTCCAATAAGCGGTGTACCTCTTGCAAAGCCAGTCAAAGCCCCTCTTGGAGGAGGCACAGCCCCATCTCTCCTACAACCTGTTCAAAAATTGGTAAGGGCGCCACTTCAACCGATTAGTTCGCCTGAACCTGAAACTCAAATGGAACAAGTAGTTGAACAGATTGTCGAGCCGATTGCTGAATCAGTATCTGAAACAGAGGTCGAGGAAATCATTGAGAAAGTGTTAGAGGAAGGCATGTCGACAACAATGCGTCCGATCACTTCGGTGCTCCAATCAAGAGAATCCACCGAAGTGGTAAAAACCACCACATTGACGCCCCAACCTGTTCAATTGATTCCTCAAAAAGCACGTGGAGTCCCTCCACAATCAAAGCGTGGTGAAAGGCCTGAAAGCGTTGAAACAACCTTGCTCAAGCCGCTTCAAAAGTTAACTCCATTGAAATTGACACCACCTGCTCAAGATTCAGTAGGCGATGAAGAAACCGACTTTGAAGAAGAATGAAGTCAAAAACCTCTTGATGCCATCAAGGGTACGCTTCATATTGATTGAGGTTCTCGGATTGCTATGAAGAGATTCATTGTTCTTCTTATCGCTGCATTGATGTTACCCATTGCCGCAGTCATCCCCATTGCCTCTGCCTCTGGTTCAACACTTGTCGATGCAGGCTATACTCAACAAGTTCAACCGAGTTTTGTGTATTGGAAACAAATGTTTGATGGCTCTATATTAACAGTTGATGATGCCGGAAATGTGAGCGTAAACAGTTTTGTAAATGGATATCTCATACCTCAATGGCAACTTGATTTGAACGTCAGCACAAATTCAGCACGTTTGGATGCATCTCAACAATTAACTGTTGTTTGCCATGATTCAGGCGTTTCTATTATCCACATGGATTTTCAAATTATTAATCGAAATATTTCAACCTCGGACCCGGTGAGTGATGCAGATTGGGACGATGAAGGTGACCTTTGGTTGGCATATTATGCAGGACGCCGTCGAGCTGAAGAATACGATTCAGAGGGAGCTACCGGTTTAATTTCTCCACAAGTCCAAACAGGTTTCAGTGCTTTTGAAATTATTTCAAATGGCCGAATTGTCGTCGGGGCATACGATAGCAAAGTTCACATTTCTGCCAACGATGGAACGAGTTTGACAACCCTAACCGAATCTACGGCCATTGTTAATGTGGTCATGGAAGATCATAACGGAGATTTATTGGTTGGAACTGCAAATGGCAATTTATTCCGATATAATACCGATTCTTGGGCAGTTGAAACGCTTTCATTAAGTCATGGTTCCTCGATAGTTTCGTTGGAGGAGTTTGGTAATTCAACATATCATATCGGAACTCAAAATGGAAAATTAACGCAAGTGGATGTCGCAGGATTTACCGAAGGAAACACCTATGTCTCAACTGGACAAGTTTTAGGTTCAAAGCCGATATTTACCGGTGAAATATTTATTGTTACATCCAGTGTTTCCACATCCAAAATACGACTGTATGATGTCGATACGGATGGAGATGGAGTTGGCGATCAAAGTGATGTATTTCCACTCGAATTTACCCAATGGACTGACCAAGACGGCGATGGTTACGGTGATAACCGCAATGGCTATCTTGGAGATATTTTCCCAATAGATTCGTCCCAGTGGGCTGATTCAGATGCTGATGGCTATGGAGATAATGCGGATGGTACCAATGGCGATATATTCCCAAACAACAGTGACCAATGGTCGGACTCGGATGGAGATGGCTATGGTGACAATGCAAATGGCCTCGAAGGTGATAAATTCAAACATGAACCATCTCAATGGTACGATTCCGACCAGGATGGTTATGGAGATAATCTAAACGGCATCACACCCGACGAATGCCCGAATACCAACGGGTTTTCGAAAGAAGACCGCTTTGGCTGTCTCGATTCAGATCTTGACGGTTACTCAAACCCATCTGCCAACTGGACTGTTGAACAAGGTGCTGATGCATTACCACAGCAAAGTTCCCAATGGAGAGATGGTGATGGCGATGGCTACGGTGACAACATAACAGGTTCATTACCCGATGATTGTAACTGGAAAGCGGGTACATCGACAAGGGCTTGGATTGTCAATACCTCTTCAGCAATTGGCTATATCGAAGTTCCGTCTTATGGTTGTGAAGATGGAGATGGAGATGGCTGGGTGGACGTGACAGAGTCGCTAAATATGGACGCCGATCCCAATGAACATTTTGATGGGGACAATGATGGTGTAGGTTCAAACAGTGATTATGATGACAGTCGTCCTCTGGTTCAAACAGAAGAAGACCATTGTATGCTCAACTTTGACGATACATCACTTGTCTGCCAAGGATGGCGTAACGCTGAGTATCAATTATATGTCTCACGAGAGAAGGTTGAAAGCGATTCGTATATGAATTTCGGGTCTTGGAATGCCAGTAAAAACGCTGGCTTGCTCGATACAAACGAAGTTGATTCAAATATTGTCAAGCAAGTTGTAATGGTTGGAGGAGGGGTATTCTTTCTTCTTTCAGTTGTGATCATCATCGTAGGAGCGATTATGAAACGCCGAAAAACCACTTCTCTCGTCAAAATATATGGAGTTCCGTTTATCCCAACCGAAAATAAATCTGCAGAAAACGAAGCATTGGAAGGTACTGCTGGCCTATCAGCCCAAGGTGGAATTGTTTCGGATTCCGCTTGGGATGACGATGTTGCAAGTCTTGATTTCACGGTTGCTGAGGAGGGTTCATCTGAGGATGTAACAGAAACAACCCCAATCGACGCAGCGAGTTTGTATGGCGATGAAGGCAGCCTTGAAGCGATTGCAGGAATTGAAACGGCAACTCCCGCACCTGAACCAGAAGTCATTAAAGTACCATCAGAAGCACCGCCGTTACCAGATGGAGGATTGCCTGAAGGTTGGACCACAGACCAATGGAAATGGTATGGACAAGAATGGCTTGATAAAAATCAATGAAATCAATTTCTAATTGAATTTAGAAACCAGTTGATTCTAGAAATATTATCGCCAAACGATTGGCAAAGATTCTCGAAGTTTTCCGAGTTCTTCTCCGGTGTAGACGGGCTTTCCATCTTGTTTTAGAGTATTCATAATCAGCCACAAAACACCATTCCAAGCACTGGAGCGAGCAAAAATTTCGACATAGCCACATGCAGCCGCCTCGAGTAATTTCCCCTCATCGGTATGTTCACTGAACAAGGCCCGTACCAAGTTCTTGGTATCAAATTCGTAGCCCTTTGGACGCCATTTCATCATGAGAATCAAACCTTAAATGGAGCGAGATTAAGTCGGTTAACCAGGTGCTCAATGTCGACATCAGCTACAGCCTTCATTCGTTCTCGCAGCGTTTCAATTTCACCGTTCATCATCGAAATTTTATGCGCTCGAACCACATCTGTTAGCAGTTCATTGACACTTTTGTGCCCACTCATCGTTCGCATAGTGTTGAGTTGCCTTCGTACTTCGTAACTCACACTGACCGAGGTCATCCCTTCACCTGTCATAACTATCCCAGACCTGCTCTGTTCTATAGCATACTTAACCTGTGCGAAGAATTGATGCTATGAAACATCGATTTTAAAAGAAAAAGTACTTCTTCAAACAGGAAAATCAACGATTTTTTCGTTCAAGTAACAGCCTCGGGTTTTCATTGACGCCAAATTCTCTGCGCATTTCTATTACGCGTTGATGAAATTCTTTTGACAGTGTCCAGTATTCCAAAGACCCCGCTCCTGCACCAGAGTTGGTCGGCTTGTTGAGCAAGACTGTTGGCGCTCCACTCCATGGCGCTTCAGCCACTTTTACCAAGCGTCGAACTGTAGTTTTGAATAATTTTTTGGGCATCTTTCGATTGACTTCATCGCATACATGACGGCTTAATTTTGAACGTGCATCGACCATGGTCATTACAATGCCAAAAATTTTCAAGTTACGGTTTATACGTCGCTGAATCATCTTGATCGAATTCATCAGCATGCTGAACCCTTCAAGGGCATAATATTCGGCTTGTACTGGAACCATTACCCAGTTGGCTGCACACATAGCATTTATCGAAAGTAAGCCCAAAGAAGGCGGTGTGTCAATAATAATGTAATCGAATTGATCGATGATTGGCAACAAGGCTTCACGCAATCGAGTTTCCCGACCAATTTTGTGACTGAGTTCGATTTCAGCACCAGAGAGGTGAATGTCACTGGGTAAGAGCCATAAATGTCCGACAGAAATGTTATCTGGTGCTTGCTTGTTATTGTTGCGAAGACTCCAAGCATCTCGCATCGATTGAGTAAGTTCATCCGGACCAATGAGATATTCTTCCATTATCGGTAAATCTTCGGCGGAATCATTGGCAAGTAAATCATATGCAGTTTTCTTGATGTTCTTTTTCTCCACGCCAAAGGATGTAGCACAATTTCCTTGAGGGTCAAGGTCAATGAGCAGAACTTTTGCTTTCGGAAGTCCTTGGCGGGGTGAGCCTTTGGCTAATGCTGCAGCGAGATTAACTGCAGTGGTAGTTTTAGCACAACCACCTTTCTGATTTGCGACTGCAACAACCATCTTGTAGGGATTCAACTTAACACCTCCTCGGACAATTTGAGGGAGAACCTTCTTTCCCTTTCAATGCAGACCCTCACCAAGTGAACATCATGCAGGTTGAATTACTGGAACAGGCACTTCGGAAAGAATCTTTCGAACGATGTGCATGCCCGTAATACCCCGTATCTTTGCTTCAGGCTTCATATTGATACGGTGGGAGATAATTTGCAGTGCAAGGCCTTTGACGTCGTCTGGAATAACGTAGTTTCGTCCAGCAATAGCAGCCGCAGCACGTCCCGTCTTGAACAAGGATTGTGATGCACGTGGCGATGCACCGTTGGTTACACGGTGATCTTCTCGAGTGCGTTGAACGATTTCAACGATGTAAGAAAGAATAGCAGGGTCGACATGAACTGTCTCCAGAGCTTTTTGCATTGCAACAACTTTCTTTGGCGAAGTGATTTGTTCGACATCGTGACCGTCTTTTCCTCGAAGTTTTCGACGTGCGAGAATGGCCTTTTCTTGTGGGCGGTCAGGATATCCCATGCTCATCTTCATCAAGAATCGGTCCATCTGTGCTTCAGGTAGAGGATAGGTTCCTTCTTGTTCGATCGGGTTTTGAGTCGCCAAAACAACGAAAGGAGCAGGCAGTTTATGCGTGATTCCTTCGATGGTAACTTGCTTCTCTTCCATTGCTTCGAGTAATGCGGCTTGCGTCTTCGGCGGTGCACGGTTAATTTCGTCAGCCAGGAGAATATTGGAAAACAATGGACCAGCACGTAGTTTGAATTCACCAGATTTTTGGTCATACATGTAGGTTCCCATGATATCAGAGGGTAGCAAATCGGGCGTGAATTGAACTCGCTTAAACTTACATCCCAATGCACGAGCAAACGTGTTTGCGAGCAATGTTTTGGCCAAACCTGGGAAATCTTCCAGCAACATGTTACCGTTCGATAAGATTCCGACGGTGACCCACCGTAGATTCTGTGGCTTGCCGATAATGACCTTACCAACTTCGTTCATCAAACTGTTCGAAATAGCAGAAACAGTCCCTATAAGGTCTTGTGCGGCAGGGTTTTGACCCAATATGGGTGCTCCAGTTAAACCAGCTTCCATGTGTATTCCTCCGAGGACATTTAAACAACCCAACCTATCCATATATGAATGTGAGGTGTAGTTATGTCACACATTTCTGGTAGAATAAAAGTATTGACAAAGCCAACCTAAGGTTTCCATCCGAACCCATAACCAAATTCTTGGAGTATCTCTTGATGGATTTTGACAATTTCAATGAATGCATCTTTTTCGGATTCACTCAAAGAGAAATATTTCATATTTTTGGCATCTTCTTCAGTAACATTTCCATAGAATATATCATCATTTGAGATATTGCTTCTTGAGAACCGAATATTGACTTGGATTGGAACCTTTTGCCCTTCGTGTGCTATTTTTTCACCCTCGGTTCCAATCGACATAATCTTTCCAAGGGTTTGGCCGGTCCCATCACTTCGCAGAAGTTCCTGCCCAACTCGAATCTGTCCCTTGAGAACTTGAATCCCAAAGACTGCCGGCTTATCTTTAAACGACATATTGAGGTATCGGATTTGTGCTGGTCGGAAGAGAGGTCCAGCATTTGAGTTCGCTGCATCTTCACGTATGGTTTCAATGAGTTCGTCGATTTGGTCCATGATTTGATAGAGAATGTCCCCTTGAACATAATTAAAATCGACGTCCTTTTTCGATTTAGCTGCTTCTTTCAATTCCTTTTCAACTTGATCATTACCTTTTACTGCGAGAGCGATAAGAAATTTATGTTCGTCATTTTCAGTCGTAAGAACTTCACGAACATCACGCTTGTTGACTGGGCCAACTTCGGCATGGCTGATTGGAATCTTGCGTTTTTTCAATTCATAAAGCACCGCTTCAAGTCCACCAAACGTTCTTGCCTTCACCACCGCTCCTTCTCGTACTTCTCGAGCGGTTTGACAGCCTTGAGAGAACCCGTTTCCAACAGCGCTTGGGTTCGTATGGAGCGTTGAAAATTCCTTCCGTGAAAGGACTTCACTGCAGACACTGCACATAATGGACGCTTCGTCTCGAATTCTTTTGTTTTCTTCTTTCATCTCTTTGAAAATTGGTTTCAAATCTTCCCCGGGCTTTGGGAAAAATATTTTGGCACCAATGTGTATTTCTTTCATCCGTGGTATGACTAACTTAAGACCAGATGCGGCTGAAGCAGATTGGACATTCTCCCATTGCTTTCCTGCATCTCGCATCTCTGCCATGCCCATTGGTATTCGAATGGAGCGAATACGTACACTTGTGGACTCATCGGCATGGATTGAATCGGCAATAGGGCCATCATTTGTGTTGTAAGCTACGCTATCTCCTACCTGAATCGTCCCCTTTGTAAGGATAATATCAATGGTTTTTCCTACTCCAATTTCTTCCCGCGATTCTAAAACATAACCTTCGGCCATATCTTCACTGTGAATAATCAGGTCATCCCGAGCGAATTTTTCTGCCATAGCGAGGATGACAAAGAGCAAATCTTGCAAGCCTTCACCTTTCTTTGCGCTCATAGGGACGAAGAGCCGGTCATTCTTGATGTCGAAGTCTTTGATACCATCCCAATATTTGGCCAAATTGAATCTCGAATGTGATGCGACCTGCCCGAGCAGTTTGTAATAAAAATCATCAGCCATCTTTTGAACATCTTTGGATTGTTCATTCCATGATTGCCATGAAGATCGTCCTCGTTTTGAATCCCATTGATGAATACGGTCAATCTTATTTCCTACGATGATGAAAGGAATATTGTTTTGTTCTAAAAGTTCGATACTTTGAATCGTTTGAGGTTTGAAACCTTCTACAATGTCAACGATAAGAATTGCAATATCGGCAACACTTCCGCTTCGATTCCGAATGGAGGCAAATGATTCGTGGCCCGGCGTATCGAGAAAGATAATGCCAGGACTTTCAAACTGGGGTTTGTCTTTGAAAGGCATGGTTTGAATCGCTTGTACAAGTAATTCAGATGGAACATTGGTTACGCCAAGTTCCTGTGTAATTCCACCGATTTCGCGATTCATCACATTGGGCTGACTTCCTCCAATCGAGCGGAGCAAATCGAGTAAACTTGTCTTTCCGTGGTCGACATGACCAGTTACAGCAACGATTGGTTGTCGAATTTTTTCGTCAACCTTTGTTTCATCACTCACTTCTTCAGACATTAGAATCAACTACAGTATGACTCGCCTATTCATAAACCCATGATGTGATGGTTTGTTCCCAATCCATCAAACCTTCTGGGAACCAGAGTTCGAGTTCGAATTCAGCAGTATCAGCGGCATCTGAGCCGTGAATCATGTTGTAACCCATATCCATTCCAAAGTCGCCACGGATGGTTCCAGGGGTAGCTTCACGTCCATTGGTCGAGCCAATGAGGGTGCGGGCAACGGTGATGGCATCTTTGCCAGACCAAGCCATGCACACAACTGGGCCAGAGGTTACGAAATTAATCAGCCCAGGATAAAATGGGCGTTCAGCGTGAACTGCATAGTGAGTTTCAGCGGTTTCTCTGCTTGGTATTACAGATTTAAGACCAACTAATTTGAGACCTTTACGCTCAAAGCGTCCTAAAATTTCCGCAATGAGTCCTCGTTGTACGCCGTCAGGTTTGATCATGATATAGGTCGTTTCCATTATGTTCACCGATTCAGCCCACTTGACTCCCCTTTATGAGCCATACGGAATAATCACAACAGCGGCAGCACTGTAAAATTTAAAAAAACAGGCAATGGTTCTCTCTAAAAAGTCAAAGAGATTCAAACGCCGCCCTTGACGAAGTGACGAGTCCACTTGACCTTGCGAGAGTTTCGCTTGAGTATTATCATGTTCTTGCGGGCCTTTGAGTTCTTGAACCACAAGACACTTCCATCTCGTCGGACAAACATCATTCCTGTGCCAGGCTCAATCTCGTCACCAGAGAAATTACAAATTCTTCGTTCAGGCATATTCATCACCGTGCATTCAACTTACGGGCCTCTCGGCCTGTGTCTTTGAGCATCAAAATATCGCCCACTCGAACTGGACCCAAAACGTTTCGAGAAATAATTCTCCCAACGTCCCGTGGATTTGGAGCATCGTTAACACGAACTTTCACTTGAGTTGCTTCACCGGTCATACCGGTTCTGCCGACAATCTCGACTACTTCAGCAGGCCATCCACCAAGTTCTTCGCTCATCTTTGTCATCTCCAGGTTTCAAATCAAGCTTTGAGGCCGTTAATGGCTTCAATAACTTGTGCAAATACTTCTTGAGCGCCTTTGGTGATTTCCATCACGGCAATCGACGCTGCTTTCACACCCGCTGGAAGACCAGCAGCTTGTGCAAGGTGTTCTTGAGAAGGGACATATCCGAATGGAATTCCTTTCTCAGCACAGATAAGTGGGACGTGAGCAAGAAGTTCAGGTGGGTTGACATCTTCTGCAAGAATAATGAATTGGGCAGTTCCGCGTTCTGCGGTCTTTGTCACTTCATTGCTACCTTTCTTAATGCGGCCATTAGAATTGGCTTGTAGCATGTCGTAAATCTTGTTGGATACTTCTTCTGGGGTTTCAAATTGCACGTGTACAGTCACTGGAATCACTCCGTCCTCATGTTAAGGGCGTTTTCACCCCACAACCTCGCGGATATAAACACGACGGAAAGAATCAACAGCCCACGTTGCTTAATTTGGAGGTATTAAACTGTTTGAAAAACCCATAAAAAGGTCACTGAAGCCTCACAACTTCCAGTCAAGGCGTTCAAACAATTCTTTTACGCCACGGGCAAGTGCAGGGCCGCCGGATATCACATCACGAGGATTTGACAACGAGCCCGTCGCATGAACTCCATCGACATAACGAATCAATCGGGCAATCGCGCCACCAGTAAACAGTCCGTGAGAGCATGCAGCGTGAACCGCGATTGCTCCTTGGTTTCGAAGAGCTTCTGCAGCGCGGCAAATTGTTCCACCAGTAGCAATCATGTCATCGACAATAGCGACTGTTTTCCCATCTACATTGAGATCTTTGGCTTTATGGACGATTGTATGTGCATCAATTCTCGTCTTTTCTAAGTAAGAGAATTCGCAATTGATTTCTTTAGCTACCTTTGATGCACGTTCGATAGCACCTTTGTCGGGTGACAGGATGAAATCGGGTTGTACTGTTTCTTGAAGGTGAAGTGCGAGTTCTGGCATTGCCGAAGTGAAAGCCACAGGGACTGGTAAACCTTGGAGGACAGAAGGGGCATGCAAATCAAAGACGATGATGCCATCGCAGCGAGAAGCGAGTAAATGTCCAATCGCTCGAGCAGATACAGCCTCTCCAGGTTTGAATCGTTTGTCTTGTCGAGAATAACCGAAGTAGGGGACTGCCAGTAAAATTCCTGGGCCAACATCATCCATAGTTTGCGGTCCAATCTCACGAAGATTTTCCATGTTACCCTTTCGAACATCATTGATTGCCTCAAGCATAAGCAGTGTTTCGACAATTCCAGCATCAGGAAAGGTATTAGATACCAAAACAACCGGTTCTTTTCGTACTGCTTCGATGGTTTCAGTAGGGATTCGAATATAACCTTCTGAATCTGGGAATCGGCGAGTTTCAAGTTGGTGGTGTTCCCAATTCAAAGTATCAGCAAGTTGCTCAGCCAGTAATCGAGAATTACTCCCAGATAGCACTACCATACGATTCCCTTATGATGAGCGAAGCAGTGCTCCTTCATGTTCTTTGCGAGTGAAGGGGTCTCGATAAACAATACAAAAACTTCGAGCGCTTGAAAATAAAAGAGTGCGCGAGGCAGGACTTGAACCTGCGGCCTCCCGGTTATCAGCCGGGTGCTCTAACCGACTAAGCTACCCGCGCAACTGCAGTTCGGCCGACTCACCCCCCCGTCATAAGAGTGACGGAGCAAACAAGGTCGCAAAGGCCTTCAATCGAAACTCATTCTTCTTCATCACTCATCTGATTGAGTGTGATGTACGAAGGGAGTGTGAGGACTTTATCGAATGTTCGAGAAAGAACAACTTCATCCAACCGCTCACGTGTTCGCGAAAAAGCATTGATTGGTATCCGCAACAGTGCTTCAACGCCATATTTCTTTTGAATTCCAATACGGACTTGAACGATGACGCCCTTGTAGGTGCGCTTGATTTTGAACAAATCAGTAATGACGCCGATCTCTTGGCCTTGATTATCAAGGACCGCGCGATCAAGCATTTCATCTGGTGCATACAGTTTTTCATCAATACGAACGGTATTGCGCCATCTGCGTTGTAATTCTCTCATCGACTTCGAAAGTTTCACAGTTCCATCGTTTCGGATGCTGTGGACCAATTCTTTTGGTAGAGGTACGAGTTCAGCGGGCTTCCGCATGAATTCATCTGCCACATCCGCTTCCACTTGCAATCGCATCGATCGCACGCGTGCTTCATTCGGATGGTGACGCTCACCAACTATTTTTCCTACTTTCTTATCATTCACGTATACATCTCTTTGGAGTAATTCCTGGATGTCATATTTATCATTCGGCATTTTCCCATCTCCTTTGCCAGTTCAACCCGGCTTACCCCCTGCTTCACATGAAAGGTCTTATACCCTTTGGCGATTGAAAAGCGATTTCCAATTGCATTTGTCGCATAATTTATTTCCATTTCAATTGGGAAACCGATTATTTTTCGATTTTAACCAATGTCGTATAATTTATTCTACCAATAGGAGTTCATGGAAGCCGAGGGCTTTTTTACAGAAATTCTATAGACGGGGTATATTTTTTGAAACAATCTTTAATTTAGACTCTTTTCCAATATAAAATCCAATATTTAGGACTGTATTTCCTAGTTGCTCAACACATATATCTGTATCGAATCCAAACATTCGATCTGGCGAAATCCAATCAGCTACCTTTGAAACTCAGGATTAAAAAGGAATACCATTTCAATTGAATTTCGCATTTTCCAATTGAAATATGCTCTTTCTTGAAGTCGCATAATTCTCTTTAATGAACAAATTGATGTATGTTTGTCCTCTGGACGAAAATATGCGTCAAGCACCCGTCATCCATCTACGAGGTCTTGACTCCAGTATCGGCCGTGCCTTGGTCGAACGAATTCTCCGTACCGATGCCCATCTTGTGGTTCCCCGAAAGCATTACCAAGATGTCTTGCAACGTTATGCAACCGAACTTGAATTTGGAGAATGTGAACTTCATGCTGCTGACCATCTCTTCTTTGCCTCAGGTCATCGTCTCATGCTGATCGGTTTGGGGCCTTTTGATGAACCGAGCGATGGCGAAAACGGATTCGAAGTCGATGGCCTTGAAATTATTTTGACAGCTCCAGCACACTTGGGTATTGAAGTCGACACAGAATGGGTTGACAGCCTCATCCTTGTCCATGACCTGCTGCCTCGTGTCAAAGATTCAACTTGGGGCTCTTCTCTCTTCAGCCAATGGATGGCCCAATTGAATGCACATGAGGTACCGTCTCCAAAGGGTGAAACCGACCATTGGTGGGTGAGTGATATCGATGTTGCTGATGCTTTCGTTCGAATGCTAATGAGTGATGAGGCGTTCCCGAGTCAATTGAAAGTGTCAGGTCGTCGAGCATGGAGTCAAGCACAAACTCTTGAAGAATTATCACTGCTGCATGCACGTACAATGGCTGGGAAAACAGGTCACTTCGGTGTTGAACATCTCACCGCCGCACCGACTCCGACGATCGAAGTGAAGTCGTTGATTGTTAGCCCATCAACACCGATGAGTCAGCAAGAAAATTATCAACAACGTCCAGACCTTTCCCCATTACATGACGTCTTGCATCGAATCGATGGCGATGGATGGCGCCCATTGGTACCTATTCGAACGGCTTTGATGCACGCTCTTGTTGAATATGTCCAATGAGTCTCAAAGGGTTTGAACGCCGCCTTCTGGAAGAACGCTCAAATCAGTAACGTTCCCGACAAGTGTTGGACCGACGATGAATGTTCCCATGATTCCAGTATCTCCACTCGGATTGTGAGAGAGTGAAAGCCACGGTCGTCCGTAAGCGTCGATTTGCATATCGATGAAATCTCCAAACCCACCGCATCGCTCGTAGCCACAGGTTGGACTTGCATTGTCAAGTGGGTCCTCAGGAGCGTTGATTTGGACCGTCGTGATGAGTGGTGTTGCGTTGAATGCATCCGTGATAACTGAGATGTATCCGTGCCATACGCCATCACCTTCAGTACCGATGTAGCCGAAAGCAACACGCCCAGGGTCACCAGCAATTACAACAGGGAAACCCGTGCCTTCGAGATGGCTAGGTCCAACCATAATCGCATCAGACCACGTGTTTGCATCATCAACGGAATATGAAAAATAGGGCATGTTATCATTGCCCATCCACATGGCATAGACATTACTTTCACTGTCTGTATCCACTTGAGCTTCTTCTGCGTTCCATGTATCTGCAGTTCCAGATTCTTCCGTCGGCAAGACATGTTCGCTCCATGTTAGGGCCCCATTTTCGGTTTTATACATTGAATAGCCAGTTCCATCACAGCCAATTTGGCCACGATAGAAATTGCCGTTTTCTGCACCGATAAGGTGTGCTGAAAGTCCACCGCTCTGACAATCGACTGGTGCTCCAGGAAGTTCAGGCCCCCAAGTGAGTCCCCCATCTTGACTTTGCGAGCACAATGGTGCTGGATAGTTTCCGTTGATGCAAAATACCCAGAGCGTTTCATGGAGAATACCACCATAAGGGGAGGATGCAATCGTTTGATGGTCTTGAACGGAGTATGAGGTTGCAACGGATGGACCAAACCAAGAATCGCCTTCATCATCACTCCATTCAACGGTCATGCCGAGTAAAGCATGCATATCGAATTTCATAATGCGGTCGGTCCATGGGTCGACATAAACATAAGGATCGTTTGAGTTCGCAACTGGAAGTACCGGCCCGTAGACGTTTTGGCAACTGAAATCGGATAAACTTGTCATTTCGATCATACTGGTGCATTGAACGATGGCAGTGGAACCCGCAGGTCCGTTACCATAACTGGAAAAGTAGATGTTGTCAGTTGAAGTAATACCCATCGTAGGTTCAAAAGTTGAAAATCCAGTGCCGTAGTAGGTACCTTGGCTAAAGTAAGGGATGTTGATACCACCGAGTGCTGAAGTGTTGTTCATTGCGTTGATGCCACCTGGATAATGATACCATGTAGTATTACCCAAATCTTGTTCAAAAGCAAAGAACCCATCATCTCCAGCTTCCTTCTCCATCGAATCATCTGTACCAAAGCAACCAGCCAGAGGCATAAGTGCAATCAAAGATGTGAGCAGAAAAGCCATTGGTTTCGAATTCACGATTCATCACCTCGTTGGAAAAGGTCAGCACCAAGTAATGGAAGCAGAACGCTCGCATCGCCTTCAACGCACATATTCGGAGCATCAGGGCGCATCTTACCCCATGAAATCGCTTCACGCAAACGAGCACCGGAGAGACTTCCGTCGTGTTCTGGTGCGGTTGTAATGTAGACCGCAGCGTCAAGACCTCCACGGTATTGATTCCACCAAATTACATGGTGTTTGGAAATACCACCGCCAATCATCAGCGCATTTGATACTTCAACATCCCATGTCATATCGCTCATAACCTGTTCATCAGCAAGCGTATCGATGTGAAAGTCCCGATGTTTTTGTCGCAACATGAACAGTTGAGCGCCAATCGAACCATCTGTGATGCCAGGAATGACAACAGGAATTTTGTGCTTGTACGCCCAATAAATAATCGAATCGGGTGTTCCAATTCGCTTACCCAATTCCCAAACTAAATGAATCGAGCCAAATCCAAGCCAAGCATCAGCTCCGGTTTTACCAGTTTCTTTAAGTCGGTCTTGATACATTTCTTCCAATACAGGGGTCAAGACATCTTCGATGATTTCACCGTACGATGAATTGGGTACGATGACGTTGCCGAGACGCATCAAGGAATGTTCTGCGAGTTCAATATCATCCAATTCAAAGGAACCGTGATAGTAGTGCTTGTGTGAACGGGCGATATCGTGATCAAGCATTCCACAGGTGGTAGAAACTACATTGAACAGTTGTTGTTTGAGTGCCTCGACAAAAAAACCACGAGTACCAGTTGCACACAGGCAAGCAGGGAATGAAAGCCAATTACAGACCTTGGTGTTATCACCATTTACAGCATCAACTTGCTTCTTCATATCCAAGAGAATATCTCTTGCAGTGGCCAATTTTGTTGCTGTAAAACCCCCCGCACTCGCCATTTGGTCAAGCAGTGAACGAGGAGAAGAAATTTCAGAAAATGCATAATCGACCACAGGGACATCGAAGTCTTCAGGTTGAATCGCCATGGTCCATCCATCTACCCTTCCTTCAAGAACCTGCCCACAGGTTTTTCCACACCCGTAGGGTGTGTATCATTTCACAGTCGTTGTTCCAATTCAAAGACACGATCTCGAAGTCGAGCCGCTTCTTCAAAGTCGAGATTTTTCGCTGCCCCTTTCATGGCAGAGCGTAATTCTGTGAGTAGTTCCTGAATTTGTGAAGGTTCGAGTCCAGAAAGCACATCATCTGGCTCGTCATATGTCAATTGAATATTTGATTTTCCAATTGAAGAATCCAATGATTTTCCAGTGGTTCCATCTTGGCCTGAACCTGCCGCCCATGCACCAGCTCCAATGTTTAGATTTTGAGCCCAATCACCTTCTTTACGCCCACCTTTTTTGGCGACAAGTCGACGGGTACCATCTTGAGAGGTCGATGTGCCGGAAATGAGGCCTTCAAGATCAGAATTCATCTTTGGTAGTGCTTTTACGATGGTTCTCGGAGTGATGTTATGTGCAATATTGTGGGCTTGTTGGCGTTCACGACGTTCAAGAGTTTGTTGGATTGCAGCACGCATGGCAGGAGACATACTGTCACCATACAGCAAGACACGGCCATTGATATTCCGAGATGCCCGACCGATGGTCTGCAATAAACTGCGTTCATTACGAAGGAATCCTTGACGATCAGCATCAAAAATAGCAACTAAACTTACTTCAGGCAAATCAAGACCTTCACGAAGCAAATTAATCCCGACAATGACATCGATATGACCAATACGTAAGGCATTGAGGATTTCAGTGCGCTCTATTGTATCGATTTCTGAATGCAGATGATGCGCTTTTACCCCCATCTTGTTGAGGTATGCAGCGACTTCTTCAGCAAATTTGATGGTCAAAACAGTGACTAAAGTTCGTTCTCCAACTTTGATTCGCAGATTTATTTCAGAAAGTAAGTCCGCAATTTGACCACTCGTAGGTCGCACTTCAATTTCTGGGTCGAGTAAGCCCGTCGGACGAATTTCCATTTTTGCAATGCCATCGATTTTCTGTACCATATGGTACAAACTCTCACTGTCAGGGTGTTTCTTGTCGAGGTCTGCTTGGCCTGCACCGCCTCCGGATTTTGCATGCAAAAGACCATCTGGGAGCGGTTGGTTGGTAATTTCGCAAAGATGGCGTAATTCACGTTCTCCTGGGGTCGCAGAAACATAGACCATTTGAGGAATTAGTTTTTGAAATTCAGGAATTTTCAGTGGCCGATTATCTGCTGCTGTTGGAAGTCTGAACCCGTGTTCAATCAAGCTTTCTTTTCTTGACCGGTCGCCATAATACATACCGCCAACTTGAGGTAAGGTGACGTGTGATTCATCCATAATGACAAGAAACTTGTCAGGACTGCCATGAAATTGCTTGGCACACGCTGCAAAGAAGTCGAGCAGGCAATAGGGCCGTTGACCTCGTTCTCGCCCATCGAAGTGAAGCGAATAATTCTCCATCGACTGGCAATGTCCGATTTCTCGAATCATTTCTAAATCATAGCGTGTTCTTTGCTCGATACGATGCCGCTCAAGTTCATGCCCGAGGCTCGAATAGTGAGCAATTCGGTCATCGAGTTCATCTTCGATTGAAACCAATGCCTCCTCATAGCGTTCAGGACTGGTCATGAAGAATTCTTTTGGATGAATCCAAGCCTCATCAAGCGTATCCAGAACTTCCCATGTGACCGGATCGCAGACCTGGACTTTGGTTACGCCATCAAAGTCGAATTGGATTCGGAGTGGGTCGTCACGGCTTGGCATCCATACATCGAGTACCTCACCACGTAAACGGCATTCTCCTCGAGATAGATCAACAGTTGTGCGTTTGTATTGAAGCACGATGAGTTCTTTGAGTAAGTCACTTGTCTCAATGTTTTGACCTACATGCACCCGAACGTGGTATTCAAGGAATGTTTCAGGGGGGTTCAATCCGTATATACACGAGACTGAAGATACGATGACGCAATCAGGACGCGTCACTAATGATGCAATAGTCGCGAAGCGTTCTTGTTCAATCCGTTCATTGATCGAAAGTTCTTTGTCGATGTAAAGGTCACGTTTTGCCAAATATGCTTCTGGCTGATAATAGTCATAATGCGAGACAAAATAATCGACAGCATTCTCTGGGAAATAACCCGCCATTTCCTGATGCAGTTGCCTGGCTAAGGTTTTGTTATGGCTGATGATGAGGGTTGGGATATTGAGGTGTTGAATCACTTGTGCCATGGCATATGTTTTCCCACTTCCAGTCACGCCAAGAAGCACTGCTCTCTCTTGGCCTTTTTCCAATTGAGAAATCAATTTTTCAATTGCTTTTGGTTGGTCGCCGGAAGGCTCGAATTCAGAATGAAGGCGAAGGCGTTTGACATCGGGGTGTAGATGCTCCAGCGCTGCGCCTTCGAGTGCTTTTGAAAGGTCAAAAGGGTCTCTTTCAGTCAAGTCACTTTGACCAACATCGATGTCAGCCAGTTTCTCGAAGGCCCCTTCATTATCCCACTGTTTCACCATACATTCACCTCCGTTGTTCTTTCACACTGGGCCAACGGGTCTTCAACTCTTCAGTCTCATGGGAGGTAGAGTCCACCGTTGACATGGAGTATTGCTCCCGTGATGTATTTTGAATCTTGGCCTACTAAGAAAGAAATCGTTCCGGCCATATCCTCAGGCGTTCCGACGCGTTTGAGGGGTACCTGTTGTTCCCGTTGATCACGCTTTTCTTTTGAGTCTCCGGCAAGAATTGCAGTATCGACAAAGCCTGGTGCCAATACATTGACTCGCTTCCCCTCAGGTCCAACTGCTTGTGCCAGTGAGCGAGCCCAAGTTGAAAGGGCTGCTTTTGAGGCGGAATAATCAGCACCATGCGGCGAACCTTTGGTACTGAGTTGTGAGCCGACAACGACCATTCGAGCATGAGGTGTAAGGTGGGGTTGAACTGCTTTCCAGACCGAAACCGCCCCTTCGAAATTGGTCAACATGGTTCTACGTAGAGTGTCTATTGTGAGTTCATCAGCCGGAACACGCTCATAAGAGCCATGGTTGAGTACCAGGACATCAATTCCTCGAGCCATCCATGGATGTATACCAAGCAACCCCACTTCTCCGCTGTCTGAACAATCAACTTTCACAGCCAGTGCATCATCGCCTGCAGCTCGAATATCTGCCACGACCATTTCTGCGGGTTTAGAAGAGGTATTGTAGGTCAAAAGAATATCATACCCATCTTCTGCAAGACGTTTCGATGCAGCAGCACCGATGCCTCGGCCCCCGCCGGTAATCAGTGCAACAGGACGGGACATACTTTTGCGTGGCGCCCCCCCATGATAACCTCTCCACTCATGGAATGATTCATCTGCCATGGAAGTGGCATCCTTTTGTAAAGCAGTTCTGAACCACCCAAATGCCGATAATCGTATGGGTACCCAAGCGACATGAATCCCAGCGTGAGTATTGGAAGGAGATCCTAAAATCCACCTTGTGCGCCTGTGAAATTACTGCCCCAACAAATTACGGATGAATTTTCAAGAATTACACAAACATGATTGGAACCAGCTGAGATTTCCGATGCATTCAGATCGTGCGAAATCAGTAATTCATGAACGATATGAGGTACTGTTAGAAAGTCAGAGTTTAACATTGAATTATTAGTAGATTCTACAAAATCATCATCACTTTCCCACGCGTTGCTACCCCAGCAACTGACATATCCATTATCAAGTATTACGCACACCTGAGATCTATCTGCAGCTATTGCAATGGCAGTTCGACCCTCTCCTAGGCTCGATGTTTGAGTCGGATTATTGCGTTGTTCTTGCGTACCATCGCCAATTGCTCCCAAACCGTTGTCTCCCCAACAACTTACATTTCCATCATCAAGAATTACACATGTGGAAGACCATCCTGTTGCTATTGAGATTGCAATTCGGCTCTCTGAAAAATTCGTTATTTGGGTCGGAGTGCTTCGTGAGTCGGTGTGGCCCAATCCGAGTTGTCCTGCCCGATTCAACCCCCAACAACTTACATTTCCATCATCAAGAATTGCGCAGGTGTGGGAACTTCCAGAAGATATTGCAATTGCAGTTCTCTCCTCACCCAGGTTTACTGTTTGAGTCGGCCTATACCGGTTTACCATCGATCCATCGCCGAGTTGTCCATTGTCTTCATTCTCTCCCCAACAACTTACAGATCCATCATCAAGAATTGCACATGTGTGAAAATTTCCTGCAGATATTGCAACTGCAGTTCTTCCACTTCCTAAACTAGATGTTTGTGTAGGAGTATTTTGATTAGTAGTAGTTCCATCTCCAAGTTGTCCGTATTGATTGGACCCCCAACAACTTACAGATCCATCATCAAGAATTGCACAGGTGTGCGCACTACCAGAAGAAATCATAACTGCAGTTCTACCTTCGCCAAGACTCGCTGTTTGAGTCGGATTTGGCTGTTCAGTCCATTCACCGGATGTCATCCCTCGTCCAAGTTGGCCATAATTATTCCACCCCCAACAACTCACATTCCCATCGGTTCGAATTGCACACGTGAATGCGGATCCGGCTGATATTTGGGAATAAAAGATACATGAACCTGGATCTTCATCTGTCACAGTAGAATTATAATTGGCAGCAAATAGATTACCGCATCCCGAAACTTCCATCGAATCTGTTATTCCATCATCATCAAGATCATAGTCACAAGAGTCATCATCATCTGTTGCATTAGTGTTATGATTATTGGCCACATCATCTGTGCAACCCAATACCTCGTCAGCGTCCAGAACACCATCATTATCCAAATCATAATCGCAAGGGATTTCATCTGTTGCTGCAGAATCATAGTTGTTGGAGGCAGGATCTAAACAACCTGCAATTTCATTTTCGTCTAAAACACCATCATTATCGGAATCAAAGTTACAAGAACCATCATCTTCGGTGGCTTCTAAGACGTAATTATTTGCAGTCGATGTTGTACAACCCAAAATTTCCTTTGGCTCATCTTCTGAATCCTCTTCACCAATACACCCTGTCAGTGAGACTGTTATCAGTAAAAAAGTAAAAAGTATCGCTTTTATGCATCTCATGTCACTACCAGAGAGATTAAGTTAAAGATAATTCCTATTGGAATTAAATTATCAATCGCATAATTATCATCTGAACAAAGTATTCGCATTATGGCACTTGATGTAACTTGGTTATTAGTATTCAAAATAAACATTGTGAATCTATACCCAACTTGATTTAACCCTGTGTACACCCACTCATGAGAATTATACTTGAGGGTAGCCAGTGTACTGAGGGACTGAACACCCATTATACTCCCCCATAATGTCTTGAGGGGTTTGACAAAGCCCTTGCGATTTCGTAGAAATGATATGTCGCTTATCTGTATCAAACCTTGCGATACGGTGTAAATTTTTATTTGACATGAGAGGGCTTTCTGTTCACAATTGAGTGATAAGAATATTGGTTAACGGTTATATGCAACCAGTCAAACCCCCGGGCATGCGTTTTACTGTTCTTGCGATACTTCTTCTTGCTTCGATGCACCCAATGCTGGCTCAACCATCGTTAGATGATGGGGAAAACCCCTACTTTACGGCAGCTGGAAATGTTGATGTCATCCAAGAAATCGAACCAAACAACCTCAACACCACTGGCCAGGAAGTCTATCCAGGCGACGTAGTACGCGGTTCAGTCGACATGTGGAGTGATGAATTGGATTACTTTGGTGTTTGGCTGGAACCGGGTCAAACCCTCC
>Ga0308019_10000185_pt1 | contig 38465 bp, 30 predicted proteins | sample Neamet284_FD_203135 | JGI IMG/M metagenome (GOLD analysis project Ga0308019, IMG submission 203135) | Marine microbial communities from water near the shore, Antarctic Ocean - #284 | ecosystem: Environmental > Aquatic > Marine > Unclassified | place: Southern Ocean | collected 2014-10-01
TTTTGAGCAGAATCAGATACAACTACTGCTGGTGCTGGAGGTATATAGTCCGTATATGCAATAATATTATCTATATCAACAGTGCTAAGCTGAGGAAAAGCAGTCATAGCACTTTTATTATACTCTTTCCAGATTGCTACAGCCTGATCATCTCCGGATTTTATCATAGCTGAACTATTTTTAATCCAAGTATAAAGCCATTCTTTTTCATATTTCGCAGAGACACCCCTTAAAGCAGGACCAACCGCTTTTTTGTTGACTTTGTGACAGGCAGCACAATTGGCATTAAAAAGCTTCTTTCCTATAATAGGATCAGGTTCTTGTGAAGACAAGGACTGAGAAAAAATTACAAAAATAAGTATAGAGGCTTTCACTGATAAAGCCAGGGCATTTAGGCTTAACTTTGACATAATAAATATATGATATGCTTTTTGCAAAATATAGTTCAAAATCTTGTGCAAAAGTAAGGCAGTTAGACCTTTTGCTAAAAGGTTTTTAGAGGTTTATAATAGTAAATATATAATTTATATTGATTCTAAATTATATGGATGACTTATATATTTTTCTTGGAGTGAAAATCATTTTTCGTTAATTTGCTTAATGCTATAAAAAAAATGAAATCTTTATTATTAACAATTTTATTATCAATGACTTATCTCCTTTCTTGGTCTCAAGAAAGTTTTTATAAAATTGAACAAGATAGCTTAGTTTCAAAATTAATGTTATTAAAAACAAAAGTTAATAAAGATATTTATGCTACCCAGTTTTACAACATTCAATTATTTAATGGAGAATATGATAAATCATTAGAAATTAAAAAAAAAATGGTTTTTAAATTTCCCGAAGAAACAATAAATCTTTCATTTGAAACCCCAAATTATAAAGTTCAAATGGGGCCTTTCAGAGACCACCAAAAAGCAATAAAACTTTTAAAGCTTGTTAAAAAGATCTATCCTGCAGCTTTTCTAATCGAACCAAAAAATTATTTATAGCTTCTTTTTAATTGCTATTTCTTGATAGAATTCGATTATATCCTCCGTGTTAATGTCATTATATCCTTTTATTTGAATCCCACAGTCATATCCTTTAGCAACTTCTTTGACATCTTCTTTAAATCTTTTCAGGGAAGTTAGCTCACCTACATGAACAACAACTCCCTCTCTTATGACTCGAACTCCAGATTTTCTGTATATTTTTCCAGTAGTAACCATGCAACCAGCAATTGTTCCAATTTTTGATATTTTAAAGGTTTCTCTGACTTCAGCATTTCCTGAAATTTCTTCTCTCATTTCAGGAGATAACATACCTTCCATCGCATCCTTAACATCATTTATTACATCATAAATAATAGAATATGAACGAATATCAATTTCTTCTTTATCTGCAATCATTCTAGCGTTACCCATTGGTCTAACATTAAAACCTATAACAATAGCGTCAGAGGCAGAAGCAAGCAAGACATCTGATTCTGTTATAGCTCCAACTCCTTTATGAATAATATTAACCTGAATTTCTTCAGTAGATAGTTTTTGTAAAGAATCTGTTAAAGCTTCGACTGAACCATCAACATCACCTTTAAGAATCATATTTAACTCTTTGAAATCCCCTAGAGCAATACGTCTTCCAATTTCATCAAGAGTTATGTGTCTCTGAGTTCGAACATTTTGCTCTCTTAACAATTGAGTTCTTTTAGCTGCAATTTGTTTTGCCTCTCGTTCATCTTCTAAAACAGTAAAACTATCTCCTGCTTGAGGTGCTCCATCGAGACCTAATATCGAAACAGGGGTCGATGGCAATGCAATAGTTAAGTCACTACCTCTTTCATTAAACATAGCTTTCACTTTCCCACTTTGTTTACCAGCCAAAATATAATCTCCAATATTTAAAGTACCATTTTGAATAAGTACTGTAGATACATAACCTCTTCCTTTATCCAAAAAAGCTTCAACAACAGCTCCTTTAGCTCGACGATTTTTGTTTGCCTTAAGTTCAAGCAATTCAGCTTCAAGAAGAACCTTTTCTAGTAATTCTGGGACTCCTGTTCCTTTTAGAGCAGAAACATCCTGTGATTGAACTTTTCCACCCCAATCTTCAACCATCAAATTCATTCCAGCTAACGCTTCTTTTATTTTTTCTGGATTTGAGTTTTCTTTATCGACTTTATTAATTGCAAAAATTATTGGAACAGATGCTGCCTGAGCGTGACTTATAGCTTCTTTAGTCTGAGGCATAATATCATCATCTGCTGCAATTACTATTACCGCAATATCAGTTACCTGAGCTCCCCTGGCTCGCATAGCAGTAAAGGCTTCATGGCCTGGAGTATCTAAAAAGGTTATTTTTTGACCCTCTTTAAGATCAACCGAATAAGCACCAATATGTTGTGTTATTCCTCCAGATTCTCCTGCAATAACGTTTTCTTCACGTATATAGTCTAATAAAGATGTTTTTCCATGATCAACGTGCCCCATTACGGTTACAATAGGTGCCCTTGGAGAAAGGTTTTCCTCTAACTCTTCTTCTTCTTCTTCAATGTTTTCCTCTAGATCTGTTTTAACAAACTCTACCTTATATCCAAATTCATCCGCAACTATACTTAGAGTTTCAGCATCTAACCTTTGATTCATCGTAACCATTATCCCTAAAGACATACATGCAGAAATAATATCGGTTGAGCTAAGCTCCATCAATGTAGCAACATCTCCAACTGTTATAAACTCCGTAACCTTAATTGTTTTACTTTCAGCCTCAAGTTGCGCTATTTCATCTTCTGATTTTTCACGATGCTGAGAACGTTTATCTCTTCTATATTTTGCTCCTTTAGATTTATTTGATTTTCCTTGAAGTTTTGCTAAAGTTTCTCTTATCTGTTTTTGAACCTCTTCTTCTGTTGGTTCTACCTTTGAAACTTGTGGCTGACGATTATTTTTTTGAAATCTTTTTCCAGAGCTTGATGTTTGATTTTTGTTTGGTTTAGATGGAGCTTCTTTACTTATTCTTTTTCTCTTCTTTTTTCTGGCGTCCTCAACATTTTTTTCTTTTTGATTTACCTTGTCTAAATTAATTGTTTGACCTGTTTTTTTTGGACCACTTAATTTTTGATATTGAGTTTCTATCTTTTTACTAGGGACTCCTTCCTCATTTGTTTTATCCTTATCATTTTTTTTATCAATATCAGAAAGAGGTTTTTCTTGTTTTAAAACCTTTTCTTTAACTTTAGATTCTTTGTTTATTCCTAATTTGGAAGTGTCCTTAGTTACAGGTTCTTGAATAGACGACTTATAAGGTTTATTTTTTGATGATAATGAAGTAGGATTAAAAGACTCTTTGACTTTTTGAACTTTCAAGTCGATTTTACCAACAGTTTTAGGCTTTTCTAGCTCAATTTTTTTAGCCTTAATTATCTCTTTATTTTTAATTTCAAGCTCTAGTCTTTCTTTTTCTTTTTGTTCTTGAGCTAATCTTTGCTGTTCTTTTTCTTTTCTTTTTTCTTCTGTGATTTCCGCTGACTCATCTTTTTTAGATTTATCAGTTTCAAATTCATCCAATAAACTTTGATAAGTCTCATTAGAGATTTTAGTTGTTGGACGTGCTTCAATTTGAATATCTTTTGAAGATAAATGCTCAACAGCTCTATCTAAGGATATATTTAGTTCTCTTAGAACTTTATTTAATCGAATACTTGCTTTTTCAGCCATAGACTTATTTACTTTTCAAAGTTAAAAAAAATAATAGCGTTTACCTGCTAATATTATTCTTCAAATTCTTCTTTTAAAATTTTAATCACTTCATTAACAGTTTCCTCCTCTAGATCAGTTCTCTTTAATAAATCTTCTTGAGATAATTCAAGAATACTTTTAGCAGTATCCAGACCTGCTTTTTTAAACTCCTCAATCACCCAACTATCTATTTCATCACTAAATTCTTTTAGCTCAACATCTTCCTCCATGCCTTCTCTATAAACATCTATCTCATATCCAGTTAGTTTTCCTGCTAATCGTATATTTAATCCTCCTTTACCAATAGCTTTTGAAACTTCTTCAGGATTTAAAAACACCTGAACTCTTTTAGTTTCTTCATTGATTTTTAAGGAGTTTACCTTAGCTGGGCTTAAAGATCGAGTAATAAAAAGTTGCAGATTGTTAGTATAATTAATAACATCTATATTTTCATTACCAAGCTCTCTGACAATTCCATGGATTCTTGATCCTTTCATTCCAACACATGCACCTACAGGATCTATTCTGTCGTCATATGAATCAACAGCTACTTTAGCTTTTTCTCCTGGAATACGAACAGCTTTTTTAATTGTTATCAATCCATCAAAAACTTCAGGTATTTCTTGTTCAAATAGTTTTTCTAAAAACATAGGAGATGTTCGAGAAAGAATTATTCTTGGTTTGTTACCTCGAAGCTCGACTGAATCAATTACTCCTTTAATGTTATCACCTTTTCTAAAAAAGTCATTTGGAATTTGACGATCCTTCGGAAGGATGATTTCATTTCCATCATCATCTAAAAGAATTACTTCTCGACTTCTAACATGATGAACTTCAGCAGAGTAAAGATCTCCAACTCTATCTTTAAATTGATTAAAGACGTTTGTGCTATCATGTTCAAATATTTTAGAAATTAAGTTTTGACGTAAAGTTTGAATTGTTCTTCTTCCTAAATCAATCAGTTTAACTTCTTCAGAGACATCCTCCCCAACCTCAAAATCAATCTCAATTTTTTGCGCTTCAGTAAGTTCGATTTCTTGATTTGAATCTTCAACCCCTCCATCCTTAACAACTACCCTGTTTCTCCATATTTCTAAATCTCCTTTGTCAGGGTTAATAATTATATCAAAGTTTTCATCTGACCCGTACTTTCTTCTCAATGTATTACGAAACACTTCTTCAAGTATCACCATAAGGGTTACTCTATCAATTAATTTTTCATCTTTAAAATCTGAAAAAGAGTCAATTAACGCTAAATTTTCCATGCTGTTTACTTTAAAATTTTAAAATCACTTTTGTTTGAGTTATTTCTGAAAAACTCAAAATTTTATTTTTTACTACTGTTTCTTTTCCTTTACCAATTTTTTTTGGCTGACGCTCTTTCCATTCTATCAATATTTCACTGTCATTAACTGACTTTAAAACACCTTCGTGTTTTTTTTTTGTTACATCATTTATTGATAGTTTTCTGCCAATATTTTTTAAATACTGCCTTATATTTATTAAAGGCTCGTTTGCTCCAACTGAACTTACTTCGAGTCCAAAATCAGTAACATCTCTATCTAAATTATGTTCTATGGCTCTGCTAACTTTAACACAATCACTTAGTGAAACTGAATCGTCACCGTCTAAAATGATTTTAATTTTATTATCTTCGGTAAAGTTTAATTCAATTAGAAAAAGTCTTGGATTTTCCTCCAAGGCATTGTTTAATAAATTTTCAACTTGAGCCTTAAATTTCATTTAAAAAAAAAGGGGACCGTAAGGTCGCCTTTCAGATATTTCCGTTTTGCAATGCAAATATACCTTTTTTTAATAAAAAAGCAATCCGGTTAAATAGTATTCTTTTTATACCTTTACTTTTCTTAAAACAAGAATACTTTAATGGGCTCAAAGTTGCTTAATTCGGGAATAATTTTTTCAAAACATAAGCTCAAAAATCAGTCTCCATTCGAAAAACTGTTCGAAATATTTAAAGAATTAATTACTCATACATCTGGAGATTTTGATGAAGCGATTGAATGGTTGCGTGATTTAGATAAGGAATATAAATTGACTGATGAAAATTATACTGTGGATGATTTCATTGATGATCTTTTGAAAAAAGGATTTGTGAAAGAAGAAATAAATTCAAAAACAGGAAATGGTGGGAAAAGTTTAACTGCTAAAACAGAAAAACTATTAAGAGAATATGCCTTAAAACAAATTTTTGGTAAACTAAAAAAGTCTAGTCAAGGAAATCATAAAACAAAAAAAAGTGGTCAAGGAGAAGAAACAACCGGAGAGTTAAAAGCATATCAATTTGGTGATTCAATTGAAAAGATATCTATTACTGAAAGTCTTAAAAATGCTCAACTACATTCTGGAATTGGAGATATTGAATTGCATCAGAATGATCTTGTTGTTGAAGACACTCAACATAAAACCCAAATGAGTACTGTTTTAATGATAGATATAAGTCACAGCATGATACTATACGGAGAGGACAGAATTACTCCTGCTAAAAAAGTAGCTATGGCTCTTTCTGAACTAATAACAACCAGGTACCCTAAAGATACTTTAGATATAATTGTTTTTGGAAATGACTCTTGGAGTATTCATTTAAAAGATTTACCCTATCTAAAAGTAGGTCCCTATCATACAAACACAGTAGCTGGACTTGAGTTAGCAATGGATTTGCTTAGAAGAAAAAGAAATACAAACAAACAAATATTTATGATTACCGATGGAAAGCCAAGCTGCATCAAATTATCTAATGGTGATTATTATAAAAATAGTGCTGGATTGGATGAAAAAATTGTTGAATTGTGTTACAACATGGCTAGACAAGCAAGAAAACTTCATATTCCAATTACAACTTTTATGATTGCAAGTGATCCTTACTTACAAAGTTTTGTGAAAAAATTTACTGAAATTAACTTAGGGAAAGCATTTTATACTGGTCTAAATAATTTGGGAGAAATGATATTTGAAGATTATGAAAAAAATAGAAAAAAGAAATTACGATAAATGTATATGAAAAAAATTATCACTTTACAAGGTTTGAAAAATTCAGGTTATAAGCCCAAAACTATTAGAGAAGAGTTAGCTGATAATTTGAAAATAAATTTAAAGGCTAATAAAAACAGTTTTAATGGGCTAATAGGTTATGACAATACAGTCATTCCTGATGTTGAAAGGGCTATACTTTCTAACCATAACATAAACTTATTAGGCCTTAGGGGGCAAGCAAAAACAAGATTAGCAAGAAAAATGACTGATTTATTAGATGAATGGGTACCAGTTGTTAAAGGTTCGGAGTTGAATGATGATCCTTTAGACCCTATATCAAATTTTGCAAAAGAAATTATAAAAAAAATGGGGGATGATACTCCAATAGAATGGATGCACAGAAGCGAACGTTTTTTTGAAAAACTTGCTACTCCTGATGTAACTGTTGCTGATCTAATAGGAGATGTGGATCCTATAAAAGCTGCAACTCTAAAACTCTCGTATGCAGATGAAAAAGTTATACATTTTGGAATGATTCCAAGAGCACATCGATGTATTTTTGTTTTAAATGAGCTACCTGACCTTCAAGCTCGGATTCAAGTTGCATTGTTTTCAATTCTTCAAGAAAAAGAAATTCAAATTAGAGGTTTTAAATTAAGGCTACCAATAGAAACTCAATTTGTTTTTACTGCTAATCCTGAGGATTATACTAATAGAGGAAGCATTGTTACACCTCTTAAAGACAGGATTGGTTCACAAATTTTGACTCACTATCCTCACAATCGTTCGATAGCAAAAAAAATTACTAAGCAAGAATCAAAAAAAGCAATTTTAAAATCTGATAATATTCATGTTCCAGAACTAGCTTTTGATATTATAGAACAAATCGGATTTGAAGCAAGAAAAAGTGATTATATAGATTCTAAAAGTGGAGTTAGTGCAAGAATGAGTATCACATCATTTGAGAATTTAATTAGTTGTGCAGAAAGAAGAGCGTTAATTAACAATAATGAAAAAACCTGTTTAAGACTAACTGATTTTTCGGGTATAATTTCATCTATAAATGGAAAAGTAGAATTAGTATATGAAGGAGAGCAAGAAGGTGCAGAGCAAATTTCTTATTACCTTATCTCCCAGGCAATAAAAACTATTTTCCCTGAACTATTTCCAAAAATTGAAAAATTAGAAAGACAAGATTCAAAAGGCCCTTACGACGAGTTATTGGCTTGGTTTTTTAAAGACAATCAGCTTTATATAGACGACTGTTTTAACGATGAGGAGTATAAAAGTATATTGAATAGCGTAAAATCACTAAGTGACATTATAAAAAAATATCAGCCTGAGGTTAACGAAGAGGATAAGTATTTTATGATGGAATTTTTACTTTGGGGACTTGAAGCTAATAAGAAATTAAATAAATATAGAAGTCTTGAAGGGTTTGAATTTAAAGACAGTTTAGGTAGCTACATAAGTGGTTTATGACTTTAAAGTCTTTCTTTAATTTCGATTACAAGACCTATTAACAAGCATACTATTACTGTTCCTATTACAATTCCACCTACACCCATTGTTGTTAATTAAAGTTTCTTTTGTTGGCCTACTAGGGCTCGAACCTAGACTCTTCTGGACCAAAACCAGACGTGTTACCAGTTACACTATAGGCCATTTTGGTTTGCAAATTTAACCGAAACATTCCATCTTCCAAATAAATCTTCTGATTTATGATTTTTTTTTATATTTTTCTCCTTTACGAAGACTTAACTGTTTTAAAATTATAGAATTTATTATTAATACGTATTTTCGTGATCCAATAGTCAATTAATGAAAAATAAATCTTTTACTTTTTGGAACAAGATTTTTGGGTTACTCGTCTTTTTAATCGCACTTACAACATACATTCTAACAGTAGAGCCTACAGCAAGCTCATGGGATGCAGGTGAATACATTTCAACCGCTGCAAAATTACAGGTTGGTCACCCCCCTGGGGCTCCACTTTTTCAAATGATAGGAGCATTCTTTTCTTTATTTGCTCCAAATCCTGAAAAAGTTGCTCTTATGGTAAACTTAATGTCAGTATTCTCTAGCGCTTTTACTGTTTTATTTTTGTTTTTAACCATTACACTGTTATTTGATAAAATCTTTAAGTTTGAGACCTATAAAACTTTGATTGATAAGTTTACTTTTTTTGGTAGTGCTGCTATTGGAGCTCTTGCACTTTGTTTTTCTGATAGTTTTTGGTTTAATGCTGTTGAGGCAGAAGTCTATGCGATGGCAACACTAATTTTATCTATTTTATTTTATTTAGCGTTAAAGTGGGAAAAAGAAATGAATACTCCAAGAGGAGACAGGTGGCTCCTTCTAATTGCTTTCATAATAGGGCTATCTTTTGGTGTTCATTTTATGGGACTTTTAACTATCCCTGCAATCGGCATGCTTTACTATTTTAAGAATTATAAAAATGTTACCATAAAGGGCTTCATAGTTGCAAATATTATATCAATTACTATTCTCCTATTCATTTTTAAACTTCTTCTTCCTTCAACTTTATCATTTTTTGGTAACACTGAAGTATATGTAGTAAATGAAATTGGTCTTCCTTTTAACAGTGGGAGTATTATAGCAGCATTTATAATTATAAGTTTCTTCTATTTTTCCCTAAAGTATACTCAAACAAAAAATTGGGTTAATACCAACACGGGTCTACTATGTGTTCTTTTTATTTTATTAGGTTTTTCTTCATGGATAATGATTCCAATTCGAGCAAATGCTAATACGGTCATAAATGAAAACTCTCCATCAGATGCAAGATTACTTTTAGCTTACTACAACCTTGAGCAATATCCAGAAACTAAATTATTTTATGGACCTTTTTTCTCTGACATGTATGTTGGTCAAGATGATGATAAGCCATACAAAGATGATAAGCCAAAATATGAGCGTGACGAAAAAACTAATACGTATATAGTTGTAAACAATTGGGAAAATGCAAGAATAAATTCAAATTCAAAACAAAGTGGAGTATTGCCTAGGCTCTGGAGCACTGAGCATGCTGGCAATTATATGAACTTTACTAAGCCCCTTAATTTTAAAATCAATAGAAAATATAGCTCAAACGAGGAGCTCGTTAAAAAAGTAAATGACTTTAAATATGATGCAGAAGACGGAAAGTTTTCTGGTCAAGATTATCATGAATTTTTTAAGAAATATGGTCGCTATTTAATAATTGAAAAACCCTCTTTTTACAGCAACCTAAGATTTCTTATTGAATATCAAATAGGTTATATGTATTTACGTTACTTTATGTGGAATTTTACTGGACGGCAAAATGATGTTGCTGGAACGTATACTCCTCTTGATGGTAATTGGATTAGTGGAATTCCTTTTATTGATTCTCTAAGGCTTGGAAATCAAAATCAATTGAATGCTGATGCGCTTAATAATAAGGCAAGAAATACATATTATTTTTTACCTTTTATATTAGGATTCATTGGCTTATTCTATTTGTACAGAAATGATCCAAAGAAGTTTTGGGTTCTTTTATTATTTTTTCTTTTTACTGGACTAGCTTTAAAAATATATTTAAATGAAAGACCCTTTGAGCCAAGAGAAAGAGACTATGCTTTAGTCGGATCATTTTATGTATTTTCAATTTGGATTGGTTTTGGAGCTTTATCCCTGGTAAATAGTTTAAAAAACTATAAAAAATATAAGTTTTTAAAACCTTTAACCACAGTTATATGCATTATTTGTGTTCCATTTTTAATGGCATTTCAGAATTGGGATGACCATGATAGATCAAACAGATATACAGCTCAATCAATAGCAAAATCATATCTATCATCTATTCAAGAAGATGTTGGAGCAATAATATATACAATTGGAGATAATGATACTTTTGCCCTATGGTATGCTCAAGAAATTGAGGGTTATAGAACCGATGTAAGAACAATTAATACAAGTCTTTTAGCCACAGATTGGTATATAGACCAAACTAAGAGAAAAACATATAAAAGTAATCCTATAAAATCTCAACTTAAACACAAACTATACGCATATGGAGTAAGAGATTACATAAAATATGAGTCTCTAACTGATTCATTAAGGTGGGATATTAAAGATTTCATTAATTGGGTCGCCAGCGATGATGACAGAACAAAATTCAAAAGTTTAATTACCCAATCTGGAGGGGATCCAAATGATTATCCAAAAAACACTCAAGAGATGGTTTTTTATCCGACAAATAAAATACGTGTCTCAGTAAATAAAGAAAATGTATTAAAAAGTGGAATTGTATCGATAAAAGATTCAGATAAGATTGTTTCATTTATTGACATTGACCTTCCAAAGACGGGTATAACTAAGAATCAATTATTAATGCTTGATATTTTAGCTAATAATGACTGGGCACGACCCATATATTTTACAGGAGGAAGCTATGAATCCTCTGAATACATTTGGATGAAAGAATTCCTTCAATTAGATGGATTAGTGTATAAATTAGTTCCTATAAAAACTCCTTTAAGCCCTAATAATCCATATTTAATGGGCAGAATTGATAGTGAATTAATGTACAATATCGTAAAACAATGGAGCTGGGGAAATTCAAATGATCCTGGAATATACCATGATCCTGAAACCAGAAAAAATAGTATTAGTTTTAGAACTAATATGGCTCGGCTAGCTGAACAATTAATCTATGAAGGGAAGCCAAAAAAAGCCAAAGAGGTAATAGATCTTGCTCTAGAAAAAATGCCATTAGATAAATTTGGATATTACAGTCTTCTTGTTCCTTTTATTGATAATTATTATAAAATTTCAGAAATTGAATCAGCTCAAAAATTAGCTAAGTCAATTTCTGAAAAATATTCTGATAAATTAGATTATTTCTCTTCTTTAAAACTAGATTTCCAATATGGAGTCGGAGAGGAAATCATTACGGAAATTGAAAGATATCGAACCTTATTAGAAGCAATATTAGTAAATGAAGATCTAGAAATTTTACAATCAGAAATTGATAAATTTATACTTTCTACTCAACCATTTATTTTTCTGTACGGTGAATACGATTATTATACTGCTTTGTATGATTTAGTTGATGGATATTATATTTCAAAAGCAGACATAAAGGCTCAAAAAATAGCGTTAAAATTATTGAGTGTATATAAAAAAAGACTGAATGTTTTTATAAACCTTTCTAATGAAAATAAAATTAGATATGCAGATCAAATTAAAACTGAGATTTTAGATTTTCGTTATTTTATTGAAATGATTATTTTAAATGATAAAAGTGAATTCTCAAAAAATGTAGAAGCAGAATACAATTCAATTGTTGATGAATTTAAAAAATAAATTTAAACGTAATCTTTAATCAAACCTATTAAGGTATTTGCATCTTGTTCACCTGACTGTCTCCAGAGCATTTCCCCTTCTTTATAAATCATTAAAGTAGGTAAAACTTTAACTCTAAGAGCCTGAGCAAGCTTTTCATTTTTATCTGAATTTATCTTGATCACCTTAGCGCTATCTCCCATTGCGGCTGCAACATCTTTTAAAATTGGGTGCATTGAAGTAGACAATGTGTCGACCTCATTGTAAAATACCAATAGCAAAGGATGGGTGTCATCTATTAATTGGCCAAATTTAGACATCTTATTAAATGTTTAAGAACTATGAAGCAAAAATAGTTTTTTTTACTTAAACATTATTTTTTCTCTTTCTAAGAGTAATGACGGTTATTTCAGGCCACATTCCAACTCTTCCAGGGTAAGCTAAGTATCCAAAGCCTCTATTAACATACAAATACTGTCTTGCTTTTTGATAGAGTCCTGCAAATTCAGGGTAGCGCCACTTAATTGGACTCCATTTTATCCATCCTGGAATGTCTATTCCAAATTGCATACCGTGAGTGTGTCCACTAAGAGTTAATGGAAATGAAAAACTATGTGGTATGACCCGCTTATTCCAATGGGAAGGATCGTGACTTAATAGAATTTTGAAGTCCTTATCAGAAACACCTTCAAGAGCTGTATTTAAATCTCCAGATTTTTTAAACGCACCTGCCCCCCAATTCTCAACACCAATTACTGCTAACTTTTCTCCATTTTTTATAATGAAATCATTTTCATTTAGTAATAATTTGAAGCCCATTTCATCTTGAATTTTTTTAAGGTTATCAAGATTATTAATTTTATCTTGATCATTATCCCAGTCCATATAATCTCCATAATCATGATTACCTAAAATAGAATACACACCATGTTCTGCATTAAGAGAAGAAAATAAGTCTTTCCAGGTAAATAGCTCCTTAGATAGATTGTTTACAAGGTCTCCAGTAAACATTATAACATCTGAGCCTTGTTTGTTAATAAGTTCAATCCCATATTTTACTTTTTCAGGATTATCAAAACTGCCACAATGAATATCAGAAATATGAGTAAGCTTAAACCCATCAAACGAATCAGGAAGGTCATCAAATTCTAATTCATAACTCAAAACCTTATAATTATATTTCCCTCTATACATTCCATACAATAATGCACTAAATGGTATAGAAGCCAATACAAGTGTTATTTGAGATAGAAACTTCCTTCTTTGAGGAAAAAAGTCTTGACCAATTATGCCTCGATTAAAAAATGAATAAAGTGCCTGAGGAAACCTAATAATATCCTCAAAAATTAAACCAATAAGAATAATAGATTGAAAAACTAATAGGGAAATAAAAAATCCAAGAGAATAACTAATAAACGGAGTCCAACTAAATTCAGACCTGTCATAGTGTGATATTTGAAAAATGAAATTTCCAATAATTAAAAAAGATAAACTCAAATATAAAATCCATAAATACTTGTTTTGTGAAATTGTTTTAATGCATTGAAAAGAATACCATTGGGATAATCCTATAATAATAATAATAACAGTCCATCTATATAACATATACTAGGTTGAGTTTAATTAATAAACTTAGATTAACTGATTTGCTGAGATAGTTTATGTGCTTTACCGTCAGACAAACTTGCAATAAAACACGTAGAATTAAGTAAGGTCTCATATAGATTTTGTCCTACAATTGGTACTCCGTCTGGTACCAATCTTAAAATTAACTTATCATAACTACTCATTTGATCGTTATAAGTGTTTACGGCAGCCGTTACAAAAGCCTTTAAAAGTGAAGAAATAACCTTATACCCAACCACCTCTTTATTAGTTACTTCTTGAGACTTATATATCTTTTCAACACTTAAACCAATAATATCCTCTATCTGAGCCTTATATTTACTTTTATCCATAAGAGCATATAAAAAAGATCCATTTAAAATTTCAGATTCATTTTCGTTAAATATTCTAACAGCATCCATGATAAGTGTGTTTATTGATAGGGCTCTTAAATAACTTAATCGTTGAGATCTATTTGTTAGGCTATTATATTTTTTGGTATCGATAGTTTCTCTAACAAGATTAATTAAATACTCTAAAGCATAATCCTCAGAGATTAAACCTAAATTTATTCCATCTTCAAAATCAATAATAGTATAACAAATATCATCTGCAGCTTCAACTAAAAAAGCCAATGGATGTCTGTAGTAACATTCGTTATTTTCAAGTCCTAATTCTTCTACTATTGATTTAAAAAAGGATTCCTCTGACTTAAAATAACCGAATTTCTTATGAGCTACATTACCAGAATTAATCTTAGGAAAACTTCCTATAGGGTATTTTGTATAAGCTCCAAGAGTAGCGAAACTAAGTCTTAATCCTCCTGGAATTCCTTCCATTGATTTTGAAGCAATTCTAAAACCATTGGCATTACCTTCAAAATAAATAAGATCATTTCTTTCTTGTTGTGAAAGTTTATCGATATAAACTTTACCATAGCCATGTTCAAAAAAATAACCAATAGCTTTTTCTCCACTATGACCAAAAGGTGGATTTCCTATATCGTGTGTCAAAGATGCAGCAGCTACAATTGCGCCAATATCATTTGGCTGGTAGCCAAATGTTTTATTTAATTGAGGATATTTATTTAAAATATACTTTCCTGCTAACCTACCAATACTTCTACCTACAACTGAAACCTCAAGACTATGGGTTAATCTTGTATGAACAAAATCTGTTTTAGAAAATGGTATTACTTGAGTTTTATCTTGGAGACTTCTGAAGGATGAAGAAAAAACTATTCTATCATAATCTACCTCAAATCCAAGGCGAGTTTCATCTTGTTCAATCCTTAGTCTTTTATAATTATCTCCAAAACGTTTAAGCGATAATAGCTGTTCCCAATTCATGTTTCCAAAGCTAACAATATTAGAAAAATCTTCTGTGAATTTTTCATTTAATTTTTATAATACACATATAAAATGTGAAGACTACTAATTATTATTTAATTAAAAGTTAACATTAAAGAAACATTAGACAAATAATTAATTACCAGCTTTGTATAAAACATGCTACATATGTTTAAATCGTTAAAAAACATACTTTTTTACATTGTGATCTTTATTCCTATGATTATTAAAGCACAAGAGGTCACTGCTCCAAGATTTGGTAAAGGACTATTAAACATATCAGGAAAAGATAGTACATGGAGTATGAATTTATCGGCTAGAGTTCAATATTTGACCTCGACAACATGGAATGAAGAAGAAAACTCGTATAGTGGTCCTAAATCAAATTCATTGATAAGAAGGTCACGTATTAAAATTAAAGGGTTTGCATATCATCCAACCCTTACATATAAAGTTGAATTAGCGTTATCAAATAGAGATATTTCTGGAGGATCAAACTTTACTTCAGATACTCCTAGAATTATTTTAGACGCAAGTGTTAGGTGGAGGTTTTATAAAAACTGGAGTATTCAATTTGGTCAAGCAAAACTTCCTGGTAATATAGAAAGAGTTATTTCTTCGTCAAAATTAGCTCTTGTAGATAGGTCACTGCTTAACAGCAAGTTTAATATTGATAGAGATTTTGGTTTACAACTAAAACATAAATTTAATCTCAGTGAAAAATTTATAATCAAAGAAACTCTAGCAATTTCCCAAGGCGAAGGAAGGAATATTTCAAAAGGAAATATAGGTGGTCACCAGTACACTGGAAGACTAGATTTACTTCCATTTGGAAATTTTAAAAGTGATGGTGACTATGAAGGTGATGATCTTAGAAGAGAACAAGCTCCAAAATTACTCCTGGGGTTTGCATACGACTATAATAATAATGCTGTTAAAACAAGAAGTAATATGGGGTCCTACATGGAAACAGATTATGGTTTATTTGAAACAGACATTACCACATTTTTTATTAATTCTCATTTTAAATATAAAGGGTTTTCATTTATGGGAGAATATGCTGATAGAAATACTAAAGACAAATACTCAAAAAACAGTGATGGGAGCTTAACCGGAGATATTGTAAATATAGGTTCTGCAATTAGTCTCCAGACCGGATATGTTCTTCCTTCAAATAGTGCAATTACAGGAAGGTATACAAATGTTAATTTTGATAAAACTGTAACGAATAATAACAATATCTCACAATATACGTTAGGTCTTTCTAAATATTTTGAGAAACATAAATTAAAAATTCAATCAGATATAACCTATGAAAATTCAATATTTTTTGATGATAAAATATTTTATCGCTTACAATTTGAAATTCATTTTTAAAAAAATATTATGGAAAACTTATACTTAATTTTAGTAATTGTTTTAGCAGTTTTGGCTTGTGGAGACTTAATTGTAGGAGTTAGCAATGATGCCGTCAATTTTCTAAGTTCTGCTGTAGGCTCTAAAGCTCTTTCTTTTAAATCTATAATGATTTTAGCGGGACTTGGAGTTGCATTTGGAGCATTATTCTCTAGTGGATTAATGGAAGTTGCAAGAAAGGGGATTTTTAATCCTGGTGAATTTTATTTTGACGAAATTATGCTAATTTTTACAGCAGTAATGTTGACTGATATATTATTACTCGATTTCTTTAATACAATTGGAATGCCCACATCAACTACGGTTTCAATTGTATTTGAATTATTAGGGGCGGCTGTTTTTATGTCTTTAATTAAAATTAGCTCCACAACAGGAGACTTGTCTGATTTAGTTAATTATATAAACACAAGCAAAGCCATTCAAATAATATTAGGTATTGTACTTTCAGTTATTGTTGCGCTTTCAGCTGGAGCAGTTGTGCAGTGGATTTCAAGACTCTTTTTAACATATGATTTTGAAAGAAATGCAAATTGGATAAGTGCTTTATTTTCAGGAATTGCATTATCTGCTATCACCTATTTTATTTTAATGAAAGGAATTAAAGGTACTCCTTATGCAGGGTTAAAATTTGATATAATTGGCGGGATGAAGATTAAAGATTTTATCGAAGTAGAAGTTCTAAAAGTGACATTAATAAATTTTATTTTTTGGTTTGGATTATCATTTTCTTTAATTCAGTTTTTTAAAATTAATTTATATAAATTAATAATTGCTATTGGAACTTTTGCCCTTGCCCTCGCCTTTGCTGGAAATGATCTTGTTAATTTCGTAGGAGTACCCATTGCAGCTTACCAAGCTTATGAAGTTTGGGTTGTCTCTGGTTCAGCTGCATCAGATTTTGGAATGGGAGTATTAGCGACAAAAGTTCCTACTCCAACTGGTTTTTTAATTCTTTCGGGTTTTATCATGGTGCTTACTTTGTGGTTCTCTACAAAAGCGAGAAAAGTTTTAAAAACAAGCTTAGATTTATCCAATCAAGGTTATATAAAAGAAAGATTTCAGCCTTCGTTATTTTCTAAATTAATTGTTAAATTTTTTCAGATTTTATCTGATATGTTAATTAAAATTATACCTGAAAAATTAAATAAAAAAATAGAATTACAATTTTCAGGTTCCATAAATCATACCAAAATGATTAATGATCCAAATGCTCCTTCATTTGATATGGTTAGAGCATCAGTGAATTTAACAGTAGCTGCAATACTAATTTCAATTGCTACTTCTTATAAACTACCTCTTTCAACAACCTATGTGACTTTCATGGTAGCTATGGGCACTTCCCTTGCTGATAAAGCGTGGGGAAGAGATAGTGCGGTATATAGAGTTTCTGGTGTTATAAATGTTGTTCTTGGATGGTTTTTAACTGCTATTACCGCATTTTTTGTGTCAGGAATTATAGTGTCATTAATTCATATAGGTGGTGTCCAAGCAATAGCAATTATTTTATTTATCATTCTTGTAATAATTGGTAAAAACTTCATAAAACACAGAAATGAGGAAATTGAAGTTGATAAAGACAAAATCTTGAAAGCAGAGAGTAAATCAATGAAAGGGGTTATGGATGAAAGCTCAGGTAATATTAAGAAACTCTTTAAAAGAGTAGATGTTGTTTATGGAGCACTAGTTGATGGACTATCTAAGCATGATTTAAAAATACTAAAAAAGGGTAAAAAGAATATAAAGAGGCTTGAAAGTGAAGTGGAAGACCTTCGTGAGAATATTTTTTATTTTATAAAGAATTTGAATGAACCTAGTTTGTCTGCAAGTAATTTTTATATTGTTTTATTAAGTTGCATTCAAGATTTGGTTAATGATCTTGATTATATAGTTTCAAAAAGCTATAAACATATTGACAATGATCATCAAAAACTCAAACTAACTCAAATAAGAGATTTAAAAGAAATTCATGATTTCACTAAGTCTATTTTTAAAGACTCCATGGAAACGTTTGATAATAATTCTATTTCTGATATTGAATTAATTTTGAATAAAAGAGATCTAATCAAAGGGAAAATACAAGAAAAAATTAATGCCCAAATTGAACTTACAAGAAATATTGAGACAAGTCCTAAAAACACTACTTTATACTTCAATATCCTCCTTAAATCGAAAGATATATATAAGATAAAGGTTAGTTTAATTGAAGAGTTTTATCATTCTTACAAAAAAATTAATAATCTATAAAAGTTGTTTGTTTTATTGATTAAATACAATTTTTTAATGATTATTAGCTACGAACCACACATTAAACAATCATCATCTTCAGAAGATTTAGACTGAGCTAGCATTTGCTTCAACTCTTCAGGAGATAAAGGTTCAACGGGCACTGGGTTATTTCCATCTACTGATATTGTAGCTTCAACTTCAGGAACTTCAACCTTAGCTTTTTCTTTATTATCTAACGTGAACTTAATAGCATCTACAGCTGACTTAGTCCTTAAATAATACATCCCTGTTTTTAATCCTGATTTCCATGCATAGAAATGCATTGATGTCAATTTCGCCATGGTAGCACCTTCCATAAATAAATTTAAAGACTGAGACTGGTCTATGAAATATCCTCTGTGGCGTGACATATCAATAATATCTTTCATGCTCATTTCCCAGACAGTTTTATACAATTCCTTTAAATCATCTGGAATACCTTCTATTTGCTGAATTGATCCATTGGCTCTCATTAATTCTTGTTTCATATCTTCATTCCAAAGACCTCTATCTACAAGATCTTCCAACAAATGTTTGTTTACAACAATGAATTCTCCAGACAACACTCTCCTTGTATATATATTTGAGGTATAAGGTTCAAAACACTCATTATTTCCTAAAATTTGAGACGTAGAAGCTGTGGGCATTGGCGCAACTAATAGAGAGTTACGTACTCCGTGTTTTGCAACTTGTTTACGAAGTTTCCCCCAATCCCATCTTCCACTAAGTTCTTTATCTTTTATACCCCATAGATTATGTTGAAACTCACCTTGAGAAATTGGAGAACCTTCATAGGTTTCATAAGGGCCATCTTTTTTTGCCTCTTCCACTGATGCAGTTAAAGCAGCAAAATAGAGTGTTTCAAAAATTTCTTGATTTAACTGTTTAGCTTCTTCACAGGTAAAAGGCAAACGAAGTTTAATGAACGCATCTGCAAGACCTTGAACTCCTAAACCAATTGGTCTGTGTCTAAAGTTAGAGTTTTGAGCTTCTATTACGGGATAGTAATTTCTATCAATGACTCTATTTAAATTTTTTGTAACATGTTTAGTTACCTCAAAAAGATTTTCGTGGTCAAACGAATTGTCTTTTATAAACATCGGAAGCGCAATAGATGCAAGATTACAAACTGCTATTTCATCGCTTGAAGTATATTCGATAATCTCTGTGCATAAATTTGAAGACCTAATGGTGCCTAAATTTTTTTGGTTAGATTTTCTATTCGCTGCATCTTTATAAAGCATATACGGAGTTCCAGTCTCTATTTGAGATTCAAGTATTTTCTCCCAAAGTTCACGAGCTTTAATAGTTTTTCTTCCTTTACCCTCTTTTTCATATTTCAAATATAACTTATCAAACTCCTCGCCATGACAATCATAAAGTCCAGGGCATTCATTTGGACACATTAGAGTCCACTGAGCGTTATCTTCTACACGTTTTAAAAATAAATCTGGATTCCACATCGCATAGAATAAATCACGGGCACGCATCTCTTCTTTCCCGTGATTTTTCTTTAAATCCAGAAAATCAAAAATATCAGCATGCCAAGGCTCAACATAAATAGCAAAAGAACCTTTTCTTTTACCTCCTCCTTGATCAACATATCTAGCTGTTCCATCAAAGACTCTTAGCATAGGAACAACACCGTTTGACGTTCCATTTGTTCCTGCTATATAAGACCCAGTTGCTCTAACATTATGTATTGAAAGGCCAATACCTCCAGCTGCTTGAGAAATTTTAGCTGTATTTTTTAAAGTATCATAAATACCATCGATGCTATCTTCTTTCATGCTTAATAAAAAACAAGAAGACATTTGAGGCTTTGGAGTGCCAGAATTGAAAAGAGTTGGTGTAGCATGAGTAAAAAACTTTTTAGACATTAAATCATACGTCTTTATCGCAGAATCAATATCATTCATATGAATACCAATCGAAACTCTCATCAGCATATGTTGTGGACGTTCTGCTATTTGTCCATTTAGTTTTAACAAATATGAGCGCTCTAAAGTTTTAAAACCAAAATAATCATATTCAAAATCTCTGTTGTATAGTAGACTTGAATCTAATAAATCAGCATTCTTCTTAATAATTTTATAAACTTCATCAGATAGCAAAGGAGCCTTTTTACCATTTCTAGGATTTACATATTCGTGTAAATCTTTCATTGTATCACTAAATGATTTTTTTGTATTTTTGTGTAAGTTAGAAACAGATATTCTAGCTGCTAGTTGAGCATAGTCAGGATGAGTTGTAGTCATTGTTGCAGCAATTTCAGCAGCTAAATTATCTAGTTCCGAAGTTGTTACACCATCATAAAGTCCTTCAATTACTCTCATTGCAACTCTTACTGGATCAACAAGTCCATTTAATCCATAACAAAGTTGACTTATCCTTGAAGTAATTTTATCAAAAATTACAGGTTCTTTACGGCCGTTTCTTTTAAGTACATCCATGTGTTTTTATGTTTACATAAGTGCACAACTATAAATTTGCACCAGTTCTTAAGTATTATTCTATTGTTCTATATATGACTACTAGAAATCTGCGTCAAAGCTAATTTTGGTGTCATCTTCTTTTGTTAAAACCCCTGCCTTTTGATATTCAGAAACTCTCTTTTCAAAAAAGTTAGTTTTTCCTTGCAAGGAAATCATATCCATAAAATCAAAAGGATTAGTTACATCAAACTGCTTACCACAATTCAACTCAACTAATAAACGGTCTGTCACAAACTCTAAATATTGGATCATTAATTTAGCATTCATTCCAATAAGACTTACAGGTAAAGACTCAGTAACGAATTCTCTCTCAATGTTAAGCGCATCTAATATTATTTCTTCTATTCTCTCTTTGGGTACTTTATTTACAAGATGCTTGTTGTGAAGGTGAACTGCAAAATCACAATGAACTCCCTCATCTCTTGATATTAGCTCATTAGAAAATGCCAAACCAGGCATCAATCCTCTTTTTTTAAGCCAAAAAATTGAACAGAAAGCGCCAGAGAAAAAGATACCTTCGACTGCAGCAAAAGCTATTAACCTCTCGGCAAATGAATCAGAATCTATCCATTTAAGAGCCCAATCTGCTTTCTTCTTAATCGCCGGAAACACTTCAATAGCTGTAAACAATCTATCTTTTTCGACTTCATCTTTAACATACGTGTCTATTAATAATGAATATGTTTCAGAATGAATATTTTCCATCATAATTTGAAAACCATAGAAAAATTTAGCTTCAGAGTATTGTACCTCATTTACAAAGTTTTCGGCTAAATTTTCATTGACAATTCCGTCAGAGGCAGCAAAAAAAGCTAGAATATGTTTAACAAAATACCTTTCATCCTCAGAAAGCTTATTATTCCAATCAGCAAGATCTTCACTTAAATCTATTTCTTCGGCAGTCCAGAAGCTAGCCTCCATTTTTTTATACCATTCCCATATATCATGATGTTGAATTGGAAAGATTACAAATCTATTTGCATTTTCTTGGAGTATAGGTTCAATCGCTTTCGTCATTTCTTACTTTTTAATAAATTAATTTTACTTTTTTGCTTTTAACAAAGATTTAAAAATGTAATAACAATTGAAAGGGGTACTTATCCACAAAGAGGGTTAGTTTTTAACAAAAAGGATGATAACTCTTATTTTTAATGAAAATCAATAAATTTTTAAATATATGATTTTCAGTGTGTTAAAAGTTAATTTCTTTGTTAAACCCCTTCATTACTGAGAGCGCGACTTGAGCCATTTTTTAGCAATTATTGATAATTTTTTGTACCAAGGTTCACCAAATTTTCTAATTAATGCATCTTTAACAAACTTATAAACAGGTATTTTTAGCTCTGAGCCAAGGCTACATGCCGAATCACAAACAGACCATTCATGATAATTAACAGCTGTAAATTCAGAATGATTTTGAATTCTGATTGGATACAAGTGACATGAGATTGGCTTATACCAATTTATAGCACCAGCACTATGAGCTTTCTCAATTCCACATTGAGCTTGACCTTTTATGTCAAATACAGTATAAGCACATTCTTTACCATCTATTAATGGAGTTTCCCACTCACCGTCATCCCCTTTTACATAATTCCCTTGCTGTCTTAAAGAATCTCTCCCTTTATCTGATAAAAAAGGAAGAATTTTTTTGTTTAAATCATTCAAGATTTTAATCTCTTCTTTTTCAAGCGGCGCTCCTGCAGAACCAGCAACACAACACTCACCTTTACACTTTGATATGTTACAAACAAACTCTTCAGAAATAATAGATTCTGAAACTATAGTGTTATCTATCTGTAACATTTGTGAAGTTTAATTATTTAAAGCTAAATTAACTATTATTATCTCTTCCAAATATTATTAAGTTGAGTACTTTTAAAGAAAAAAGTGAATTATGATTTTAAAGAAATTTTTACAGCCAGTCTTGTTCTTTTTGCTGTAATTAATATTATTGGAAGCATTCCAATAATTATATCTCTTAGAGAAAAAGTAGGTCAAATAGAGTCAGAAAAGGCTTCAATAGTTGCAGGTGTAATAATGATTGGGTTTTTATTTGTTGGTAAAAATATTTTAAACCTTATAGGTATCGATGTTAATTCGTTTGCTGTAGCTGGTTCATTAATTATTTTCTTCATAGCTCTAGAGATGATAATGGGAATATCCATTTACAAAAATGATGTGCCAGAAACAGCCTCAATTGTACCAATTGCATTTCCAATTATTGCTGGCCCGGGAAGTTTAACGACCTTACTTTCATTGAGAGCTGAATTTGAACTTATTAATATAATGATAGCAGTAATATTAAATATCATAGTAGTTTACATAATACTTAAGTCTACCAACCTAATGTCAAAAATTTTAGGTAAGCCAGGGATTGCAATCATCCAAAAAGTATTTGGAATAATACTATTATCTATAGCTGTTAAGCTTTTTGCAACTAATGTTGGACAAATAATTAATTAATATTATGAAAAAATCTATTTTAATTTTTTTGGTATTGGCAATTTGTAGTATTTTTTTTAATCTTTATAAAATTGATTGGGGAAAATCATTAATTGATGACAATTCAATTGCGCTAATAGGTGTTTTAGCATCAGGATGCGCACTTTTACTTATAATCATACTGAAGCTTTCTATTAAAATTTCAGAAAAAGAAAAATAACTTTATTTGATGAAATCAACTTGAACCCCAGCTTTCTTTAGAAAATTAACACCAGACATATCCTTATATTCAATGGAATAAACTACTCTTATAATTCCAGATTGATGAATTAGCTTACTGCACTCTTTACATGGAGAAAGTGTTATATATAAGGTTGAGTCTTTACACGATTGTGTTGACGAGGCAACCTTAAGAATTGCATTTGCTTCTGCATGTAAAACATACCATTTCGTATTGTTTTCTTCATCTTCACAAAAATTCTCAAAACCTGAAGGAGTTCCATTATATCCATCAGAAATTATCATTCTATCTTTAACAATTAAAGCTCCTACTTGCTTTCTTTTGCAATAAGACAATTTCCCCCATCTATTAGCCATATCAAGATATGCCTTATCGTATATTTTTTGTTTTTCTTCTGTCATATGTAACTAAATTACAAAATCTTAATCTAAAGTCTAAAGTCTTTCAAAAAGCATTTTTATTGATAAAATAAAGATTAAAAAAGAAATCATTTGAATCCAAATTTTAAATTTATTATTAATAATTTTTAGAATTAAAGTGTTAAAAATTAATATCACAGAAACTATTATTAATTGAGCAAATTCGATTCCAAAAGCAAACCCAAATAGTGAAGTTAAAGATGAATCGTTTTGAACAACTATATTAAAATATTTTCCAAATCCCATTCCATGAATTAAACCAAAAATAAAGGCTGCTGGAGTTAAATATTTAAAAATATTTTGCTCCAAATAACCATCTTTTTTAAAAAAAATTATGACACAAGTATAAACTATGGTAAGAGGTATTAATATTTCAACTAAATAAGAGTCAATAGATACTTTAAAATAATAGTTTATAAAGAGCGTTAAACAGTGTCCCAAAGTAAAAATTGTTACCCATTTTAGTAACATTAACCATTTTTTAAAATTAAAAGGTAGTGCTACAACTATAAAAAAATAGAAATGATCTAAGCCGTTAAAATCAATGACATGAAAAGTTCCTAATTCTAGAAAAAATAAAAAAATTTCTAGCATAAATTAAAATTTGAGTTTATTTTTTAAAATCTCATATGCTTCCTGAACTTTAATAAATTTTTCTTCAGCTCCCTTTAGAAGATAAGGATCTTTAGTTTGAAGTTTGTCAGGGTGATATTTTTTTACCATTACACGGTATGCTTTTTTTATCTCTTCAATAGAAGAGTTAGGATCTATCTCAAGTATTTTATATGCGCTATTTTCTTCTTTAACAAACATAGCTTGAATACTTTCAAAATCAACAGAGTTAATTTTTAAACTTGAAGCTATTTGACTTATTTTAATTAATTCTAATTTAGAAATACTGCCATCAGCTTTTGCAATACCAAATAAAAAGTGAATTAATTGAAGTCTTGTTTCATATCTTGAATTTTCTGAGAAAGAACTAGTTATTTCATCTAAAGATTGATTTTGATTCTTAATTTCTGAATTAAATATTTTAAAAATTTCATCAGACTGCTGCTTTCCATAGTGACCTATGAAAAATCGTCTAACATACTCAAGCTCCTTAGGGTCAACTTTCCCATCTGCCTTAATAACTATTGCTGCTAATGTTAATAGTTTAACCTGCATACCGTTTTTGTTGGAGTAATTGAATTTATTATGTCTTTTAAAACTTGATTTATAAAAAATATTCTCTAAAAGCTGACCAACAATAAACCCTAATATTGCACCTGGAAATCGGAAATAACTAAAACCAATAAAAGCAGAAATCCATTTTATCATAAAAGTTAAATTTGAGACCAAATATAAACATGTCAATAGGAGTTTCTTTATTATCTTTACAAAAAAAACATGTATCCAAAAGAAATTTATGAGCCTATGAAAGCTGAGCTCACTGCCCTAGGCTTTGATGACTTGTTAACTACTTCTGATGTTGAAGATGCTCTAAAAAAAAATGGTACAACTTTAGTTGTTGTGAACTCAGTCTGTGGATGTGCAGCTGCAAATGCTAGGCCTGCAGTTCGTATGTCACTGTCAAATGAAGTAAAGCCTGATAATTTAGTTACTGTTTTTGCAGGAGTTGATAGTGAAGCCACAGACACAGCAAGATCCAATATGGTTCCATTCCCACCATCTTCTCCAAGTATTGCTCTTTTTAAAAACGGAGAACTAATTCATATGATTGAAAGACACCATATTGAAGGAAGACCTGCAGAAGTTATTTCTGATAATCTTATTTCAGCTTATAATGAATATTGCTAATTAACTTTTAGAGTTTTTCACTTTTAACTCAATATTAAAAATAGTTCCAAGGTTATTATTTGTTAGATAAGTTATCTTCCCTTTATGGGAATCAACTATATTTTTAACGATCCCCAAGCCTAGCCCCATTCCTTTAGTTTTAGTAGTAAATTTTGGTTCAAATATTTTTTCTTTTAAATTTGGGTCAACTCCTTGACCGTTATCTTTAACAGATATAACTATTTTACTGGAATCCGCCTTTAAACTAACTTCTATTTTAGCTTGTTTTTTTGTGTTGACAGACTGTAAACCATTTTGAATAAGGTTTGTCATGACACGAATCCATTGTGTTCTATCCAATGGGTAAAAAATCTTGCTTTCATTTGATGAAAAAATTACATTTTCATACTCAAATATTTCTGTAGCTCTTTTAGTAGCATCTACAATATCTGATAAAACTAATTTAGCTTTAGGTAAAGTTGCAAAATCTGAAAAAGTATTTGCCACGTTACTCATTATATCTATCTGTTCAATTAATAAGTTTGAAAATTCTTCAATTTTATTCTTGTTACTTTGGTCTAATGGATCATACCTTCTCTGAAAATTTTGAACAGAAAGTCTCATCGGTGTCAAAGGATTTTTAATTTCATGAGCTACCTGTCTAGCCATTTCTTGCCATGCCTGTTCACGTTCAGTTTTGGCAAGTTTCTGAGCACTTTTCTCTAAATCATCTATCATTTTATTATACGAATTAACCAAACTGTCAATTTCTCGAGAAGGGTTTTTTAGATGGATTCTTTTATTTCGCTTAAGTAGGCCAGTTGAATTAATCTGAAGTCTCAAAGTTTCCAGAGACCTTGTTACATATTTAGATATGAAATAAGCAATTCCAATTGATATGACAAGCATCAAAAGGTATACTTGATAAAGACTCTGTAAAAAGGTGTTTAATTCATTCTCAGAAAAAGAAACATCCTCAAAATAAGGAAAAAATAAAATTGCATATTCTACTCCTGATGAATCTAAAAGGTATCTATACGAAGATTGAAACTTTCCAATTTCATCAAAATTATTCTCGGCAAAACGATTTGAAATATTTTCTTTTATATTTTTAATGGTTTGTTTGTCAATCTTATAATTGTTGGCAATAATTTTTAATGGTAAAAAATTTACATATAGAGGATTTCCTTTTAAATCAAAAACAGAGTAATCAACACTAAGAATAGTTCTTACTGCTTCAAAATCATTTTTAAAACTTGTCCATTTTTCTTGAGAAGAAAAAATTAAATCGTTTTTAGATGCCAAATAATTTATCTGGGAGAGTAACTGCTTCTCTTTTCTTTGCATCCTAAATTGATTATATGTCTCAGACTCAGCATCATACTGAAAATAGGTTGCCCCTAAAATCATTAAACAAGCAGTAAATACTAAAAGAACCATGGCTAAAAAAAGTCTTGTTCTTAATGAAATTTTACCTTTAATTATTTGCATCGTTTTTATTATTTAAATTTTTATAAAAACGTATTCCTAGTGTTAAAAATACACCTAAACCTATCAAGCCTAATACACCAAAAATCCAATTAAAACTATTTTTAATTGATACTAAAAAAACTATCGAAAAAAGAATTAAAGTAGCTCCCTCATTCCAAAATCGCATAAAAGTACTCGAGTAATTATATCTTGCATTTTTAAAATCAACATACATTAAGTGAGTTTTAAAATGATAAATTAATAATAACCCTGCAAAAATTATTTTTATAACCATCCATTGTTGAGTTAACCATGCAGGAATAAGAAGAATCAGAATTACTGCAAAAAGAATAGCAAGAATTGCAGAGGGCCATGTGATAATATACCAGAGTCTTTTTGTCATTATATTAAACTGGTTAGTTAGAATTTTTTTTTCAATTTCTGACTTTTTTTGAGCTTCGATAATATATATAAATAGTCTTGGAATATAAAACAAACCGGCAAACCATGTAATTATAAAAATCAAATGTAAAGCTTTGAAATAATCGTAATATTCTATCAAAATATTAATCTAGTTTTAAATAATCTAATTCAAGTTTTGCAAACGCTTTATTAAAGTTTTTAACATCATTTTTTATTAAAAGTTTAAAAGTTTTTAGCTGGTTTTCTACCTTCTCAGTAAGCTCTAATTTGACAATATTATCCTGATCAGTTGGAGGAAAATCATTTAATGTGACAAGTCTGTTTAAGTGCCCCAGCTTATTAGTGAGTTTTATAGGAAAGTTAAGTGGATCTTGATTACTCCTATTTTGAGTCTGATATAAAATATTTTCAATATTAGATAATTTCTCTCTAAGCTCTTTTGATTTTAAAATAAGATCAGCTACTAAATTTAATTCACTAAAGTTTGACTCAAATTCATTTAATTTTATATTTATTGTTCTTATTTCTTTTATTGCTTTATGAGCTTTATCCACAGTCTCATTAATTGAATTAACAAAATCTAATTGTTTTTGAATATCCAAGACACCCACTTCAGATCTAGGATCAATTAAAATTTCAAATATTTTAGTGCTTTTAATTCCATTTTTATTTAATGTTACTTTATATTTTCCAGGTACAGATTTTGCGCCAGAAAATGAAGCAGACCAAAAAATCATTCCATCCAAGACCTCTGCTCCATCATGTTTTGTGTCCCAAGTAAATTTATTACTTCCTTTTTTTGGTGATAAATTATATTTTTTATCATGATTACTGTAAGTTTTGACTATTTCTCCACTCATGTTTGAAAAACTAATCGAAACAGAGTCTTTTATTGAATCATAATCTTTTAAATTATAGTAAACTATAACCCCATTTTCAATGTTAGTACCTGCTGTTTTACTTGAAATACCTCCATATCCTCTTGTTCTATAACTGTCTTTTGGTGAGAATAAGTTAATTTCATTATTTAAAGTTTTAGCATTTAATTGATGTAAAAGTGTCAAATCATCAATCATCCAGACACCTCTTCCTTGAGTTGCAACAATCAAACTGTTATCTTTTATTGTTATATCAGTCACCGGGACTATTGGTAAGTTTTTTTGGAATGAATTCCATGACTCACCGTCATCATAGGAAATATAAATTCCTGACTCTGTTCCGGCATAAAGAAGTCCGTCCCGAGCAGGGTCAGCTCTTAAAACTCTAGTAAAATGCTCAGAATTTATTCCACTTACTATTTTTTTCCATGATTTTCCATAATTATTTGTTTTATAAAGATATGGCTTAAAATCTCCTGTTTTATATGAGGTTCCTGCTATGTAAGCTTTTCCAGAAATAAAATAAGATGTTTCTATACTATTTAACATAAGTGATTTAGGTGCTTTAATTGGAGTTATGTTTTCCCAACTGTCTCCACCATTTTTTGTTAAATGAACAAGACCATCATCACTACCAACCCAAATCTCACCTTCACTCAGTCTTGATTCGCTTGCAGCAAAAAGTGTACTATAGTATTCAACTCCAGTATTGTCTTGAGTAATTGGTCCTCCCGAGGACTTCAATTTTGAAGGATCATTTCTTGTTAGATCCGGACTTATAATTTTCCATGATTGACCCTCATCTTCAGAAACATGCACATGGTTAGATAGTGTAAATAATTTTTTAGTATTATGATGACTAAAAAAAATAGGAAAATTCCATTGAAATCTGTACTTCATTCCCTCAGCTCCATATCCCATAGGGTTATCTGGCCAAACATTAATACCTCTGACACTTCCTGTTTTATGATTAACCCTAGTTAAAAAACCACCATAACTTCCACCATAAACTATATCATTATTTTCTGGATCTACTGCAATATGAGCAGATTCTCCTCCAGCCGTTGACTCCCAATCATCCTCAGTAATAAATCTTCCATCAGATCTGTGTTTTACTCTTATAGTTGAATTATCCTGCTGAGCTACATATATTCTATAGGGAAATGAATTATCAGTAGTTACTCTATAAAACTGAGCGGTTGGCTGATTATAGTATGTGCTCCAATCTAGCCCTCCATTATTGCTAATTTGTGCTCCTCCATCATCTGCAATTATCATTCTTTGATTATTCTCTGGGGATATCCATAAATCATGATGATCACCATGAGGCGCTCTATTACTTTTAAATGTTTTTCCTCCGTCAATCGATTTATGATACGAAACGTTCATTATATAAACAATATCTTGATTCTGAGTATCAGCATAAATTTTAGAATAGTACCATGCCCGCTGTCTTAAAGATCTACTTGAATTGACATATTTCCAAGTTTTTCCTGCGTCATTAGATCTATAAACACCTCCTTCATCCTTATTTTCAACAATTGCAAAAACTCTTTCAGAGTTAACAGGTGATACTGTAACTCCAATAATTCCTAATACACCTTTAGCAAATCCTTTATTGTCAGATATTTTAGACCAAGTTTTCCCGCTATCAGTACTTTTCCATAACAATGAACCTGGACCTCCACTATTAAGACTATATGGGGTTCTTTTCAAATTCCATGTGGAAGCATATAAGATTCTTGAATTCTTAGGATCCATTTGTAATTCAACTGCTCCAGCTTGTTCATTGGCAAATAATACTTTCTTCCATGTTTCTCCTCCATTGGTAGACTTATAAACTCCTCTTTCTTTCGTTGGCTTATATATATTTCCTAAAACAGCAGCATAAACTATATCTGAGTTTTTTGAGTCTACGACAATTCTTGGAATGTGTCTTGAAAGAGGAAGTCCTGAAAAGTTCCAAGTCTTTCCTGCGTCAACTGATTTCCAAATACCACTTCCAGAGGAAACATTTCCTCTAACAGTAACTTCTCCTCCTCCAACATAAATAACGTTAGAATCACTTGGAGCAATTGCTATAGACCCTATGCTTCCTCCAAAATATCCATCTGAAATATTTTTATAAGTTTTACCTGCATCTTCCGTTTTCCATACCCCACCTCCAGTTGCTCCAAAATAATATAAGTTGGAGTTGCCTTTAACACCAGTAACAGCTGCAGATCGTCCACCCCGAAATGGTCCAATTTCTCTAAACTTAAGGCTTTCATGTATACTTGGACTGTAAGAAACTACTTTGGATTGTTGTTTTTTTCTCTGAGCAAAAATATTTGTAATCAGAAAAAATATAAAAATCTGGCTAACTAATTTTAATATTGAATAACTGAATTTTTTCATTTACTATGTTTTAATAGAACAAATTACAAAACAAATTTTGATCACTCAAAATCAAAAATTATAATCCTTCAAATAATGTCTTTTTTTAGATTTTTAAATAAAAAATATCCTGTGACTATTGTTGAAATTATTTCTCCCAAGGGAAATGCAATCCAAACTCCAATTACACCCATTTTATTTGATAAAATAAACAATAAAGGGATGAAGAAAAATCCTTGACGAGTAAGTGTTAAAAGTAGTGCAGGTAAAGCCTTGCCAATTGCCTGGAAATATGCAGCTCCAATAAACTGGATTCCAATAATTGGTGTCGCTGCAAAAACCCATCTAAGAGCAATTGGAGCTTGATTTAAAATATTTAAATCTTTAGTGAACACTTTGACAATATCTTCAGTGAAGATAAATATTATAGCAAAAACAAGACTTGCTAAAATAGTAGAAAAAATAATTGCCTTAGTAACTGTATCATAAACTCTTTTATGATTATTTGCTCCATAATTAAAAGCCACTATAGGGATAAACCCTTGAGTTATTCCTATGACTGGAAAAAGTGCAAACATTAACATTCTACTAATTATTGCATAGACAGCTACTGTCATTTCTCCCCCTGCACTGAATAAAATATTATTAACTAGTAAAACAACAATACTAACCATGGCCTGTCTTGCAAGCGTAACTGAACCTAAGGAAGATATTTCTTTAACTAGGGATAGTGATAAATAAAAATCATTTATTTTAAGATTAAATTCTGATTTATTAGATGTAAAGTAATATAAAATATAAATGGCTGTAACAACATAAGAGATAGTAGTTGCCCATGCAGCCCCGTACATTCCATAATCAAAATAAAAAATTAAAATATAGTCCAAAAATAAATTAGTGATAGAAGGTATCATCATAGCATACATAGCATACTGAGGCTTACCCTCAGCCCTAATTGTATTATTTCCCATCATACAAAAACCTAAAACAGGAACTCCATAAAGAACTACTTCATAATATATTTTAGCTAATTCATATAAATCACCTTTGCCACCAAATGCAGGTATTAAATACTCTAAAAAGTAGAGTCCTAAAAATACTAGAGATAATGTTACAATAACTGTTAAGGTTATTTGATTTCCAAAAGTTTTATTGGCCTTAGAAATGTTATTATCCCCAAGAGATCTTGAAATAATTGAACCTCCTCCAATACCTATAGCCATTCCTAGCGCAGCAATAAAAAAAGACACTGGTAGAACAACATTTATGGCTGCTATTGCATTTGGGCCAATCCATTGACCTACAAAAACAGTATCAATTAAAATATTCAAAGACATAACGAGGATTCCAATTGACGCAGGAACACCTTGTCGAATTAGTAGCTTAGATATTGGATCAATTCCTAAACTACCAGATGTGTTTTTTTTCATATTATATTTCAATGGGAGCCAGAGCCCATTCATCAATCCACCTGCTTAAAACTTTAACCCAATCATCACGATCATTTATACAGGGTATAACATGAAGTTTTTTTCCTCCTTTTTCTTCAAAGTCCTCGGCAGCTTCCATTCCAATTTCCTCTAAAGTCTCCAAACAGTCAGAAACAAAAGCCGGAGTTGCAATTGCAAGTTCTTTAGTTCCATTCTCAGCAAAAGAAGAGACGATCTTATCTGTATAAGGTTTAAGCCACGATCCTAAAATAGAAACTCTTGATTGAAATGATGTCGAATAAGTTCCTTCTTTTAAATCTAAATATTCTGCAACCTTTATAGATGTAGTTTCACATTGATGTCTGTAACAATATTGATGTGCTGGTGATTTTGAAAAACAGCATTTTCCATCTATTTTACAATGTGATTTTGTTATATCTGATTTTCGAATATGTCTTTCCGGAACCCCATGGTATGAAAACAGAAGATGTTCCCAGTTTTTTCCTTGCAAAGAATCTTGAATAGAATTTCCAAGAACTCGAATATAATCTGGATGACTATAAAATGATGGCAACGAAGTAAATTCCATTTTAGGAAAAAAATCAGATCTTATTTTTTCAGCCAAAACCAAAATAGTTTCGGTGGTAGCCATTGCAAATTGAGGATATAGGGGAACAATTAAAACTTCATTGACTCCTTTTCCATTCAATACCTCAAGTCCACTTTTGATAGATGGATTTCCATAACGCATTGCAAGTGCAACTGGTACAGATACTTTTGTCTGTACTTTATCCTTTAATTGTTGGGAAAGAACGATTAAAGGTGAACCCTCTTTCCACCAAATTTTTTTATATGCCTTTGCAGATTTTTTTGGCCTCGTATTAAGAATAATACCTTTTACTAAAAACGTTCTTAACCATTTAGGTAAATCAATTACTCTGCCATCCATTAAAAATTGATCTAAATAGCTTTTAACATCTTTGGTTTTTGGACTTTCAGGAGAGCCTAAGTTAACTAAAAGTACACCCTTCATTGTTTTTTTTTACGAAGATACTGACATTAAATATTTTTTTGGGGTAGTACCATATTTCTTTTTAAAGGCAACTATAAAATGACTTGCTGTGCTGTAACCCAACCTAAGTCCAACTTCATTTACATTAAAACTTTTTGATTCCAACATTCTTTGAGCTTCAGTCATTTTATACTCAATTAAGTATCCATAAACAGTATCTCCATACAACTGTTTAAATCCCTCTTTTAACTTCTTCAAGCTTAAACCAATTTCTTGTGATAATTCGTGAAGAGTTGGAGGTTCAGACATTCTTTCTATAATGATTTCTTTGGCATGTCTAATTTTTCTTACATTTTCTTCATCAACTAAAAAGGGACATTGATCAAGATCAGTGTCATCATTTTTATTAAAATAGAGACTAAGCAATTCGTATACCTTTCCTTTAAAATATAAAGATTTCATACTGTCATGTACCTTAGCTTGTAGAATTTGACTTAAAACAACAGCTATACTGGGGGGGAAAATACGATCATCATAAAACTTTCTTTTACTATTTTCTGGATTTAAAAAAAATATATGATCAGCATCATTGGAAAATAAACTGTGAAATTTAGTAATTGAAATTACTACGCTAACAATCCAACTATTTGAATCCAACTTTAAATTAAGAGGGAGGTCTTGTGTAGGATTATATAAAAGAACAGCATGTTCTTCATCAATTGGAAACTCATAATTATCATTATTAAACAAAAGTCTACCAGATCCTTTTAAACAAAAATGAAATTGGATATATTCTCTAGTTATTGACATTTTCTTTTGTAAAACTTTTTGGTTATTATTTTCGTAACGAAGAACAATAAAGCCTTGTTCTATTAATGTACTTTCTTTTGAACTTTTATCGATATTTTCCATATGAATAATTGCTGCGTTATTTAGATGAATTCTAAATTATAGAATCTTTTAGATCCCCTAAAATTAATACATTTAATTAAAAATTAAACAAAATCAAATAAAAAACCGAAGTCGGTATTAATAATTCGTCTATCGTTACTTTTTCATTTTTCACAAAATTACTTTTGCTTCAAAGTTTAGATAACCAAGTTTGGACTCAAAAAAATTTTTTACCGTAGGTGTTAGTCACAAGAAAGCCTCACTTTCTATAAGAGAAGCGTTTAGTCTTTCTTTGCACTCCTCTAAGTTGTTGTTAAATGATGCTAAAAAAAATGGCATCTCTGAATTACTTATAAACAGTACATGTAATAGAACTGAGCTTTATGGGGTTACTGAAAATCCAGAAGATTTTATTAAGTTGCTTTGTAAATTCTCAAGTGGAGGAATAAATACATTTAATAAAATTGGATACACTTTAGAGGGAAAAGAGGCTATTAATCATATTTTTAGAGTTGGTGCAGGACTTGAAAGTCAAATTCTTGGAGATTTTGAAATAATTGGACAATTAAAAAAATCATTTTACCAATCAAAAAAATTAATGATGGCAAATGGTTTTTTAGAAAGATTAGTTAACAGCGTTATACAAGCAAGTAAACGTGTTAAAACTGAAACTGGAATTTCTTCTGGTGCAACCTCAGTTTCGTTTGCAGCTGTTCAATTTATTATTAAGAATGTTGAAGATATTTCTAACAAGAATATTCTTTTATTTGGAGCTGGAAAAATTGGAAAGAATACCTGTGAAAACCTTATTAAACATACTAAAAATGATCATATTGTTTTAATAAATCGTACAAAGGAAAGAGCTGAAAAAATAGCAGGTAAATTTAAGGTTATAGTTAAATCCCATAGTGAGCTTAATACTGAAATCAGAAAGGCTGATGTGTTAATTGTTGCAACAGGAGCTGAACATCCGACAGTTAATAAAGAGCTTATTCATAGGTCATCAAGACCACTTTTAGTCATTGATCTCTCATTGCCAAGAAATGTAGTTCCTGAAATAAATGAAATTGATCAAGTTTCTCTTGTTCATATTGATGAGTTATCAAAAATGACTGATAAAAATTTAAAAAAAAGGAAAGATCATATAGGTAGAGCCGAAGAAATAATTAATGAAGTAGCTTCAGATTTTAACATATGGTTGTATAATAGAAAATATGCTCCATTTTTAAATGCAATTAAAACGCATCTGGAGAAACCTGTTTCAGGATTGGAAGAAACAGCATCCAAATTTACTGGTCAAATAGCTAGCTACCTTAAAGATAATCCTGAAAATGCTTCTGCCACAATGGATTTATTAGTAGATCTTTTTGAACTTGAATTAGGAGAAAATGTCAAAGCGTGAGATTAGGATTGGAACTAGAAAAAGCAAACTAGCACTTTGGCAAGCAAAAACTGTTGCAGATAAACTAAATAAAATAGGATATAAATCTTTAATTGTTCCAATTAAAAGTGAAGGTGATATAAACCTAAGCCAACCAATCTATTCGATAGGAATTCAGGGAGTTTTTACAAGAACACTTGACACCGCTCTACTGAATAAGAAAATTGATATTGCTGTACACAGCCTCAAAGATGTTCCTACAAAACTCCCTGAAGGAATTATTCTGAATTCAACCATAAACAGAGGGAATCCATATGATTTATTATTATTTGATGATGAAAGTAGATTACTTAATATTGGTAAAGTTGGAACAGGAAGTTTGAGAAGAAGAGCTCAATGGCTAAACAAATACCCACAAGACGAAACTGAAGTAATTAGAGGAAATGTTCAAACTCGGTTAAAAAAACTAAAAACCTCAAATTTAAAGGGAGTAATTTTAGCAAAAGCAGGAATAGATCGTCTTGGAATAAAGAATCTAAAATTTGAAGTCTTAAAGTGGATGATTCCTGCTCCATCACAAGGTGCAATTGGAATTGCCTCACTAGAAAATAATGAGTCAGTTAAAAAGGCTTTGTTACAAATAAATTGTAATAAAACATTTTATTGTACAACTATTGAAAGAACATTTTTAAAAACATTAGAAGGAGGCTGTTCAGCTCCAATAGGAGGACTAGCTGTTATTGATGGAGACTTTGTTGATTTTAAAGGAGGACTCTTTAGCTTAAACGGGAGAGAATCTGTTATTACTGATCACAGGTTTTCTAATAATGAAAACCCTATTTATTTAGGAGAAAAAATAGCCTCAGAATTGATGAAAAAAGGAGGAAAGAGCATTATTGAAAAAATTAAAACCCAGCTTTAATGATACTTTTATCTACAAAAAAATTAAATGCAAAAATTAAATCAGCTTTATATAAAAGTGGAATAGATATTTTTGAAGCTCCAATGATAAAAACAAGATTAATTGATTTTCAGTGGCCAAAAATAGAGGATGGAATAATCATCACAAGTTCAACAGCTCTAAAAGGAGTTTTAAAACATACTGAATATAAAACTATAATTAAAACACCATTTTTTTGTGTAGGAACTTCTACAAAAGTCAAGTTACTTGAATTAGGGTTAAATGTTATTGAATGTGAATATTCTGCTAAAGGTCTGGCAAATAAAATTATAAAGAAATATTCTAATAAAACATTCAACTATTTTTGTGGAAAGCAAAGGCTAAATGTTATTGATGAATTATTTAAAAAGAATAGTATTGGTTTATGTTTTTCTGAAGTTTACGAAACTAAAGAAACTTCTATTAAAATTGAGAACTGTTTTGAAGGTGTTTTATTTTTTAGTCCCTCTGCGGTAAAAAGTTATGCCAAAAATAACTCCTTTGATTCAAAAATATGTTTTTCTTGGGGGAATACTACAGCAAAAGAAATCGCAAAATATTCTGATAATTATTTTGTTTCAAAAAAACCTGAAATCAATTCACTGATTTTATTAATTAAAAACACATTAAAATAGATGCTTAAAAATGATCTTTTCTTACGTGCATTAAAAGGTGAAATTGTCTCTAGACCTCCTGTTTGGATAATGAGGCAAGCTGGTAGATATCTTCCAAGCTTCATGAAATTAAAAAATAAATACGATTTTTTTACAAGATGTCAAACTCCTGAACTAGCTACTGAGATTACATTAATGCCAATAAATCAGTTAGGTCCAGACGCTGCTATTTTATTTAGTGACATATTAGTAGTGCTCCAAGCAATGAATATTAATGTTGAAATGAAGGATGGAGTGGGTCCCTGGATCTCAAATCCAATCAAAACTAAAAAAGATTTATCTAAGGTTGTCGTTCCAAATATTCATGAAAAACTAGGATATGTTTTAGATGCTGTGAAAATGACTCAAAAGGAATTGAATAATAGCATTCCTTTAATAGGTTTTGCTGGCTCACCCTGGACGCTTCTTTGCTATGCCATTCAAGGTCAGGGCTCAAAAACTTTTGATAAAGCAAAAGCATTTTGTTTTGAACATCCAAAACTAGCTCACGAGTTTCTTCAAAAAATAACCGATACAACAATTTTATACTTAAAAGAAAAAGTTGTTTCAGGAGTAAATGCAGTTCAATTATTTGACTCTTGGGGAGGTCTTCTGTCACCTAAGGATTATGATGAGTTTTCTTGGTACTATACAGAACAAATTGTATCCGAATTAAAAAAAATTATTCCAGTCATTGTTTTTGGTAAAGGATGCTGGTTTGCATTAAATAAAATGAGTAAATCTGGAGCATCTGCACTTGGAATCGACTGGACATGTTCTGCTCAAAACTCTAGATACTTAAGTGGGGGGAACATAACTCTTCAGGGTAATTTTGACCCATCAAGATTACTTTCTCCTATTCCAGAAATAAAAAAACAAGTAACACAAATGATAAATGAATTTGGAAAAGACAAGTATATCGTTAATTTGGGTCATGGAATTTTACAAAATATTCCTGT